>Ga0209755_10006444_pt1 | contig 12990 bp, 7 predicted proteins | sample TergutCo191P1_FD_187301 | JGI IMG/M metagenome (GOLD analysis project Ga0209755, IMG submission 187301) | Cornitermes sp. P1 segment gut microbial communities from Petit-Saut dam, French Guiana - Co191P1 (SPAdes) (version 2) | ecosystem: Host-associated > Arthropoda: Insects > Digestive system >... | reverse complement strand
GTTCACTTTTTCCCTGCTGTTCAATGTACCTTACATTATGACAGAATCTCAAATGTCCAACCTTCGACTTCTAAGCAGGCCTCATGCCTCTGAAAATACTTCTTGATGTACAGTGGAGCTGTTTTCTTGCAATATTTTTTATTTATCTTCAAAAATTTTCCTTGAATTCTTTCATTTGAAATAGATTGTCTTACAGTTTCTCCTCATTAGTTAATATCTCCAAACAATATTGTTAGGATTAACCCTTTGTTTCTGAATGGTGCATATGCTACGTCACAAGATGAAGGTTTGAAAACCCAAATAACACAGCATGTGCTTCGATCAATCTTGGCACACTTCTGCAACCCTGATGGAGTTGTTTATTGGGCCTTTTTTTGTTGGTGTGTCTGTGTAAGAGTTGGCATGAAAAACTTAAATCCTGTAATTTCAGTTCTGGTGTTCTTCAGATTGCACCCAGAATTAATTTTGATGCCTAATGGTTAATTTAACATTTTGGTTTGAATGTTTTTCTTTGAAAAATTGTGCCCTATAATTTTGCACACACTTGCTGAAGTAAAGGAAACTTCATGAAATGCATGGACACTGTATCTGTTATTTTGGTCATTTATGTTCCTACATAGTGTAAACCATGCATTATTCAAGAAAAGTGTGTTGGTAGTTTGTTTTTGTCCAGCACTGAGGATGCAATTGTAAAACTTGAAACATATGTACATTGTCCTGTCACCATATGAATGTTTAAAATAAACTGAGACAGATGTCCTTTTATTGCTTAAATTTACTTTTTGTCATTGAAGTAGTTTGGTGTAGTAGTAATACTTTTAGGCTTGTATGTAGGGCCCTCCTGTTTTCAAATCTTGTCCAGAGCACAACTTCTTGACCAAAGTTTCTTACATGCTTAAGTGTATTGTTTAGTGATGATGTCAATTTGTAAGGCTATATAGCATTAGTGATAGATGAATGAAAATATGGAACATTGGTGGAATGGTATGCACAATGGAAACCTGAAGTACTTGGAGAAAAACCTCCCCCATTGCCACTTTATCCACCATAAGTATCACATGCTTTGGCCTGAGATCGATTCTGGGCATCTGCAATGAGAGATCAGTGACTAAGTCCCTGAGCCATACCATGCCCAAGGTTTCTTGTGGGATGCCTTTGTCCATCCAGGAAAATTCTAGGATAGTGCCTTGATTATGCCATGACTACATTTTTTACAATTTGTTGTTCACTATCTTCATGTTTGCACCATGTGTCAGTGGTAATTAACACTTTATTATCTAACTAATGGACAATATATAATATGTAGGTACAATTAAAATTATAAAATATTTAAAAGTGCTCCAACAGTGAACTACACACATGCGCAATGGGTCAGAATATGCTGCCATAACACCGACCTTGTCCATGTCAACGGACACGATAGAATCATTCTTGTAATTTTTAGCCAAGCACTGTACAAGGCTCCCAGATGATGGATCCTCTGTGATCTGAAACATGTTGGAGCACTTTTAAATATTTTATAATTTTAATTGTATCTATGTATTATATATTGTGCATTAGTTGGATAATAAAGAGTTTAATCATCATTCACTATTCATCATACCCTTTTTACTTCATGTAGTCTGAGTTCTTGTAGGTATCATAAAATAAACCACAGAGGAAGAAATTGTGTTCTGTTTTCAGGGTCCTCACTTGCTGAAATATGACACCATGTTGCTTAGTATGATGATCATCTGAAACGTTTGTAACCATTTGCCATTCAACACAGTGTCATAGTGTGGAAGACTGATTTTTCATCAACTCTGCAGTGAGAACCTCAGACCACATGCATATATCTAGTCCTGTTTTTTAGCAACTTTAAGTAATAGGTTTATTCTGTTCATTCTTTAGGTAAAGGACTTGAATTTACTAACAGAGAAGATGAATTACTATTTAGATGAATACAACCTGGTGTCCCAAACACCAATGCCTTTGGTTATGTTTCAATTTGCGATTGAGCATATCTCACGTATCAGCCGCATCTTACAGCAGGATAATGGGCATGTACTCATGGTTGGCATTGGTGGCTCTGGAAGACACAGTTGTGCCAGATTAGCCGCAAGCATGATGGACTTCACATTATTTCAAGTAAGCTTGCCCCTGAAGTTTCTGAATATTTGTCTAATGGTATTTAATTCCCATATCTCATACAGAAGAGTTCTTCATGAAAATTAATACTATCATCCTCTTAATGCCTCTGTATAGAATGCGATTTGTATCATTATCCTGAACACTGAAGCTGCCACAGGATATCACAGAATTGATATACTTACAATGTATTTTGCTGTTTACTGCTAAGGAAGTTAAATTTTAACTCCACATATATCCTTCGTATAGTAGTGTGTGCTGAAGATGGCTGTAAGAAATAGCTGAAACATGTTGGAATAGTCCCCTATATATATATATGGTTTAGTGAAATTTGTTGTGCAGTTTGTTGATAATAAAACTTATTTATGTATATCTCTTGCTTGGAGGATGTAGAATTTGAAGATAATCCATAGTGTATTCTTTAAAACATCACAGTAATACTTGAATCTCTACATTAGCATCGTTTGTCAACATAATCAACCTTATTTTTGATACATTTAATCTACCAAGCCATAATCTTAAGTTGAGGTATCCCCATTGTGTATGTAACACTGAAGTAAAGGACAATATAGGTCAAAACACAACTAACACAACTAGTTGTGTTTTGACCTATATTGTCATAAGTTTCTCTATGCCCTCAGAAAATATGTTTTTGTTTGACTGACAAACAGTACAGGCGCTGCCTCTTCCTTTTCTTGTCACTTGTAAAGTGCTGTTTCAAAGCTTCTTTGAACGGTCCAAATATGTGATAATCTGGAGGGGTCTGGTCAGAACTTCATAGAGGATGCTCTAACACCTCCAAGTTCATGTGCCAGACAGTGTCAAGAGGTGGATGAGAGTGTGCAGACTGCTGTGTCATATAACAATGCTTTAAACAGCTGGCAGATGACCCCAGAACTTTTGAACTAAAATTAAAAAACTTCCTGTATTTCCACTCATACTACTCGGAAGAATTCTTCCAACACCAGTTCTAATCTTAAATAGAAACTATGACCATTTGAAACATGGAATAAGGAAACAAACAACAATACGAAGGAAAGTCTGAGGAAAACAACATACTTAATAGCATTTTATCTCACCATTACCTTCGTTGTATTCCCACTTACTATTATGACTTTAAGCGCTATTCTTATGACAAATCCATGTCATTGTCAATTGCTTTTGTTTATATATTAATTGGAATGTACTTATTTCTATAAAAAAATTTCTTTTATAATTGTATAATGTAATCCTAACTTAATACACAATAGACATTGTTACTCTCACCTATTCTTCTGTAAATATAAATCTTATGGATTAAGTTTATATAGTTGTTGTAACGTGACTGGTTCTACATCCAAAAGGTCTTTACTGACATGTATTGGATTTTATGGGACCGAAATAAAAATACAAATACAAATTAACTTTCCTCAGCTTTTCATTCAAGTATCAGTTCTCAACCAGTGCTGAAGCATCCCAATAGTGTTTGCTATTGTTCCATTCTATTGATAGTGTTCCAGAGAATGCCCTTTTGATTCCCAGAAAAGTACAACTTCAGCCCCCCAAAAATACTGTTTGCTTTTGTTCCATTCTATTTTAGTATTCCAGAATAGGCCCCTTTGAGTCCCAGAAAAGTACAACTTCAGCCAAAAAACGATTGTTTGCTGTTTTTCAATTCTATTGATAGTGTTCCAGTATAGGCTATTTTGAGTCCCAGAAAAGTACAACTTCAGCCAAAAAAAAACTACTTCACACTGTTCTTCTTTGGTGCAAATGGAAAGCAGAGTAGTCATATTATCTCTGCTGTGATGGTAACCAAATTGGCACTGAGGGTTGAAACTGCTTCACAGCTGAACGTTTGTGCATGTACCAGCATGCATACTGAGCAGTACAGCAAACACAACAAAATTATACATAACATATTTCCAGATACTTGTAATTCATCCATATACATACCTATTAAAACTGTTTATATTTAATTTAAAACTATAGATCAAGATTGGTTGTAGTTATGGAAAGACAGACTGGAAGGGTGATCTCAAAGTTCTTATGAAAAACGTTGGTGGAGAGGGAAAGCCAACTTTGTTCTTGTTCAGTGACACTGAAATAAAAGATGAATCATTCGTTGAAGACATTAACATGATCCTGAGCACAGGGGAGGTACCAAATCTTTTTGCTGCTGATGAGAAGACAGAAATATTGGAAATGATGCAGACTGTAGTCAGGGTGTTGGTAAGTATTGAACGTGTTATATTTCTTTCATATATGGAGTTTAGAACATGTGTGCCATGTCTGTTAAGTATTTGTGTGGGTTATTCAATATGTTATCTGCTGGAATATTAATTGAACTTACAAGGAAAAAATTATGTTTTATTTTTCAGTGTAGCCATGTCCCAGTGCACTGCTCTTTTTCCACATTGAATCTAAGAATGGCATTCCTCAAAGTATAATTCAACTTTAAGCTTCAAACAAATCTTATTTATGATATGTATTTAAAATGCTGTCAATAGCTTGAACTATGCAGTATCAAATGACAGTGTGGTTTGTGAGTAGTGAACTGGAATATGTATGTGGATGCAAGCAGTCATGACCTAATTTGAGGTACTATGTTGGCATTTGTTTAGAGTGACTGAGGAAAACTGCTACTTAGTCTCTCAGGAGAGCTGGGCTATAGAATAGAATAGAATACAGAAGGGCAGGCACTGAGTGACCCATGCGCTTTGACCGTAGTCAGTCTTTTGTGCAACCCTTGAGCTCATTCACTGAGCAGTCCTACACCTTGAACAAAGTGCAGTATCTTGCAGAATGATATATTTTCAAAGTCAGTTGGTTTCAAAAAATGACAACCCAGGTGCCTGTATCTTAACCCATTACCTGCTAACGTGGAGAATATGGTGAGCTTTGAATAATGCTAGCAAAGGGCAGATGGGATTTAACTTGGTGTTTAAAGGGTTAATGTGATAAAAACCACACATTCACAGAGAACATGTGAGGCCATTTTATATGGCTTCTTGCACCTCTTACACTTGGGACTGTTTATGAGCCCTAGTTTAAGTAGTTGTCCTTTTAAGTGACATTGTCCTGTTACAGTCCTGTCTATTTTCTTAACTGGTTTCTGGTCAGGTTGAACAATTCCCCAGCTCTTTTTGCAGAGTGTTTTAATAAAGCCCTTAGCTTGCCTTTGCCCACGTATGGACTGCCAATGCTCCTCATGTTTCCTACTCCTCCATTCTGTGATCACACCCCTGGTGACCTTTGCAGAAGTACCAAGCACAGGCTCAGATCCTATTAGTGGATGTGAGCAGCCTGGTCTGGGCAATTCATCAGCTACTTCATTTCCATCAATTCCCATGTATCCTGGCACCCATACCAGTTGGATTCCCTTCTAATCTGCAACTTTTGCCAGGGATTGATGGCAGTCCCAGACTAATTTGGAATTTATCTGGAAACTGTCAAGGGCCTTGATGGCTGCCTCACTGTCCAGAAGAATATTGATGTTCCTACCTCTGTAGACATTTTCTACATTCTCAATTACACAAGCTTTAATGATGTATATTCCAGCCTGGAATGATGTGGTATGGAGCCCAAGAGTGAAACTGCACCCCCCTTTTCAAACCCCAGCACCAGTGACTTTATTGGTCTTGAACCAATCTGTGTATCAGACCAGGTCCACTTTGTTGTCTGGGTTGAATCCACTCTGCCATTCACATTTTTCAGGTAACTTGACCATGAATGGCTTGTAGTATACATATATTGGAAGTATCCTACCAGACCCCCATCTCTAGGATGGATTCTTGCTAAATGTCTTGAGATTTTTGGTGTGCCTGAAGTTAGTCAAGGTCTCCACTGTTGGGTACACATTAGTCTGTAGATACTTGCCTGTTCCTTGGCCTCAATCATCATACGAAGAGAAGGAAGTCCCAGAAGGAGCTCCATTGCAGCTTTTGGGGTGATCTTCATCACCCCTGTTATAGCCAGACAGGCTAATCTGCATAACTTACTGAGCTCTGTCATGCTGACATTGTATCTGACCCTCGGTCACCAAACCAAGGAACTGTTAGTCAGTATGGGTCTGATAACTATGGAATAGATCCAATCCTTTACCCTGGGTTTCAGACCCTATATTTTACAAAATATGCTGCTACAGGTTCAAGAAGCCCTGTAGGCCTTACTCATCACATTCTTCAGCTGTGTCTTCCATATCAGTCCTTTGTCCAGAATAAGCCCAAGGTATTTGACATCAGTAGTCCGCTGTAATGTGTATCCAGAGTGTGCTGGTCCCTTCAAGCTGCTTAAGTCTCTCTTCTGGTTGCATGGTACTATCACCATCTTTTGTGGAATGGTAGCTTTGGGTATGTACCCTCTTGCTAGACAGGCTGCAAAGATATGGCAAAGGTGAGTTGTTACAGAGATTGACACCTTGTTGCAAAGTGCATTCCCTGCTGATTTAAATGTTATGAATGTACTTATCACCCATCTTAGATGGATTAGTTACCTTTATAGACAGTTCCCAGTCCTACCTGTGAGTGGCAAATGCCCTCAGATTTGGCTGCCCCTGTCCTTCCAAGGTAATTTCTTCTGCAACAGACCCTAGAAAAAGAACCCTGTATAGTTCCTTCCAGGTCTCTTCTCTAGATTATGTTCATTGGCCATCAGGTAGTTTAGTAGATCCCATCCTGTTTACTGACTGGCTGTGATCCTCAATAGTCCAGCCCTGTCAGGTACATCCTTGATCCCCCGACAGTAGTCCCTCCAAGAGGATTGTTTTTCTTTTTTAATCTCTTTGTTATAACAGGTGAGGGCTATTTTATATTATTTCCAGTGATCTGTTCTTTTAGTCTGATTAAAAAGCTGTCTTATTGAAGCTTTAAGGCAGCTTAGCTCTTTGTTCTACCAAGGAAACTTCCTTTGGCAAGTGAGCCACCTTGGCTGGAGAGTTTGGTGATATGATAAGAGGATGGCCTGTTGCAACATGTCAGCAGTCAGCTTTACATCCTGCGTGGAGTGTATAACTCTTGGTACAGCCTGTAGATTCTCTTTAGGTCTTTATGTTAGGATTCCCAATTGGCTCTCCTGGGGTTGCGATATGCGTGCCTGGGAACTTCCAGGTCACAAACTTGACATATTCTGTATTTGTGGTCTGACAATGAGGTCTCACCAGATACATGCCAATTAGTCACCAGGTCCCCCATCTTGTCAGTGCATAGTGCCAAGTCTATAAGCTCCTTACTATTTCTGTTTAAAAAAGTAGGCTCGTTACCTTTATTAAGAATATTAAGATATGTGCTAACCAGTTATACCATTGGACATTCTCCTTGTGGGTTGATATCCATGCTCTCCATATAGTGTGGTATTCACTGGTGTCATATCCAAAGATGAGATGCAGTTCATTTCTACAGCAGTCATGAATGACTTCCCTTAACCCCTTGTTTGGTTCATATGAATCATAAGGGAGGTATGCAGAGGTTAGAGTATGTTCCCTCTTGCTCTCTCTTGTGTATGTCATCTTCACTGTCATCACATCCCTAGACAGAGCTCTGACAGCAGAAAGGCATGAACCATTCTCCTGATAAAAATGCCAAATCTAGGAACAGTACTGAGTCCAGCAGAAAACGGTGTCCCCCTTGTATTGTGTAATCCCTTTAATTGGTCCCCATAAAAACAGGGTTCCTGAATAAGTGCTATATCTGTCTCCCCCTGTAGTAAGTTTTCGACAAAGAAGTGCCATCGCAGCCTTGCTGTACCCCAGTGCCCTGCGTCCATCAGTATGTTGCTTTACACCTTGGTTTGGGTGGACCATTGTCCCTGTTGACTACCTGTGAACATTACCGCATTCTGCAACAAGGATGTCAGGGGTTGGTTTTTGGAGGGGGAGCTGGGCTGTAAGCTGAGATTTAAACATAGGACCTCCTAAATGCTAAGCAAGAGTGCTAACCATTCGACTAAATCGTTGGTGTGTCTGCAGAAATTTATTCAGGAATCTGCACAGGGCATAGAATGTTAGGAGTCAAGTCTGTCTGTAAATTGGGTCTTGCACAGCAACCAGAACTTTGACTTGTCGGCTGAAGATTTTTTCTTGAAAGCAGCACTCTTGTCAGTTCTTGTCACAATTTTGGTTGCTAATGAGTGCAGAATCATAATTATAACCATGTAACCTTGATAATCATTTATAAAAGTGCATGGCATGAACTCCAAATACAGCAGACCTTCACACCATCAAAATAAAGTGACAGTAATTTCTAAAACACAATTGCAAACATGATCTTTTTGTTGTGCCAGATTTTCTCTTTGCTTCCACTGCATGATGTTCTGTTCATTTGCTGGATTCTGGTTATGAGCCATGCATGAATCATCTCAAGTCAACATTATAGATAAGACTATTGTCTCTTTACTTTTTAAGATAATCCTTATTTTGATTTCAACTTTCAAATAAATCTTAAGGTGTGACATCCCCATTGTGTTTGTGTAATATGCAAAAATAAGGACGTAATCCATCGATACACAACTTTTAGCAAAGTCGTGTATTTCAAATATTGCTTCCAATATTTAATCTGTGTTTTGAATACCCGTTCAGAACATACTTTCAGTGTCATTAATTTTTTACTAACGCAAAGAACCTTGCACACAGAAATACCAAGTTTATCAGCTAAAATGGGAAATGTGTTACAGAACTCTGCCATTTTAATTTCTGCCACTAAGCAAGTTGGCTAAAAAGGTAGCTCTTCTTACTTGCACTGATTAGGTTCTCTGTTCTTCAGGTGTGGCACTAACTGTCACAGCTGAGTTCTTTGTGGTTTTCCTCAGTCTGTCAAGTCAAGTTGCTGCAATAGTACCTCAGATTTGGCAAGTACTAGTTCCTTCTTATATCCTTTTCAATTCAATATTAATTAGTTACCCTTCTATTCCATGTTGTGTAGTCTGACCTACTAATAGTTTTATTAAAGTAACCATAAATTAACAATAGCTGCTAATAATTTGAAAATTTGTTTCTGTAATTATACATGCTAAAATTAAATATTTCATTTATACACAGATTTGTAAGCCCACTCACATACCCATCTTCAATGATATTCTTTTAGGATAAGAAGATTGAAGTTACCTCAGCTGCATTATATAACTTCTTCATTGACAGAATAAAGGCTAACCTACATATAGCACTAGCAATGTCACCTATTGGAGCCTCATTTCGGAACAGACTGCGAATGTTTCCTTCACTTGTCAAATGCTGCACCATTGATTGGTAAGGCACTGTTGAGATGTTTTATGCAGTGTTTCCAGAATTTGCTTTCTATACATGGACATGCATTGTAACCCAGAATTTTTTCTTTTGAAACAAGTTTTGAGTGACTACATCTGAAATAAGCCCCTTTCTAATCTCCTCAGAGAGTGTAAATACAGTATTAGTAAGTGTATAATTTTACAGTGAACAGCATGTTTTAATTGTAACGGTGTTCAGCACTTCTTTTATGTTATTTGTACTGTATATTGTATCATATAATGATAAGCCCTTGGGTTCAAAATGTATACGTGTAGAAGATATTGTGCAAAATTAAATTAATTTTAACAGAGGTTAATTTTGTTAGTCTACATTATAGGAGCATTCAGAACTTCAGTACAGGTCATGAATTTCTGAAATTAACTGATGATATTCTTCTTCACCTGATCTGTCACTTCTTTGATGCAGTGTTTTTTAGCTTTTTACCAAGGATAAATCATCTAATTTGTTATCTCTTAATTTTATTATATATTAATAATTTTTAATAGCTATATCTTTCTCCAGGTTCACTGCTTGGCCAGAAGATGCACTTGAACTTGTTGCAAACAAATTTTTAACACAGACTGGGGTAGAAACTGAACTAAGAAATAAGTGTGTGGAAATGTGCAAGCATTTCCATACTAGTGTCAGTGATATTTCAGAAAGGTATGTTGTAATTCAACTTATGTAAGTTGTTGCAGTTCATTGAGTATTTCAAATGTGATAGATAAAATGTTTGTGCATGAATAGCTGAGAAATTGGGATTTTCTTCTTCTTTCTTCAGAGCTTTTTCTAAGACAGAAGACAGGAAATGTATTTCCAGAACCACTTTCTGTATTCTTGTGCATGAATCTGCTGGCATAGAATTCCACTACACATAAGTTGTCAGACAACTACACAGTTTCACACAATGATATGTCAAAGGTTGAAATTTTTAACCCACCAAAAGAATATGCATGTGGAATTTTTTTGACATTTTTGTGGTATATCTGCATACAAACTTTTACACTTATAGCTGCAGAGATGCAGGTGAATTAATCATCTTGTCAATTACACAGGTATTATATGGAACTTAAACGGCACAATTATGTAACTCCAACATCATACTTGGAACTGATCACATCTTTTAAGAATCTATATGATATGAAAGTACAGAAGATCACATTGCAGAAGAACAGATATGAAGCAGGGCTTGAGAAACTTGACTTTGCTGCAGGACAAGTATGTTCAGGTCTTTGCTCTGTTTCTGCATGTCTAGTCTATAACAAGTATGCTGTATAATTGAAAATTATATGTATAAATGTCCTCACACTCATATTAATATTAATATTAAAATTTACATAATGTGCTTTAATTTGTGCATTTGCATTTATTGTAGCCCTTCTCAAACTTTGTGCCAAAAAACTGACCTGCACAAAGTAGCAACATTTTCTTGGGTGGATCTAACTGGTCTTCAAGAGAAGAGTCAGTAGGTTGTTAAGGTGTAGGGGTGACTACACATGACCTGGCAACATGGTTAATGGTACATATATGTTTTAAAACATGTGGCATGTGTTACCATCAGATGATGATGTATGTATGGGAGCCACTGGTAAGAGTTGTGTATTCAATTTATTGTAGCAACCAAAATAAATTTGGATGGTACAATAATTGAATACATTAACCTTCAGAATTGTTTCCAAGATTGTGTACATTTCATTGCCAATGGTGAGGAGAGCACAACATACACCATTGACATCACATTACAATGTCCTCTTCATATGCAGGTTGTGTATTGTCAAAGGCTGCTTTGGTTTAGGAAACTGGTTGTAGTTTATTTATTTATTTATTTATTTCTGTTCATTTGATCCAAGAGAGGGCTACTGCCCGCAGGATGTAGAACATGTTACATAGACTGAGATCAGGAGAATAGGGAGGGTGGTGTGAAACTTCCTACATGAAACATGATGAATTCAACATTCAGTCCGACTCGTGCGGATGATGGATCTGTGAATGAATATGTGTGCGTGTGTGTGCATGTGTGTGTGTGTGTGTGTTTGTATATGTATGTATGTATGTATCTGAGAGCATCCTTGACTGGGTGTGCTGTGTGGGTTGTATCGTTATCATGTTGTAAGATGGCCTTTTTAACCAGTTCTTAATTCTTATCCTGGACTGTGTTGTATGGGGGGGGGGCACAGAAAGTACTTGTTATACTATACATTCATGCTTCAACTATTAGGATACAGATTTAAGTGCCAACTGTATCTCTTCATAGCCAGGTTTTGTGCTGGGTTAGCATGGACATTTAAATTGCTAAAAAATTAACACAGAGATTGGCATACGTCCTGCTAGGCCATTTACCAATACATTTTAGAGACCAGCATGTGGTCTTGCAGGATGATAGAAGTTACCCCTGTGGAACAGGATGGCCCAAAAACATTCTGGGTATTTTATGCAAAAATGGTGATCAGTTTTGTGGGTGACAGATTTTGTTGAACCTTGTGTTTTCATGATGATTTTTGATGATGCCATGCAGAGAACTGTTATGTGAGTACTAGTGCATAGGCCCACCCCCACATTTAATTGTAATTGTCCTCTTTAACGTGCTGTCCACTTCATTATAATATTGTTCCAGATTGTTGTAACATGTCTTACAGTTCATCCATTTTTGCATTTCATTCAACTTGTGTCACAACCACTTCATGGGAATCTTCTGCATATCATAGACTTTGGAGATCTGTAGTCTTGGAAACCTGCGTGTTTTTGGCTAATTCATTCACAGTGCCTTTTACCATCCATGCACTACTCAGTTATGGCTACTGACATGTCTGTGTGAATAGATATGGAACACTTACTGCCATGAATATCAGCAGTTGACACTCTTCATCTTCTATGTATCTGTACCCAACTTCAACATTCAGTGTGGTAGGGCAAGATCACCCATTGATTCATGGAGCTCTGCATGGCACTCCCATGCATTTCTGCTATGTTTGCATGTTGTTCACACATGTGAACACTGTTTCACTTTATGGACTTCCTTATCTGAATAAGGTATCTGTCACAATTACACCTGCATGGGAAATGTTTGTGCCCTCCTATATGTACATATACACCCCTCATTTGATGGCCACTTTTACAAGTACATCACATGCTTTCAAACATGTACAGTGTACTACATTTCCCACAATGTCACATTTTTTCTCAAAAAAGTATTTGCTGTGGCTGACAAAGTGTCACATATAGAGTGAGGTAATGACAGGAATATAAAAATATCATTACATTGTTTATAATCTGATGGTCAGTAGCCCAGTTCATGGTTGAAAATTATCCCTGACCAACTTACTGCTACAAATGCTGGTAGTTTTTCAGCTTGTCAAGAATGTTATGCACTTCATGGTGCTGGGAGATTTTTTTACATATTCACAAGTGCCTGCCATTTGACCTGTCTTGTCCAGTTCACATTCCTGTATGGTGGTTAAATTGAAAAATGCAGTGGAACTTTTTTTAACCTGTACCGGAGGCTGCGGTTACAGTTTTTAGTAATCCTGATGATGGGTGTTGTGACACCCGAAACATGTAGAGTGACTTTGCAGTAAATAAATATCTGCATACTGTTGCATCTGGTTGGGTTTTTATTAACAATGTGG
>Ga0209755_10006443_pt1 | contig 12991 bp, 7 predicted proteins | sample TergutCo191P1_FD_187301 | JGI IMG/M metagenome (GOLD analysis project Ga0209755, IMG submission 187301) | Cornitermes sp. P1 segment gut microbial communities from Petit-Saut dam, French Guiana - Co191P1 (SPAdes) (version 2) | ecosystem: Host-associated > Arthropoda: Insects > Digestive system >... | reverse complement strand
ATGTTGTTTCTTAGGTAGGCGTTTTACACTCTGGTTTCCATGGTAACCACTGACACTGGATTGTGTGTACTGTGTGAGGTAGGCGCTTTTGGTAACGAAGAAAATTATGTAAATTAGACAGATTCTCTTCGCTGTGAGATAAAGGCTGCGGCTGAAGAAAGAGCTGAGCATCGACTATACAGTAAATCATAGTCAGATAGCATCATTGCGATGTACGAAATAAGGATTTTGTTGGTGTTAGAATAAAGTAACTAACAATAAAAGAGACCGTGGAATAGTGTGTGAATGTGTGGCATTTGCTTATAGGCCAGTAACGGACACGTGGTAAATGTTGCAAAATAAAAATATAACATCCGCAACACTATCAATAATAATAACTTTAACAATAACAACAGCAGTACATTTATAGACATTTGCAACGGATTAGAGATTGAGCGTTTGCTTCCAAGATTTCGAGTACGTAGCGCAGAAATATAAGTAAAGAACCAGAGTGTAACAAAAGCGGAGTGCTGAAATATTTTTTGTCCTTGAATGTAACGTACTTTACTATGTTTTGGCATACTACTTTGCCTTCAGTCTTTCTGAAGTTAAATTCCTATTAAAAATGGAAGAGAATGCAGCCCGAGAGACCTACAAAATATCCGTGAAATTTCGACGTGTCGCAAAAAAAAAAGGAAAGAAAAGAAAAAACAAGAAGAAAATATTCTGGAAGTCTTTACTGCCCAATGTAATTAAAGGATCTTCGTGTGTACCAAAATTTGTCTTGTACTTCGGTATATATATATATTTTTAATAATTTACGTAGTGCCAATTTGTTCATTATCACATTCTGTGTGCTGGTTGGTACCCCAACACAATAATATTTAAACCGTTATGAATTTCCGTATAAAGTAGCCCCTTTAATACAAAAATATGTAACAGAAGAGCAGTTGAAATCCGAACGGAAATAATCTTTTCTTATCTTCGTAAATAACCTCCGTTCTCCCTTTCACACCTGTAATCTCTTGTACTAGTTTTCTTATTTAAACCATTACGTAATTTGCATGCACATTGTTTTGTCTAACACGACTCTTTATTATTTATTCAAAGCTACATGTTCCGAACGAAAATGATTCTTATTAGGCCTCGTCTTCAAAACTTCGAAAAACGCGGTAAAATGTAATAGGTTAGATCTCTCGAATATTACAAAATACGTATCTCATGTAGTTGAGATGCTATAGAAAGTTCAGTTTTATTGTAGTACATGTTTTTTAATTCTTGAGAGATCTCACAAACAATAACATTTTTACTAGTTTATCTTTTGACGTTTTTATCGAGAACGCCCAATTATCATCTGTTTCGATCGAAACATTTAGCACTGGGGAAGAATGAAGTGTTTTGTTAAACGGAACAGTGTGTATTTACATGATTGACTAGACACAGTGGGTACGGCTAGTGCTAAATTTATAACATATTTATCCTTCAGGTGGGACGTTTTCGTGCTCTGATCCTACATCTTTTTAAGTTTTGGAAAATTAATACTTCATGAGAACAACATGGTATAGTATGTCGGTCAGATACTACAACACACACACACACGCGCGCGCAAACAATTATTAACCGCTTCATTTGTCTGTATTCTCTTTGTTATAGGTTGAATTCAGTTCTTTGATGGGTGTTACTGGCGGTAAAGGAACTCACATATTGAACAAACTTATTGGCGATGTTACACCAGACTTAATTGACCTGATGAAGCCCTATATGATAGATGGAATCCTCGAATCACTTATGACTTCCGTTAATGAATTCCTTGATTCGGAGAAGATATCATTAGACGATTTAGTTAGTTGCTTGCAGGGTTCAAGTGATTGCCCATTTGAACTGCCGTGATTTGTATATGCTCCAGAAATTAACCCATTTCTATATTGAAAATGTAGCTGTACACATTTAGAAGGTTGATTCATTTTTGTAAATGTTTTGCAAATCGCATTTGCATTATTGCTTTTCAGTTAAAGAATTATTCTGTTCAAAAATTGTTTTGTTAAAGTTATTTCATTACTTATTTTCCTTCTCCGTGGCTTTGAATAATACACATTATATTAAAAATTGAAATATGCTTCTCTAACCAGCTCATACCCTGACTCCTTACGTTAATTAATTCGTTTAAACTTCATATAGACTTGTATCCTACACATTTTTTAACATCGTTGTTTTGTTGCTGTATTCAAGCCCTATGTTGCAAATAAACTTCAAAATCACGTTTAAAGAATTGTAAATTTAGATTTAATGTGCTATGATTAGTGTGTTATACACAATTACAATACTTAATTTAAAAATTGTATTAGAAAAGAACTATATAAAGGTGGTCCACTAAAACATTAAGACAATACTGCAAAACACATGTTAAGTAGGGTAATACAGATTACAGATGGTCCCTGGGGGTGACGCGAATTAAGCATCGAAACATTTGTGAGTGGTGAATAGTTACAAAATGTGTAAAGGTTTGTGGTCATTCAAATGAACTTCTTCTAATTCATTTCACAACTTTCGCGGTATTACATTTACTTCACCTGCAGGGAATTTACACAGCACATTTTGTTGAACATACAGTAACTGTGTTACATCATTGTTGTTGCTGAACGACATTTGTCAGCTGTATACTTAAGTATTCATCATGTAATGAAAGATTAGTTTCAATTGAAAGTAATTTCTTACACTGTAATTAAACTGCGGGTTTTCAAATTGTGACACCGTGAACTTGTAGTTCATTGTTAATGTGCATAAATAAAAAATTATTAATCCACAAGTTTAATATTATAATTTTATTTTAGATAATTTCATTCAACTAATTGTATTTTAATATAGAGATGTTTGTGGCTATAAGAGTCAAAACACATTTGTAGAACCATTATTTTGAATTTGCTGGTAGTCGCAATATTTACTCTGACTAGTTACAAGATAAAATAAGATTATTTGATACCTGGCAGAGCAGGAATTTCTGTCCGCACCAACACGAATGTAGCGGAAAAAGGACCCATCTGTCACTCTATCTAAATGTGTAATCATTATCCTTTCTTGGGATTAATTAACCGGATTGTGAAGCTGGAGACTCACTCCGTATAATGTCCTTATTCAGATGTAAGGAGCTGCCCCACTTGCAGTCCTTCAAATGCGTTGGAACTTAATGAAATCACAAGGATAGATTTTCATTTTATATTTATTAGGACTTAAATGTCTTAGTTATTCTGAATGCCATTTCTTATTTTCTTAATAATATTTTGTTGGTTTAAGAAAGTTTTTTAACAAGTTGTTTGTGTGAAGACCTTTTGGTTTAAGAAAACAAGTGATCCTCAGAACAATAAAATTTATTGGCTGTCATAAAGCATAAATTTGTTGTGCTGAAATGAAATGAGAACTTATTCGAAAACATAGAAAAATTGCATAGTGGAAATCAGTTCTTTGATTTGAAGTTAAATTAATGTTACTTGATTTGTCTGGCTAAGTAAGAAAAATTGCATAGTGGAAATCAGTTCTTTGATTTGAAGTTAAATTAATGTTACTTGATTTGTCTGGCTAAGTAATTACAGTACTTTTTTTCGTTCAATTTTTAACCACCAGGATTTTTTAAAGTCTATGCAATCAAGTTTTTTAAAATGGCAATGGACGAATTCGTCTCAAGTGGCTGAAATATATTAGACACGACATCCATATGTTTTATGTCAGAAACAAAATACTTTCACATGCAGAAATGGCGAGAAATTGTCAGAGGATCTAGAGAGAATGCGAGAAGACAGATTATCAATATTCTGTTTTCCTAAGATCCATATTTGCCTTTCGCCTCCCCTTTTCAAGTATATGTCTTCAGACACTTGACCTACCAAAATTCTCTATGTAATTCTTACATTCCTCATCGTAAATGAGCGTCCATTCCATCATACCTTCCAATAGTTCACTTTTTTAAAAGCATCAAATAACCTAACCCGCATGTCTTTCTATCCGTCCATGTACTAACTGCATGATGTCATATCGCGAAATGCTTTATGTGGTGGAAATGCAATAGCCTGTACTTCTTGACTTCATTATTACTCGGTCCGTTCAATTTTATTGCTGAGGAATTTGTCTTTGAACACTTGTAATTTTTGTTCTTTATGAAAATCCAGTTAAAACATTGTACTAAGTTTAACATCTGATAAGTACGGATTTTAATTTTTCTAATTCGAATGTGCGCCAAAACTTGTGAGAGTTGTGTTTATTGAGGCGAGATGGCAGGAGAGTTCACCATCGTTAAACTTGCACGGAGATGTGTGTGGTTTGGACTCCACGGATAATAGTGTCCTGGTATACCTGTGCGCCGTATACAGGGATATATACGTCTAACAGTTTACGAACAAGGTAAAGTTTACTGATTATAGGTAGTTTAAATTTCTGTAGTGGTACCAGGATTCATGCCCGTTGGCGAAGCGACCAGGACATGAAATTGCACATTCACTTCCATCTAGTGGCCAGGTTGAGACTGAACTGAACTATACTTCTTCTCCACATATTAGTGGCGGATCCTTAAAGGGGTACATGTTTTAATGACAAAAAAAGAAAATGGCATTTGTTGGGGGGGGGATACAATCAGTGTGATATAATGTTTTATTATGAAATAAAGTCATGCAAATAAACATAAAATAAAATAAACTTTCATATTAATATCGAACAATGACATTGTCACTGCTTTGTTTTCGGCGATTTCGAGGAGGCGGGCGTGCGCCAGTGCGCCCCTTACCTGGAACCACTTCCCCATATTTTCCGTCAAAAATTGGAGATGCAGAATCTATTCTTTTAATTTTTTTCTTTAACTATCTGTTGGATGCGAATTTAATTATAACGGAGACCATTTTAATAATATTGCAGTTATTCAGACACTAAAAATAATCACACATTTTTTAAACCATGTCCAAATAATCAGTCTCCTGAAATCGTACCAACAGCTCTTTAGAGTTAAATGCTAACATCATCGTGAAATATACCACAGAACGCCTTGTTATAATTAGGAAAGAATAGAGGAAGTGCATTTACATATTTATATTTGGAGCCTGGGTGGCTTTGTCGATAGATATAATAGACTACAGTTCGGATAACAGAGGAACAGTGTTTGATTCTTGAAAGGGTCAGTACATTTGTCTCTTTCCCCAAGTCCGCAGACTGGTTCTGGTGTCCACCTAGCCTTATTTGCAGTGGGTAGCCGGGATGGTTTTTCTCAGAATAAGAGCCCAGAACATATCATTGACAACCTTTATATAGTAACGCAGTTAAGAATGTTGGGAGTCATAAGTCCAGTGCCCTCTCCCCGATAATTTATGACGTGCACTGGGACAACTTTACACTCACGTACTTGAACATTTAGGAAAATACAGTTGCTTCTACTTCCCCATCTTCTGCCTAAAGAAGAAATTTTCAAAGGTAAGTAAGAGTGTATACGCCCGTCTGTACTTCCATAACAGACATACACACAATTTTAAGATTATAACAATTTCAGGTATATCGAAACTGTAAGATCTATGGCGTAAACGGAACTCGATGTTACGTATACTAAAATATTTCATTCGTGCATATTTTGTTACATGTTACACATGTTTGTTAAAAGAGTGTCAATTAAGAGAGTATTTTTACGTAGTAAATCTCTATCGAAAAGAGAAATTAACAACACGTTTATTGCACTGAAGAAGCGAACTTGGACTATTGCATACAGAGGAAACAGGATTGCACTTTTATGATCAAAACTTCCATATCTTATTTTTGCCAGCCCATCATTTTTGAAAGTAAATAGATCAGTTGTTGGTAATATTGGAACCCACGAATCTTTCAGAATGTCTACCGGTAATGCATTATGACTCCAGATAAATACGTACTTGTATTAAACTAAGTTTTTGTGCGTTTGCATTTACATTATAAACATAAAGTATTTAGTCATAAGTGTCAATGAAAACATTTGTGAAGTGTAAAGAAACACTTCTGGTCTGTATTTGGTTTTGCCGAATTTAGTCATACTGAAACTCATGTGAATTAGGTAACCTTAAGCTTTCTTTGTTTACACATAGGAGATGGGAAATGCACATTTACAGCTTTTAATTGACCAAATTCTGCGCTCCTTATAGGCAAACGAATAGACCACTTTAAAATGCAGTAATAGGAAGCCTGTCGTGTGCAACTGGGCGCAGACTATTGACCATGACAAAAGAGAACCGCTGCAAAATATATCGCTCCTTGTAAAACGTAAGAGCTGCTAGTAAAAGGAAGGATGTTGACTTGAAAGTTCGGTACTGAAAGTTAGCACTTTCGAAAGCAGTTTGGCAACATCTCCGAATAAATCAGTAGTACCTCACCTATGTAAGGTTTTGTCGGAACATGTTCAAACACATTGTTAAACTGCATTGGCGTGGTAACATAAGTAAAAATTAAATAATATAACACTAGTGGGACCTGAATTTTTCCCCATACAACAATCTGTCTTTTTGTCTCTTGGAATATCTTTATTCAGCTGGTCATATTGCGTATTATGTGGCACTAACAATGGGTTTAGTAAAACAAATAAATGATAATATAGTAATTTTTTGTTAACAAACTTGCACTGACTGGCAAACCGGATTATTCGGAATAACATATAAGAGTCATGTTAAATTGTATGTGTAAAAGTTAGTGTTTTAGTTCAATTTTTTTTTGCGCTACTTAACCGTTCACGTTACTTCAGAATAAAGATGTTACGAATATTTATTCAATTCTCATGATTCGAAGATCAACTAATTGCTTTGACTTTGATGGTTCTTAGCTGTATGGGTTAAATTTCTTATTAACGGAAACGTGTACGAAATTGCTTGTTATTTATTTATTCATCACCGCAATAGCCACAACAAATAAGTCTCTGGTTATGGGAAAATTCGCAAAATATGGAGTGATCATAAACAAAATAAGAATTTATGTATAGTAACTGCAAAATTTCTGCTATATAACAAAAGCTTCGAAGTATGTGTGGGTTACGCCCTTGTACATGTAGACAATAGGAACACAGTCGCTTTAGTACATTGAATTGCCGAGCGCCACTGTCACGTCAGTTCCAAAACCCCGCTGACTGTTGCCCAATTTTTTTTTTTTTGGCATACTTAAAAGTTTTGTGAGATATAAACGTCAGCTATGTTGCATATTTCTTGCCCAAAGTTGGCGTAACGAGTCACGAGTGGTTTTCACGGTCCAAAATGTACGTCATCAACGCGACGGTGGCATCGTGTCCATTCGCAGTCACATTTACACGGGCGATATCACCAGAGAACACCCACGCACGCAACATGCGTTGAGCATGACGGGAGAAACATCCCCACGCAGCATACTGACGCCTGCGCCCGAGTGGCACATTTCCTCCCTTCGCCTCCCTCACCCATCTTATCTGGCATCCTTTTCCTCAAATTCATTCACCACCGCCATCCAGAACCGACGGAAGCGCCACCAACACACCGGATCAATACCTTCCATTCCATCCGATGTATGTGTATATAGTGTCGTGACGTCATTGCTAGTCCACACGCCATTGGTTTAGATTTAACGCATCCAATTATATATTAACCTCTGCATGAATGAGTAATTTTAGCGAAGAGGGTGAAAAAGGGAGAGGATGTGAAGTGTGGAAAGATTCACATTCCGATTAAGGCGTGTTGTGCGTTTCTGATATCACAACATTTAGGTTGTCGGAACTATTTTCTTCGCGAGTGCTCAGTGAAAGGAAGTTGTGTTTTGTACATAACGCCGAAGTTGTCGAGTGGACGCCGGCCACCATCATCACTGCCACAAATACAACCAAGAAACTTTTTCCTATATTTAGCCCTCCCCAACCCTCTCTCGATTCCCCTCCCCACCCTGTCACCCCAAAAGAGAAAAGGGTTGTGATGCGGTTTTTATTCTTCTCCGCGAGTGACTCCTCACCAGTGTAACTGCAAATGAATTGTAGTGACGTGTAGAAGCAGGTCGCTAGTTATGTAAAACTGCTCGGTCTTGATAAAGCAAGTGGAAGGAAGTTGCTGACTTCAAAACGGAGAAGTGTCCGACACGTTCTACATTGCACAAAGTAATGCGAGAATGGGGAACGAAATTATGCGAGATATATGTAAGGGAGGACGGAATTTGATAATGCAAGATCGTTACGTCATCGGCAGCAGCAGTGCCTGGCTACACACCTGCACAACAAAGGAAGAAATTGTCCCATCGGACAAGAACCCTACGTAGCGTCGTCTATATTTTAGTTCATTTCTATCCAAATTATAAAGAGAGTATCCACAATGCCATAGACAGACTACAAATATATGATTTTTGTTTTAATATCTCCCGTGTGTGATTGATATTTTGTTTTTATTTATGTGTGAGTGCGCGGTTATTGTTTTTGGGAAGAAGTGTGTACATCAAATAGTTGAAGTGACATCCATCAATGCATTAATTAATAAACAGACATTTGGGGTATCGGGCTAGAAAAGACCGACCTGAGGAAGCGAGAAAGAGCTACGTCGAAGAAGCGCGAGAAAGAGGGAACGAAAGAGAAAGAGAGAGGAAATTAAAAAAAGAGGCTCGGATAGAAACAAAATGGTGGCCGTCGGGTGGTTATGTGTAACAGATTCGCATCACAGCAATGGTGGATCCATTACACCACGCAAGTGTCCAATATTTCTTCCTGTCCAGTGCTGTCGGAAGCATCGGGGATTGTCAGGATAAAAAGAGAACGTCGGTGCAGCGGGACATCACCCTTCATCTCACCGTCACATTCATATTCAGAATTATTAGTGTCATCCTGTGTTGTCACTCCACGATGGCGGATTTACCGGATATGTCGCACCTCACAGCGGAGGAAAGACGCATAATCGAGTCTGTCATGTTGAGGCAGAAGCAGGAAGAGGAACGTGAACACGAAATAATGAGGTGAGTTTGATTTTAACCTCACCTGGACAATATTATAACTTGAATGTTCTCGTGTCCTTTAACCTAGAAAAGGACATGAAACATATCAAGTCAAGTTTGTTAGTTTAAGTGTTGGCTAACTCATGAAATCAGCAAGACTAAAACACTTACTCGCTGGAGTACACCTGTTTTTTTCGGAGGTGTTCTTTGTCACTCTGCTCTCTTAATTCCTAACCTGTGTAATTCATCGCAACAAACGTGATACTGGGAAACTAACCTCAGTAATGGCATCACATTGCACCGTCATAAGTTGGTTTTTCTTCTTTTTCATTAAAATCTGATTCAGCTAACTCAGGATAATATCCTGTGGCACGATCTTGTGAATAGTAGTAAATTTACTGGCGGATCATTTTTTGAGAAATTTTAGACAGTTCAATTATTCAAGGACACTATGCTAGGTTGAATATCCTGTACTTTCGTGAAACATGTACAACATCGATATGGAAGGCCATGTCAAATTAAAATCGTAGGTCTTCATGGCACCTTATTGAAGCTGTATATCCTAAGGAGGAGTTACCTTTGTCCCTGTCCATATCATCAAGGCACAAAGGGGGAGTAGATGTGTGTAGCTACAGTCAAGCTTAACCTCGGCTTTGAATGGAGGCGAGTGGTCATCTTCACTCTGTGACTGCTTTTTTCTCTGGAAGGAACCTCGGTACCCATTGACTAGGCATCTGCGTGGGCCCCACAGCCGGTCTGGACATTTTTAAGAAGAGAAGCATCTCTTTCCTTTGTCGGTATTCTAACCGCGAATCGTCCAGTCCATAGCCTAGTCACTACACAGACGACGCTGTCCTAGCTCCAACTTAGTTTCTAACGTTTTGTGTGACTAGGTTTTCGTTGCTTAAGAGAATTACAGATTGCTGTAACTTGGTGTGAAATGGGAGTAATATCTGTGGCGATTAAGATAAAGGTAAAGCTGTCACTGTGAACGCCAAGAAGGCCAATGAGGAAGTGAAGGTGAACTCCACTTCTTAACCAGGTCACTAAGTGGAGATGAGTAGTCAGCTTCACACCCGGTCCGCTTTAACCCTCCTTCCATTTAAAAGTGGGATAATTTGGTCCCAAAGGCGTTATGGACACTTTGGAGAAGAGAAAAATCTTTCGCACGTGCCGGAAATCAAATCACAAGTCCTCTGCTGTCCAGTCCATGCCTTGTAACTGTACTGAATACACTGCATCGGCTCTGTATTGGACCGATAAGCACGAAAATTGGATTCATCCGACAAATTTATTTTGGTCCCAACAATGCTAATACCATTTACATTCTTTAAGTGTTTTTGGAGGTGAAACAATGGATAAAATAATTAGTGCACGTGCAGGCTTCTGCTAATATACAGCCAGAATTACTCGGTGATTTTCAAGGTTTCGAAGAATCAGAAAATGAGAATTTTAAAACCACTCTTGAAGGTAGTAAAGATCTTGTACTTTGCCCTGAAAGCTTCGGAGGTCAAGTTGCAGTAATTCCTCAGGTACCAACGACGCATGTACACGTAAAGAATTCGCTCAGTCGCCATATTGATATGTTCCATCATTGCAATAATTTATCGTCATATCGTGTGTAAAGTTCACGTAATGGGAATATTTATACTCTTCATCATACAACGTTAACAGCAGCCACATTTGGAACGTAAGAATATTTGGAGACACAGTGCTCAAGCCAGGTTTCGCGACAGGGAGCTGAGGGTCGTACTGACGCTTGTGTTTAAATAAACGGACGGGTGGAGAACTAGACACACACACACACACATACGCAAATACTGGTGTTGCTCTTAAAGGCTTATTTGTTTACATATATTATAACGTCATAAAGCAGAGTCCTTCTGAGGAAGCTAACAAGTTTTCAGATGGCCAAGAAATTCTTCGCTTTTCATGGAACCCGAAGGTTCATTACCACATTCACAAGAGCCCACCACCTGTCCCTTCTCTGAGGCATATCAATCCAGTCATTGCGCCTCCATCCCACTTCTTGACGATCCATTTTAATATTATTTTCCCATCTATGCCTGGGTCTCACAAGTGGTCTCTTTCCTTCACGTTTCCCCACCAAAACCCTGTATTCAGCTCTCCTATCCCTACACCTGCTACATCACCAACCCATCTCATTCTTCTTGTTTTGGTCACCCGAATAATATTTACTGAGGAATACAAATCATTAAGCTCCTCATTATGCAGTTTTCTCCACTCCCGTCTCGTCTCATCCCTATTAGGCCCAAATATTCTCGATAGCACCCTGTTCTCAAACACTGTCCTCCCTCAAATATTATATTATATTTATTATATTATGTAATCTAATATACTAATATGTAGAAACCTGATTAACGATTACATTTTCGCTCTGTGGGTCTGTATTTTTTCAGTGCTACATTCTTTACATCCGATCAAATAGAGCTATCACCTAAAATAAAAGAAAAATTGTGCACCCTACATCAAAATCTATCATAAGGTGCAATTTTAAATCGATATTACTAGTAAGCAATTGTTTAAATTTAACTCGTGCATTTTTGTGTTGTATTATTAGTAGCGTATCCTGTATTCATGCGTGTGGTGCAATGAATCAGGACACACATTAACAAAGATCTGTATTTTTGTTTGTTTGTTTCACGAAAGTCTACAAAATATCTGCTTGTGTGCAGACGTCAAATATTTTGCTAACCAGCTTATTAATTTTGATCTTGTAAGAGTCAGTAGCTGTCCTGATCCTTTGTGTGTGTGGGGCAGGCATACAGGTTCGAGCTGTCTATTTTCAGGAAATTTCTAATGTGAATATGTGTTGGACCTATTGTATGAACAGATTAATAAATTTAAATGAAGGGCTGTGTTATTAGAAGGCACATTCCCGGTTAGCATTATTTTCGCCACCGGAATTTGAAATTTAATGGACTGACACTAAAAACTGCTTTTCTTTTACACGTGTGGGAGGGGTGTCAGTTATGGCCTTCACAGCCGGCCCCATATATTTAAAGCCAAGCCAGTGTCTTGTATTAAGATGTCTACAGACGGCTGGAGGTTTTTACCCTAGCAAATTCATTCCGAATTCATTAACCTCTGGCTTCATTTCACAGAATTTGGCGACGACGGTTTTTATTACTTGTCGACTCCAAACAGACTTCGTCACTTTTCAAGTACGCTAAGAAAACTGTGTGTTTGTGTCTGACATGCTATTAGAGAGACCAAGTGAAAGAGTATGAATAAAAAGCAAACTGACGACCATCAAAACACAACTTCATAAAACAATTATTTTATAAAGCTGTGTTTTAATGGTTGTCAGTTTGCTTTTTATTTAGATCTCCAATACAAGGTGATGCATAAAATTAAGATTATGAAGTATGAGATGGGCGTAACACGTAGTACGCATGAGGAAGGAGATAAGTGGATTTAAGTCTTTATTAGAGGAATCTCAATCTAAGATCTAGACGTACATAGAGTGGTGATATAAAGAAACAAGCACAAGGCGTGTTGAAATGTAAAAGAGAAATATTTGTGATTATCAGTGTCCTTATTGAATTTGGAGCACAGGAGCTATTGAGAACGCAGTTTCTTTACACATGCATTGTGATTATGAAAAGGAACTTTGTAAAAAGTACCTGAACATACTAGTTTCTTATATTGGAGAAAGACGGTGAACTTAACACTAATTGTAAAGTAATAGATCTAAATTTGATCGAATGAATAGCTATGCAAAAGGCAGTGATACCATCTAAAATTATGGTGAAAAGATGGGCACTATAATGTTCAATAAAGGCTTCCACTGCAGTTCATTTCTGCCATCCCCTGCTGCACTCGTAAAAACTAGTGTCTGTGCCTTGTAGTAATGGGGTTAAATAACGACAGAATAGCAAGCATTAGCATCCACATAAGGATAGATTTTGAGGGTTACATGGATTTTTCATGCCCAGAAAAAGGCAGTGATATACATAGAAATTGATTGGTTCAGTTTCAAGGGCAACCATTGGGCTCCAGTGTGCCCCTATTCCAGACTTACTTTGTAACAAGGAAGTAAATTTGTAGAAGAATGCCTCTCTTCTAA
>Ga0209755_10006442_pt1 | contig 12993 bp, 8 predicted proteins | sample TergutCo191P1_FD_187301 | JGI IMG/M metagenome (GOLD analysis project Ga0209755, IMG submission 187301) | Cornitermes sp. P1 segment gut microbial communities from Petit-Saut dam, French Guiana - Co191P1 (SPAdes) (version 2) | ecosystem: Host-associated > Arthropoda: Insects > Digestive system >... | reverse complement strand
CCCCACGGTGTGCCGTTGAATTCATGTTTCGGCAAGATTGTACTCGACAAGGGGGCACGGACGAACACGAACCTTGACTGTCGGAGAAATATGTAGTGCTAGCAAGCCAGCAGACACCAGTGGCCGCGCCACTACAGGAGTTGAAAGTCCGCAGCCAAGGTGACTGCAGGCCCGACCGAGCGTGGTTTTCTTACTTTTGAAGGACGGAAAGGACGCGAAACAGTCCAGAGAAAGAAAGACTGTCATGTTTTACCGTCTCCGTTTTCTTTGTGGAAAGAATTTCCTATACGTCATCTGTGGAGAACTTTTCTGGAGGCAAGAACCCGAGGTAGAAATTTACATGATGATGGTAATCGCTTCTCAAAATTCTCTGGTGCTGTTAATCACTCTCGTCTTCTGCCTTTGTTTGGAACGTCTGTAGTGCACTGGACTCACTTTCTGTGTAAAGCAGTAAATGAGAGCTTCTTATGACCACGCCTATGGTTAGGGTCATGGAAACGTTCGGGCACGTGGTTTATATTCTCGTCTTCGTTTACATTGGAGTTTCTGGGATTATTGCTCATTTTCCTTTTATTTCATACGACAAACATCCAAGGTTTTGACCACAGTGTGTCTGCCTTATTCTGTTCTGCATTACCTGTGCCGGTGTGTGTGTACTTCATAGTGCACTCTTATACTTTACTCTTCTTGTTCTGTCGTATGCAGAGGCTTGCAATCTTTTCATCTCTTTATGTTAATCTTGTATTATTCTAGAGTTATTTAATGATGCTGTTCTAATTGCTGAGGATTAAACTTTTAAAATTGGCGGCCCTATTTTTATGTTTATCATCCCGTTGTGTTGTTTGCAATTATTAATGAATGAAACACAGCGGGATAATAGACATAAAAATTGCAGTTGCTAGTTCACCTTTTAAAATCCAGCAGTATAATAATACGCGCTACTTGTGTTGGACGGTGTTTAATTCATTCACTATGGGCAGCTCTGGTTTTGTATTCAGTAGCAGAAGGGCACTGATATTGAGGAGGTGGCTAGTTTATATATCAACTGTGTACTTTTCGTGGTTTCTTTATGACAAGCTTCCTGATCTGCCGATTCCCAAAAAATATCAGCGTAGATGACAGAGTACCCATCTTCTCTGAGTCCTTAATAAGATTTCACGGGACTTCTGCATGAGAACGTTAGTGATAAAACACAGATTTAAATTCTATTGGGGATGACTTAAGATTGCTGTCATAATTATTGTACTTTATAAATTTGTAAAGACACTCAGTCAAAAATTATAGGTCTGACAAAGAAGTATTCTGAATCGGGTTCATTATTTTTTTTTTACAAAGAAATCATGTCCAAGTATCCATGTTCCTGATAGGCTGCACTGAGTTATGGTTCCAAATCCATTTATTCCAAAGAATTAATCGTTTTGTGGGTATGCATTACCAGATATAAAGGACGCATGTAAGTGTATATACTGCTCGTCATTATCATGGTCTTGTGTTCGTGTGTCCTGCCCCGTTTCATTGTTTTGAATTGCATTCTTAGGAGTGATAGTTGTTGTAAAAGGTGAAGTTCACCCTAAATCAGGCCATGAAGGCCCAGAGGGGGAATAGAGTTATAGCTCTGTTCTTTAACCTCGGCGCTAGATAGGGCTGGGAGGTCAACGACACGCCTCGACGCTTTACCCTCTTGAGAGAGACCCAATTCCCATCGTACAAGAGGCTGTGTGGGCCCCAGGGCTGGTCGAGACGTGTGCTGAAAATATCTTGCCGACCGGGATGCGATCCCAGACTGTTCAGCCCCGTAGGAAATCGCTATACCGACTACACTAACGCGGACCACAGGTAGTTGTTATAACTAGCATGAAGTACATAGTGCAGGTTTTATTGGTCTGTTTCTGGTCCTCAAGATATCATTGTAGTACACTGTCAGTTTTGAAGTCCCCTGATACAGTCACTAAGGGCTGTCTTCTAGTATTGTTCTAGTGCATATGTCCTGAACATTGTATTTTTTTGGCACAACTTTGCATTAAATATGAATTTTGTGTTGTTCTCGGGTTATCTGTTTGCCAGGTTTGGTAACTGTAAAGTACTAATTGTTTTCTGTGGATGTGTAGAGGGAGCAACAAACCAAATCTTGATCTCTGGGAAACTGAATACTGAATGATGGGCGTGCGGTAATTTTAGAGGTTGAATGATTTAAACTTGAGGCTTTGAAAATGAGTCGTATCGTGATCCTTAAGAACACCTGTGCTTATTATATCAAATAATGTCATGCAAAGTGTGACAGGTATCTTAAGAACTTAAAAAGTGAATAACATTATATGTTAGCTATTTTTCAAGTGCACGGTTACAGAATGTCATGAAAAGCTGAGGGATACTGCAAGGAGTGGGTTTAGAAACTAATGAGTCTAGATTATTTTAAGGTACACGGAGGGGCTGATGAGAATTGCTTTCTACTGGGGTGGCCATATTTGGCCTGATTTGAAACTGGGTTCCCCAAGGACGTGAACCATCTGTCATCTCTGAGCTAACATTATTTTACCTTCAGTGAGTTCACAATATGACTATTGACCCAGGCCATTTGTGCATTATATAAATTTGAATGAGACAGGACTCAGCAATGGCATCCATGTATAAAAATTATACTTCAAGAAATATCAGTTTGGTGCGTACTCGAGACTGATTTCAGTGTTTCATTTCAGGTTGCAAGATCAAGGCTTTGCGCGCCAAGACAAACACATACATAAAGACTCCAGTACGAGGAGAAGAGCCGGTATTTGTTGTGACGGGGCGCAAAGAAGATGTTGCGAAAGCTAAACGGGAGATTCTGTCAGCTGCAGAACATTTCTCACAAATCAGGGCTTCACGTAAGAACAACTTAGGAGGTGGAGGACTGGGTGGTGTAGGAGGAAACTCCACTGCACCTCCAGGCCCTCCAGCAAATGTTCCTGGTCATGTCACAATCCAAGTCCGCGTTCCTTATCGTGTGGTGGGCCTGGTAGTTGGTCCGAAAGGAGCAACCATCAAACGCATCCAGCATCAGACACACACCTATATTGTTACACCTTCGCGTGACAAGGAGCCAGTGTTCGAGGTAACAGGTTTGCCAGAAAGTGTGGAGACTGCAAGGCGGGAGATAGAAGCTCACATCGCCATGCGGACTGGAAATGGAACCTTGGCAGGGAGCTTGAGCAGTGCAGTAGGACTTGCTGGCACACTGTTAGGTAGCACTGGTCTCATAGATGAGTCTCCAGACCTGCTGGCTTCCCTTTACAAATCTGGCCTTGGATCATTGTTTAGTAATCTGGATATCAGTCTGACACCCACTACTCCTGCTGCAGCTACTGGTCTTACAGATGCGACCATGCCCATCTCCTTCCCCACCATGACATCGTCAACTGGCAGCACAGGCGCCTTCTCATCATCGGGGTCTTGCAGCTCCTCTTCAAGTTCATCAGGTTCTGGTGGCCAAGGGAGTCGCCTAGGAGACTTGGTATCTATCTGGAATGGCAGTCTGGATCGTGATGAAGGACTTGGAGAATCTCCATCGTTTGAGACAGCCACTGCCCCCTCCAGCATCTGGTCCTTCCCGTCGGGTGGCTCGTCTGTTCCAGTAACACGACCATCTCCTGCAGCATCTGTTTCACCTACTGACTCACTGACAAGCCTGGGAAGTTTAGGAGGGCTAGTAAGTGGCAGTAGTGGCGGGGCTGGGAGTGGTGGTCGTCGTGACTGCCTTGTGTGTGGAGAGAAGGAAGTAGATGCTGCCCTGGTTCCATGTGGACACAATCTGTTCTGCTTGGACTGTGCCAATCGAGTATGTGAGGCCGATGCCACTCCTCTTTGCCCTGTCTGCCAGCTCCCCGTTGCACAGGCTATTCGAATCTTCTCATAAGACCCATTACACAGGCTATTCGAATCTTCTTGTAAGATATAGAAATGAAAGCAGTATGCTAGTATTAGGATTTCCATTGGTAAGGTTGTTCTTAAAACTATCTGCTCTGAAAATCCAGACTTACCTATTCACTGCACACCATGCTGGCAGCACATAGGTTTAAAAATAGATCATTTGGAGACACAGCCTTTGACAGAATGTATCATTGCCAGAGGAGTCTGGGTAAAGAGAAAAATTGTATACAACGAAAGAGTAAATTAAATTATTTAAATCTATATTTTATGTTAAATATTTTTGTTTGAATGTTTAAGTTTTGAATGTGTGGAGTGTGATTTTTCCTTTTTCCTACACAATATTCGGGTACATTCTGTGGAAAGCAGGTCTCTGTCATTAATAAAAACTGAAATAATAATAATAATAATGCATGCCACCGCCCCCACCCCCGCCCCAACACAATAATAATGTGTGGGGAAATTCATCCAAATCAAGAGTGCATATTATATTAATAATATTAATAATATCACACATTTTAAGAGTATTATAAAATATTTTAACGAGATTTAGATTTTTGTATTATGTGTATGTGTGGATGTGGAAGTAGATTCAAAACAAAAAAAAATTCCTAAAAAAGACATATTGACTGGAAACTTCTCATGTGAGATTTTCTTTTATTTCTTATATTTTTTGTGTGGGGAATTCCATTTCAATTGGTAGGAAATTTTCATTATTTATATGATAATAAAAGTAACAAAACAATGTAAAAATAACAGCACTCAGTCAGACAGAGGACAGCGTTCCACTAGCTCTGGCTGTGATTCTTAAAACTGCCATCGGCAGCGCTAATGTTGCGTTGCGTCCACCATTCTTGAAAGCGGCTGTTGCAACCATTCAGTACCCAAAGGGGGGCAGGAAAACTTGGTGATTTAATTATGATTAATATTATGTATTATTACTATTATTATTACCACTCACCATCATCACATCATATCATGGTCATCATCAGCATCTTATCATCACCATTCTCATGTAAACTATTATAGCATTGGAAGTAAGGTCAAACTGAAGGAGTCATTCCTTGTTATTGCCTGGATATTTATGAATAGACATATCCCTTGTTAGCCGTGTTGCTTGTTCTGTTTTCATGTGATATAGCCATAAGTTATTGAAAGAGTATTAATTATGAAATTATTTATCTAGAATATCCTTACATTTATTCTCATAAGAAATCAGGCATTGCTGTATGTAGTTAGCATTGCACATCACTTGCCAAGGCTACCTTTTTTATCCATGTGCAGTTTTGTGGCGATGATGACATGACTGACAGATCTTTGGCTACATACATGGCATGCACATTATTTAAAAGAAAACTAAGTTTACAAAAGAGAACTGCTCAATTACTTATGGATGACTCCCTTGATCTAAATGGATTTTACTCTCCGCATTCCAAAGAGGCGGTGAGGAGATTTTTGCATATTAACGTAATTGTCCTCTATCTCAACTTCTTTTTTATATATATATTTATATAATATAAATAATTAACTAAATAATTGCCACCCTTGTCCTCTGCCTGGCTGAGATGTGGCGTGCCTCACAACTAGTTTCAGTATTTTTATTTTATTATTATAATTATTATTGATGTTCAGGAATGATTGTATATTATTTTTTGGCATGTGTGTAGCTGTAAGAGTGCAAGATTTATTATAAAAAGTGACAACAAAGGAGAAAGGAAGTCCACCATAGCAAAGGTACAAGATCTTTTGTTTTCTGTCATGGTAATTTAAACATTTTATTTTTTTACCTTTTTCATGATAATTATTACAGTAGCATCCAGTACATGTAAGTTAGTAATGGGGGTGGTTTTAAATATTGCAGCTGAGACAGTAATATGAGCAGTTGTTCATTATTACTTTCAATGATACATGTGCAGATTTGCAGAACTGATGCAGACAAATCACTTTTTAGTGTATGCTTTGGAATTCTTTGAAAAATTTCATGTTATGATGACAAATGTGTAATTTGAAATTGAGAGTTGCATGATTTATTACCAGCCCCTAGAATGATGCTTAGCATGATAGACAATTTTTGCATTTTTCTAGGTAAATTTCAACTATAGGAACAATTGCAAATGTATACTGTGGCAAATTCTTTCTCCCCTTGATGAGTTTGCACAATATTTAAATACATTCAGAGTAGTAGTTTAGTGTTTTTCTATTTTATTATGATCCTATATATATTATACTATATATTATATATGACGTAGCTATAAAGAAATATTAGTGACACTGGAGAAGTTATTTTTTATGTTAGTCTGCTCAAAATGTGACAGGCCCAGAGTGAACTTTTCATTTGAGACTGCAGTGGCCATCTTGGATTCGATTTGAGTTTCGAAGAGCTATCGTTTTGTCTTCCTAGGGGTCCGGTTGAAGAAAGCCTCCATTGCATTTTAATTTTTAATTGACAGCTTTACTTTTAGGAAGAAAATGGGGGCACCATAGGATTGAGTTGAGAGATAATGCATTTCCTGTTTCTTCAAACTGTTGCAGAATTAGTTTCTTTTTCAGATTTGTTTTAAAAAGCAAGATAAAAGTTAATGGATGGAGGTTGCTTAAATGAATGTTGGTAGACCCATGGATAGTGCTGCTACCTTCAAATCAAAGTGTGAAACTAGTTTCAATGCAATAATTAAAGGCAGGATCTCTGTATGCAAATAATTTAATTTAAATAATAATAGATGTTTTAAAAGAATTGTTGATGGTTCAGTCAAGTTTCTTAAAAGTGTTACACTTCTTTTTGTTTGGTGTGTCAACAAATCAGATCCGAGGCATTCTGTCAGCTTGACTGGACAGAAAGTCACAGTACAGAAGGTTCCCCAGCTCCGCTTCGATTGTAAAAAAAATTAAAAAAAGAAGATAATACTAATGGAGAGGGTTGAGTGAGAAAGACAGAAATAGAGAAAAGAACTGTAAATGCAACTAGCTTTTGACTGAAGAGGTGTCAACATTTAGCATTGTTATCATTCTTAATGTGTAAAAAGGTCCAGGCCTAATTATATAATATATATTTAAAAAAATACTTTGAAAATGTTACGTGGTGTTTTCCAGCTTGGATGCACAAAATATACATAACATTTATTTATAATATATAATATAAATAATAAATCTTAGACATCTGATTTTGTTGGCTCCTTACCAGAAGCAGAGGACTGACTTGCTGCAACTACCAAGGGAATTAGCAGTTGCGGCTTTACAAGTGAATCATTATTACCACGTTCTGCCTTGCAAAATTAATATTGAACACTTAACATTTTTCTAACTCTGAAAGCAATAATTACATAGTTGATGTTGCAGCAGTTTGGTCTTTAGCAGCTGGTATCAAGGAAACGGAAAAGGAACCTGCTCACCATTATAAAAACATTATGAATATGAACAAATACTTCTATTTAGTATGTTTTTTTGTGTGTGTGGATGTGTAGACTGTTAAAAAGAAGTATCATAGTGTAGGTCTTGTGTTTGAAAACCTGGGCTGAAAGTCACTATATGTGGCACACGGTTAATTTACAATTTAAATCCTTGCATAATATTATATTTAACCGCTACTAAAAAGCAAATCCTTCTAATATGAATGTTGTTTGACAGTGTCAGGTTTGTCTTTTGCGCACAAACTGTCGAGAAAATGGATTTTAAGGGCAGTGCTATAAGAAAATACCTGATGTTCACTTGACTTGGAGATTCAGAACATAGTTGTTATATTTATAAAATGCTTGCACCAAGCCTAGTTTTTAAAAACACAAGATCAACAGGAATTATGCCAAGTGTTTTGTATTGTAATGCTGCCTTACAACAGGGGACAGGAAATTTTGAAGACCTTTTTGCTGTTGGCCAGAAAAAAAATATGAATATGAGACGTAATATGTTCTACGTGACTATGGGTGAAGTGTCTGAATAGATGGTTATGATGCCCAGTTTTATCTGCTACTTGAATTCTGCAGATATTTGAGTAAAGAACTGGAAAGTCATCGCTACTTACTTTCATAATAACTTATCAATCACAGTAATCCCACCAAGAAAACCGTTTTGGTTTCACGTGTCTTCCTGTTTGGGTTTTTTTTTTTTTTTTTTAAGTTTATGAACACACGTGACAACAACCAAATGAAATTGTTTCCTTCCCTGTTTATTGCAGAGTGGCATACATGAATTTGAAGTGTTGTATTAAATTATGTTTGTTTGATCTTGAAATTCTATTACATATTTCCCTATTTTTTTAAAAAAATATATTATTTGCTTATATTCTTTCACGTTAATTAGCACAGCAACAAATACACACACACATACCCATATCAAAGCTTTACTGTGATTTGAAAGACTGATTGTGTGTTTTTTGAAAAAAGAAACAAAGATAGAAAAATAAAAAATAGAGAAAAATTGCCAATGATTGTGAAACGAGGAAGTTAAACTCGTTGCTGCAAGTGGTTGACTACATCTGCTATGTTGATACAAACAGCAGCCTCATTTTGCAGTTGTGTCAAGTACATTTTTAAAACCGTGTATTATACTTAAGAAACAGAAAACACAAAAATCCGCCAACAGCAAAGTCGGGTCATTTCTTTTCTGCTTTAATGGCCATTAAAATGCCATAATGTTTTATATTTATAACAGTAATAGTTGTATTTGTACTATTACAGTTTTGACAACAGCACTAGCATTTCACTAAGCAAACAGTTTTTTTAGGAGTCTTGCATGACCAAGAAACATTGTATCTTCGTAATACCCCAAATACTCTTTGATGACATGGATAGAATAAAAGTTGAGGCAATCCATGACTATACTGGATGCAGCACTTAGTGGCTCTGGTGTCCTTAGAGAGGATGTCTTTGGTGTTACAATAACAGCTGGATACATTTCCTTGTCTAACATGAACTCATGTGACTCCATGAATAACTTCCAAAAGTGGCTATCATGAAAATAATCACTGTGTTTTATGTCAGATGATGGAGGGAAGAAGAGATCAGTTTTTGGACTATTGAGGTGCCCAGATTCCGTGAACTGTACTATGCAATAATTTGGAATCTTAGAAAAGAGTATGCTGTCAGTAACAATTGCCTGAACACTTGTCTGTCCTGATTTGCCTCTGCTCTCCTGGTGTAGTATTTTCCCTCTCATGATTGTATAGTGCTGACCATGGTAACTGTAGTTTCTAGTACATAACATATTAGAGAAGAGTATGAGTATAAAACAATGGCTTATGTGTTTCTTGAGGTGCATTGTTGTGGAAGCAAATTTGCTTGTTCAGATATAATTATGGAACTCGAGAGATGTTTTTGTGTAGGAAACCATATAATGTTTTTATTCTTGATTTTTATATAAATATATATATAAAAACTTCGAGAGACAGTACTAATGTTAGGTTTGGGATGACAGTCTGAATATTTGTGGAACTTGTTTGAAAATGCTTGTATTGTGTGTGTATGCGAGTAGTGGACATGCACAGTGGAAGAAATGCAAGTCCAATAACTAATGTAACAATTATGAACCACAGATTCTAAATGAATCGGGTGCCAAACTTATGTACACCATGAAAGAAGTCCCAAACCTGGCAATGTTGTTTATCTCTGAATTTTGTAGTCTATGATCTGAAAGTTGCACCACACTACTCTCAGTCAGGCTTTAGGAGAGCCCACAAACCCCCTTTGGCCCACGAACCAATAGAGTTTGCTCAATGCCCCTTGTTTCCTCCACCATTCCACTATGCAATACTCTTTAATGCTATTTACATTATATTTTCAATTGAGGTGTAAGACATGGATCTTGAGGCCAGTTTGTACTGAATAATATATTGGGGGAGGGAGGGGGCTTGAAATGTGCTCCCCCCATTTGGGACCCTCTGCTGGATTGGAGGGTAGGTATGTGCAACTTCATGCGTTGTTGTGAGTCTGGTACAGAGTGAATATGTCTTCATGGTATAAGTAACATATATTTACACTCATTCACATATAGATTAACATTAATCTTTCATAATATATGTATTAAATTACCACATTAAAAGTTACTCCCCGCCCCCTTATATGCTCAGTATAAAGAAACAAGTATTTGCCCTTTTTAAACTCAAATCCAGAACTATCAGGGTTGTGTGTGTGTGTGTTTTAAATATTTTACAAAAGTTTACGTATTTAATGAAAAATGTTTAAGAATCATACATAGGTTTGTTTATTTGGAGATGTGTTTATACCCAAAGAGAATAATAATATACTCAGCCTAAATATCTAGATAGTTCCATGCAAAATTCTTCACATATATTTTTATTATACATGTTTTAATGTGCGTAAGATAATCTTTGAACAAATGTATTTTGAAGTTCAACATATTACCTCCTTTTTGGGTAAAAGAGTACTTAAATAATGTATGTTAATTTTTTCATGTTTGCTGATATTTTATTTTTCAGACTTGTGAATAAATGATTCACTAGGAATGATTCTCTAGAAAATAAACTGTATTTGTAACTGAACTTCGATGTATAATTCATTTTAGCTTCTTCGAGGCAAGGCACCCAATCCTTTCATGGACATGTTTTTGTTTATCCCTTTGCGGCCAGATAGTTATGTGTTCCGCCTGGATTAACACCGAAGAAGCTGCATACCTCCCACACAGGGCACTTGTGCGTTTTGTATGATTCTCACAGTAAATAGCAATTGTTTCCCGCCACAGCCTTCTCGGATTGGTCCTTCGAATGGAAGCAAACACTGCTCTTTGTGAGTTGTAGGTGTGTAATGTAGATTAATTTCAGGGCCGTGCCATGGCTCAGTCTCACCGCAGAGGCCCGGGCTCGATACCAGGCCAGACCATGTGAGATTTGTGGTGGACATCGGTTGTCACCTGTCACTATCATTCCACCCACGCTCCATACTCATCTTCGTCAACTAGTACAGGTCGCCATTACCAGGACAGACAAGCTAACCTACCGAAAAGCAGTGCTCTTTGGGAAATCGTGGAGCATTGAGAGAAAAGTACTCTCATTTCATTATGAATTTCAACGTTCAAAGGGTTAAGTTGAATGAAGAAAAGAACCATTTCTCACAGTTACTTATATTCCTGTTTTCATAATAATTTTTCGAGAAATATCTCGAGCAATAGCATCGTGTATACCAATAAGCTTGCAAACATTTGCTTCTGGTATTGCAGCCAGCAACTGGTTAGCCGAGACTTGATGCTGCTTCGAAAGTATCGGTGTATCGAAGGGCAAAATGTCTGACCTACATGTCAGGCACGCTGGGTTGCTTAATAAATGAATAATTAAGTTTAAAATTCATTATTCTTGGTGTCATGGATATGAATGTCCAGGATAATTCTGGTACATCTGGAATGGCTGAAAGTATTTCATGCAGTAAAACAAATGTGATTTTTAGAGCTCACACTTTATTCCTAGGGTCCTGAAATCAAGGCAGCACACTGTTAGACCTGTAAGTTGTATATGAATACAAAATCTGTCAAGAATTATTGTGGGGAAACCAAAAATCATCTTGCAGGAAAAACAGGTTCTCTCCGCATTGATTGTCCGATTTGGTTGAAATGCAATGGTCAGACATTTGAACTTAACGGTATTGAGCATTTGTGACTTTCGTTAAAATTGGCGCAGAGGTCATGGGATAGCTCAGTCGGTATAGGGACTCGCTACGGTCTGAACGGTCCAGGGCGAGATTTTCCGCGTCCGTCCAGACTGGTCCTGTGTCCCGCCCAACCAGTGCAATGGGTACCAGGTATTTTTCCCGGGGGTAAAGCGCCCGGAGTGTGGTGTTGACAATCCATCCACATCTAGTGCCGAAGTTAATGAAAGAGTAGAGTACCTGCAAAACCTATTCTAAGATGAACTTTAATTTTTTTTGTACCTTTGCAGCGAAGGCCAATACGCGTGTTAGTGAAATTACATTTTCGCGTGTATCGTGTAGTAGGATATTTAGAAACCAAAGAATGTGTTGAGATGGTGTGTATTTACTGCGCGATATCTACTTAATATTTAAATACCAGTCATGTTCATTATTGTCTCTTAGCGTGCAATGGCTCAGGCGGTTGGTCGTCGGCCTCTCATTGCGGAATTCGATCCCAAGCCAGTCCATGTGAATGCGTGGTGGACAAGTGGCACAGGGACCGGGTTTCTTTCCCCCAGTATTTGGGTTTTACCCCATAGAGTATTACTCCATATTCCTCTTCGTCCGAAGCTCTTACCGGAAGGAAAAACGGACGAGAACTTTCCAAAAAGAAATACCGTGTCGGAAGTCGGGAACATTGGATAGAAAATTAAAGTAGAACTTCACATATCCGGATCGTAAGCATTTTCTTGCTGTTATTGTACTTCACCTTTTTATGGCTTCAATTTTTCCCCCAAATTGCCATGTGCATGCAAGGTATAATGTATTAGTGTTTTATTTGTACGTAAATAAATAGGTAGCCTAAAACAGTCGGTTGTAGAAGTTTTTTTTTTTACTCCAAACTGCCAATATAGCCTATTTTCAAATAAAAATCCAATTATCCGGATGGCTGGTTGTCCCATTTAATCCGGATAAATGGAGTTCTACTGCACTTCTACAGCTTTTTAAGGCCGTGCCTTCGCTGAAGCTTATATTCGATGACCTGCCTGAAATTTTTTTTTTATTTCGAGCGAAATAAATTATCGCTTAGTGCAAATGCAAGAGTATTTCCTGCTTATAATAGACCAAAGGAGATTTAATAATGACAATTTTTCCGCACTTCGATCCACTGTAATGTGTATGAACTAAGATACTGTTGAAATATGGTTGTATGGATGTGGTCTTTGCTTCCTTCGTAACCAGTGTTGGCCTAACAGCATCGTGGCGATGTCGAGAAACTAGCTGACTAAATTAACTTTATCGAATGGAGTCCGTAGGAGGTTAATACAGTGATACCTCGGCTAACGAGTGACCCTGCTAACGAATTTTTCGGCTAACGAACGTTTTAGTGGATGCGCGCGCTAACATAAAGCAGCAAACATGATCGGTCGGGCCATTCCAGGAGAGAAGTTCAATCAACTTTGGACACATTTTTGACTTCTCCTTTAGCAAAGAGAGGCCAGCTACTGAAGAAGAGGAGACTTAC
>Ga0209755_10006441_pt1 | contig 12993 bp, 16 predicted proteins | sample TergutCo191P1_FD_187301 | JGI IMG/M metagenome (GOLD analysis project Ga0209755, IMG submission 187301) | Cornitermes sp. P1 segment gut microbial communities from Petit-Saut dam, French Guiana - Co191P1 (SPAdes) (version 2) | ecosystem: Host-associated > Arthropoda: Insects > Digestive system... | reverse complement strand
AATTGTTCTTGATTGACGGCATACGCAAGCGCACGGCGAAAGCGCACATCGGTAATTGGATGATCGTCTGCACGCGGGACAATGCTTTCAATGCGGTGTCCCAGTTCATTGGTGGTGGTTCTAACATGCCCCAGATTAAAGTAAAAAAACTCTGCGAAATCGGATGCATTCCCTAAAAAAGCAAAGGAATCGGAAAGATCGTGCATGTGGTTTTCCGCAATCGGGGACACATCAACCGTACCGCGAACCAAAGCATCAGTTAATGCACCTGGCAATATTTGATGCACAATGACGGCATCAAGCAGCGGAGCCCCTTGCCAATAATATTCATTGCGAACCAGTTTAATGCGTTCATTGGGTATAATGTAGTCAATCTTGAACGGCCCAAAACCGATAAAAAGGTCACGGAAATTAACATGAATATCAGCGATGCGCCCTTGAAGTACATTGCGGTGGTCAATATCTTGAAAATGATGTCGTGCCAGCGGCAGACCCAAAAGGGATTCATATTGCAAAGACGCCGGCATTTCTGTAAATGCAATCTGTAATGTCCGTGCATCGTTTGAAATAGACAAACCGGAAATATAATCTGCTTGTCCCTGTTGGTATGCGTGCATTCCTCGAATCAAATCATGCAGGTTTGTATGCAGGTTCATTACCGCAGAGGTGTACAACTGAAAGCGTATGTCATCCAGTGTCAGCGCGACACCATCATGCCAAAAAATATTAATGCCGTCACGCAATGTGAGCGTAATGGTTTGCGCATCGGTATCTACGGCAACCAGCACCGGGCCATGGTGTGCCTCGCCTTGAATCATACGCCCGTTTTGGTCGAAAGCCAAAAGGTTTGGGTTCAGAATATTGATGATGTTTGCTTCTTGCCGGCTTAATGCAAGCAAGGGATGCATGATGCCGGTGATACCACCCGGACCGGCCTGCGCATCAGGGATTATCGCCAAATTCAAAACACCACCGGACATTGGTGCGCGTTCGGTGTGTTTTTGTGCCGGAAATGTTTCATGAAGTGCTTGAATCTGCTCCATTGCCTGAATGGCAACAATTTGCAATGAACCGGCAGTAGAATCTGCTTGGCCACCGGCTACCGGTCTTTGAAGTGCTTCTTGTTCTTGCGGTGGTTTGTTTGAACTGCATGCGGTGAGTATGGATGCAAGCATTAAACTTATAATTATAATTTTTATCATTTGAAACACTCCTTCAAAGTAGATAACTGCGAAACAATACAATCATATGGTGATGTATAATTTTTTGTTTTGTGTATTATACCATAATCAAATTTCGTGTAAACAAAAAACCGGTGGCATTTTTGTTGTAAAATGCCGCCGGGCTTATTGTGTTTAAAAAGGATTAATTGAATTGATCGCCTATATTTTGCAGTTGGCTGAGTTCTTGCAGTTTTTCCAAACTCCCAATGTCCAAATTATCACCGATTTGGGTTGATTTGACTTTGTCGTATGCGGGTGTTTGCATAAATGCAGCGATGTCTTCTGCGGTGGTACATTGAGACAGTTCGATAAAGGCATTGGTGTGATTTTTGGTCGCTTTAAGCACCAATTTTGAAATAAAGCCGCCAATGCCCGGAATGTCTCTGAGGTCTTCTAAATGTTCTAAATTTTCCAAATGCGCCAAGTGTTTGATCGCGTCTGCATTTTCGGGTTTTAACAATGCATTCAGCAACTGTTCCACAGTCATGTTCATAAAATTCGCACCTTTCGTTATATGATGGCTTTTGCCATATTGTGTTTAATATTATATACGTATGATACAGAGATTGCACTCATTTATAGGGGGATGCGTGAAAATACTTTTAGCGGAATGGAAAAATATAATTTATTAGGAAAACAATAATATTTTCTTGCAAACAATATTATATGTGATATAATATCAGTGTTGAAACAATATGAAAGGAGATATATTATGGCGATTCAAGCGAGCGGTACATTACTCGAAGGTTGTGTGTTGTCGATTCTGCTGAACACCGACGCTTACGGATACAGTTTGACGCAACGATTAAAAACGGATTTGGGTGTGTCAGAGTCCACGCTCTATCCGGTGGTGCGCAGGCTCCAAACCGATGAATGTTTGACTGTATATGATATGCCGCATCAGGGGCGCAATCGGCGGTATTACCGCATTACCCAAAGAGGCATTGATAAGTTTAATACAGTAAAAAATGAATGGAATCATTTTAAACATAGTGTGGATACATTGATGAGTGCCACACCCATCATCAACAATCAAAAAGAGGCAAATTTGAGCAGCCTCGTATATAACAAAACCGAAGGGGGTGTATAAACATGAACCGTGACGCATATCTGGCAGAACTGAATCAATATTTACGTGTGCTGCCTGCCATAGAACAATCGGAAGCAATCCGGTACCATTATGACTATATTACGGATGCTGAAAATGAAGCGGAAGCCATACGCAGTTTGGGTGCGCCCAAAAAATTGGCTGCCAGCATCATTGCAGACTATAATCATCGCATGGGGGGAACCGTGCCGCAACAAAATGCCGCACCGCGCTTTCCCGGCGGTATGACAGGACATCATCCTTCAGCATCACCCGGTTTTGGTTCGCAAACCAATCCGAATTGGCACAAGGCACCCGCAGGGGATGTTTCCGGCGATACGACTCCGATGGGGGGTCAAACTGCTTTTAATAGCCAATATCCGGCGGAATTGCCGCCTCCGGTGATGTATTCGGCACCCAAAAGGCGCTGGGGCTGCCTGATTGCACTGCTTGTTCCGGTGCTACTTCTTGCGTTGATGTATATTCCGACGGTTCGTTTTATGAATCACAATGTCATGACGGGTACGGCATTTATCTCATCATCGCCGCAGGGTCTGCGTTTTGACAACAGCAATTTAGACCGTATCTTTACCGGCAACCATGATCAAGTGATTCATACTGTTAATGTGACATCGTTGTCACAAGATGTGAATATCATACAAACCAATGAAGTATATGCCTTTGCTTATGGTCCACCGGACATATCATTAACAACACAGTTTGAGAACGGCATCCTCGAGATTGTGGTGGTTGAGTCAATATCGTTTGGACACAACCGCAATCCACAAGTTATTAATGTATATCTGCCCATTGGGCATTATGAAGATATAAACATTCGCAGTATTTCCGGGAACATTTTCCTGGATGGACATACGCTGACTTTTGGTGATATGATCATCGGCGCTACCAGCGGCACAATTCATCTTATTGATATCAGCGCGGAATCCATCAGTGCCAATTCGATTTCAGGATGGGTAGACATGAATGTGCGGAATGTGCAAGACGTTTCACTCCGCACGACATCGGGTGCTATCTTTTATACCGAGCATGCGGGCACGGGTGCCATGTATGTAGAGCTGCACAGTATTTCCGGTGCGATTTTATTTAACACTGCCAATTTCCGTTATGAGTATAATATGACGATTACATCGATTTCCGGTAATTTGCACATTAATGGTGCAACCCAAGCACGGCGTGTCGGTGTAACGGGGATTAATTTTACCGAAAACAACAGCGGCAGTTCAAGAACTTTGTCTGCCCGCACCACCAGCGGCAATATCGGTTTACAGTTTGGGGAGTAGCCACCATCCAAAATGTTAAGATTCTATATATAAAATATAAAACACACCCCTCAAGGCTTTATAAGTTTTGAGGGGTGTTGTTGCATAACAAGACATATTATTTTTCTTTATAAGGAAGTTTTAATAATAAAATGAATGTTTATATTTTAATATATTTTTGATTTCGGCTGGTGGGTTTATCGGGTATCGTCATCCCTATTAATCCAAGGTTAAGCAGGGGTTTGATTATTTTTGTTCGGAAGTAATCATCTGATTTTATCCCGCAAAATGCTTGCATTTCTTTTCTTCCTTTTGGCTTAATGCAATATTTAAGCAGCGCATCTAATTGTTCTTGTTTGAGCTTAACTTCACCACTAACTTCACCACTAACTTCACCACCAACTTCACCACCAACTTCACCACTAATGTTAATATTTTTGCCATTAGTTTCTTTTGTTAGCGGAATGATGGTCTTGAAAATATCACCTTCAATAAGTTCCGGCTCACTGTCAGAATATATTTTTGTATATTTATAAAGGTTGCGAATGCCTGAACCAAGACGGTCTGCTCTGCCAATGTGAATGAAGAATGAGGCAATCAATGGATTTTTTGAATCCGGCGTAAAATCTTCAAGAGTTAACCGGCCGTGCCGATTGGAACGATTCCAGTTTTCTGCATAAATCCTATCATTTTCAATAATGATACGGGATAAAAAGCCTTTTGAATATTCTCTGTGTACGAGGGTATTGCTGACCAATTCACGAGCGATCCAAGATCGCACACTAATTCGTTGGTTGTCTACGAGAAAAAATCGGTCCAAAGTATGGCGCGATATAAAATCCATCAGCTGCTCATATGCGTCAATTAAATTTGTGCCGACCATGAGTCTGTCATCGTAACGGTCAATGTTTTCTTTGCGAACCAACGCATCTGTTTGATAACCGGGTGCACAAGAACGTATCACATCATCACGCCCAAATAATAAAATAGCCGCGAGGTTATAACCTTTTTTACCGGTATACCAATTTTCTTCATATAGCCCAGCGGCTTGCAACATCTCCTGTGGTGTTAGCCCATTCCATGGATGTTTTTTATCATTGGCAATTGCTAGTTTTTGCGCTTTTTCAATGAGTTCAAACCGTAATTCTTTTTCAGTAACATATGGAAATATCTTACGTTCGGTATAATCTGCTGACTTGCGTAGTGCGATTTGCGCAACAAGTTCTGATGACGTCGTGATGTCATAATCGCCATCCATGTTGCGGTCATATATTCTGCCTCCGCATGTTTGAATTTGAGAACTAACCGGAATACGAGTATATAAGAGCAATTTATTTTCCAATTCAATTTCGTCAAATTCTAAGAATAATGATGGCGCTATTTTTTGTGGGTTGTTAAGCGTGTTTGCGAAATCTTTTTTTATCTGAGCTACTGCATTTCGATTAACACCTATTGGCGTACCGTTATTTGACACGCCAAGAATAAGATGTCCTCCATATCGATTTGAGAACGCACATATAGTTTCCCATACACTTTTGCTAAGTGCATGGACGCATTCTTTATATTCGATGGTTATTCCTTCACCTGCGGATAATAGTAGTCGTATATGGTCTACGGTCATGTGTGATGCCTCCAATTCGCCATTTTGTGTTCCAAAGAACGTTCCATTAACGAACCAACGCAGTTGATTCCGGCAAACAATGCTCGTCTTTTATATTTGTCATTGTAACATATCGCTGATAATTTTAGCAAAAGAAGCATCTGTGTCTACGCTTAAAGATGGATTCAAGTGTGAAACATTTGCGAAGCAAATTTTCATACCAACCGATTTGTTCCGCCGCCATTGGCGGCATGGATTCATTAATGAATAAATTTGCATCTTAAACAAAATCCCCTCAAAACAGGTCATTTTGAGAGGATTCGCCGAACATACACGCCTTTATTCCTGCTGGTGCGAGAATAAATATTGATAGGCTTCATTTGTTTCGATGAGTGTTTTGTGATCACCGATGCCGATGATTTTGCCGTGATCCATGACCACGATTTTGTCCGCATGAACAACGTTGTTTAAATTGTGTGTCGTAATCAAAATGGTGTGGTCATTGCGTAAGGATTCGATGGTGTCCATGATGTTTTTTTCACTTTCCGGATCCAAGGCGGAGGTGGCTTCATCAAAGACCAGAATGGGTGCGCCTTTGATGAGTGCGCGTGCAATCGCGATGCGTTGGCGTTGTCCACCGGATAAAAACGCACCTTTTTCACCGCAGCGCGTGTCATACTGCTCGTCCAGTTGCATGATGAAATCATGGGCGAAGGCACGCTTTGCGGCGGAGGTAACATCATGGTCTTGCACATCGCCTTTGCGTCCGAGTTCAATGTTTTCTTTAATGGTCATATCAAAGAGCTTGCAGCTTTGATCCACATAAGCAAAGTTGGTGCGCCACGTTTTTAAACTGACACCGTGGGATGCAACACCGTCCATTGCCATGCCAAAATAATCGCGCTCATAAAATCCGCACAACACCCGGACGGCGATAACCGCCGTGATAAGCCATAAAAACCGGATAATGGCTTGGGTATCAAATGCATAGATGGCTTCACTGATGTTTCCTTTGAGGATTTGGGCGGCCATCAACGACATGGAAATAATGAGTGCTGCGGCAAAATAAAAAATATAAAACTTTGCCGGGCGCACATGGTTCTTTTTAAGTGATTTGAAAAATACGCTCATAGGCTCAGTCCATTCATATTATCGCTTGATGTTAATGTTAATCAGCCCACCGCTGGAACCGCCAATGGACATGCCAACACCAAGGAGGAATCCTAAGTTGTACGGCCAACCGGTATTGATGGATTCATAAATGGTATAACTGCCGCCGGTGAACACGCTGATGATGAACGAAATAATGATGATGAATCCGTGCCAAATGCCCCACCAGAAACCCGCCGGAGTATCTACGGTGTAACGCGCATCGCCCGGCACACAGCCGGTCAAGGCAAACATCAAAATGGCAACACAAACAACAATGCCGACGATTCTTTTAATTTTCATTGATTTCACGTCTCATTTATGAAAATATTTTTGGCGAAAATACTTTTGTTTTATAACAAACCGAACAAGTAAAGCAGTAAAAAAAGAATTCCAGCAAAACCTATGAGAATGAGGATTTTCGCCAACACTTCTTTTTTAAAGTTCTTTAAGCGTGTTTTTGTGTCTTTTTTGTACGTAGTGGTTACATTGTTTCTCTTCATGATTCATACTCCTCGTATTATATATTTTGAAGGTTTTTTATGCCCTTCAACATAGTTTAAATTTATTATATATTAGATCACTAAAGAAATCACAACATTAATGTTGAATTTTTGTTTTATAATTTTAATTCTTATAATTTTAATTCTTATAATTTTAAATTAACATTTTTTGAAATCCAATCAGTTATAATGATTCGATCATCATAACTAAGAGTACTTAACGATTTGTTTAAGAGCATACTGATTTCAGACAAGGAAATACCATTTTTAAAGCAATTTTTAAGGGTGGGTGAAATTTTATTAATAAATTTTATATTGCTTTCATAAATTGGAGTGTATGCTTGATTTATATCGTCAAACAAAATGAATAATTTATCTATAAACGATGAACAATTATCAAAAATTAATTTATCATCACAATTATTATAATTCAATTTTTTTAATTCATTAAAAATATCTTTATTATAAAAATCAACATAAACTTTTTCATTATCAGTTGAAATACAATGATTCCAATTTAATTTTAATGAAATATCAATATTATATTTTAATTTTTCGTATAAATAATAATAATTATTATTAAACTCATTTTGTTGAAATAAGCTTTTAACACAACAAACTTGTCGATAGGGATTATAAAAATTAGCTTCGTATATTGCCTCACAATCACCAGTCACTAAAATAACAGGAATTCCTTTATTCCCCAACCATCGACAATATATTTCAACTTCACCAATGGATTGGTATTTCTTGTGTGCTGAATTAAAGAGGCAGATTTCTTTAAAATCAAACCGAAATGTATGCGATAAAATACCATCGCTATTTTCTTTGCCGTGTAAACCCACGAGTATTGCACAATCATATTTAATATTAAATGGAATGTTATTTAGATGTGAAACTATTTTAATATGTGCAGAGGGGTTTATGTTTTCAAAATAAGATAATTTTATCATGTCACCTTTATTATGCGCATCACAAACAATAATATTAAAAAATCCATTTTCACAAACTGATTCAACAATTGATAATAATTCATTGTTATATAATTGTTGATAAAGATTGTTGTCGGTTGCTTCATTAATAGTTGTAATTCCTTCAAAATCGGCGATTATTAAAACATGTCCTGTATCCATATTTAAATTAAACCAAAAATATGAAGTGGAAACAGAAAAATATTAATCAAACTAGCGAGAATGATTAATTTAATAGAAAACTTTACTTCTAAGTTTTCCAAAGTCTTGTTTTTATCACTTTTAAATATTTTACCAAGATCTATTTTCATTTAAAACAGTCCTTCTGTGCTTGTTGGGTAGATTTTGAATTGTATAACATTGGCATTAAATTATATATCTGATTTTTTATGGATCCACATTCAGGCTTATATACATTTTCGTAATCGTCTAATCCAATTGGGCAACCGCCGCCACATAAAAGTGAATATTTGCAATTTCTACATTCTAAAATTTTATCTATATTTCTCGTTCGTATAGAATTTTCTTTGAATTCTATATGCGGGAAATACTTTCCAATGGCTAGTTTTTCATGACCGACGGAAGGAATACATGGGTAAATATTTCCGTATGGATCAACGAGATAACCATCTCGATGCGCATCACAAAACGAATAAGATGGGTATAACGGTTGATTTAATATAACACTGTTAATAATAGATCCGAATCGACTTATAAAACGATTACTTTTCAATAAATCATCATAAGTGCAATTTTTATTAATGTTATACAAAGAGGTTAACATGATATTTCGGCTGTTCCCTTGGTTCTCAAACATAGGTGACATTTCGAAACTTAATAAATGTTCATAATTTTTGAAATCCATTAATAAATTATTTTTTAATTTAATGCAGGATTCATAATTTGTTTCGTCAAGATTCATACGTATACAAATTGGAATATTATTTGTCAAACAAAGAGTGATTCCTTGTAATATTTTAGCGTAAGTAGATTTATTATTTGTTAATAATCGCCGTTTATTATGGACATCCTCCTCTCCATCTAATGTTACCATAATGGATGAAATCTTTATTTTATTTAAAATTGGTAAATATTCTTTTAAATAAAATCCATTTGTCGTTATGTTATAAGTTTTGTCTGGAGCGTTGCTGATAATATATTCAATAGCATTTTTGTGTGTTGGCAATAAAGGTTCTCCGCCAAATAATCCAATAGATTCAAGATCAGCATCTATTAATTTAAATGCAGCATCAATTAACTCAATAGACATATGTGCTTTTTTATGACTACTTCCATTGCTTTCAAAACAATAAGCGCATTTGAAATTGCAGGTATATCCCATTATAAATGTTATATGTTTAGCAGATAATTGGTGTTTTTCTTTTAATGTTGTGAGCAATTCATTTTTTTTATTATTTTCTTCTGTGTCATTTTGAACAAAATATCCATGTGATTTTAAATAATCGAAGGATGCTAATTCGTCATCACCAAAAGGGATTATGTTTTCTTTTCCACGCCATCTTTGAAGTATTTTAAAAGTTGTGTTGTTAATTTTATCAATGCGTCCATTTAATGAATTAATCATGACATAAAGATCATCCGATATTTTGCTTATAATTACATGATTTATTAATTTCATTGTATTTACACCTCAATTCCTGGAATCGAAAAATAATCGAACTCTATATTATCTATTAAATTAGGCTCAGCAAATATACCACATGTCATATTTGTTTCTTTATTTACTGATGTCATTGGGCAACCACCTAAACATACATGTTTGTAAACACATTTAATACATTGTGAGCTATTTAAAATACTTCGATTTTGTAATTTAAATAAATTATCTTTATTAATCGAGGCATTCGGAAAATAAGTTCCAATAGTATTATGATTAGGTTTCGTACAACCACAAAAATAAACATTTCCATCGCACGAAAAAAAACAATTTTTTAAAAAATCAGTAGAACAAGCTTGATGTAACGGGATGTATGGTTCATTAAAAGGTCTACTTAAAATATTTAATAATGCAAATGTATTAGGAAAAAGGTTTGATGGAAATCCATCAATATTTGAAATATGCTTTTGCATCATTAGTACATCATGCGTAGTATTATAATCTTTATCGAGCTCTAATGGGTGATTGTAATCATGTGTTGCAGAAACATTCAGTTGAACCAAATCGGATGAAAGAATATTCTCTTGATACAAATATTTTTTAAATTCTTCATATTCAAGATATGTTGATTTATCAAGCACAACTTTTATTATTACATTAATATTTTTTCTTAGTGCATATTTGATACCGCCTATTATAACTTCATAAATGTTTTTATCAATTTTACGTTTATTTGAATATCGTCTATTTAAATGTGTTTGTTCTATTCCATCTAATGAAATACATATGCTCCCGATTTTTAGCCATGGCAGATAGTTTTTATATTTTATAATGTTTATACCATTTGTTAATATTGTTAATTTTGAATTTTCCCATTTTTTGGAAATATAATTAATTATATTAATTGTATGGTCATTTAATAATGACTCTCCACCAGTAATCCCAATTGTTTTAATATTATTAATTTTATTTAAATCTCTGCCATAATTAACATAGAAGTCATATATTGCATCAATATGTTTGTTTGTTAGAAAACTATGTTCTTTCCATGATTGTGCATAACAATGTGGACAACTCATATTACAATCACGCGTTATTTCAATTCCAAAAGAAAAATCATTAGCAATTTTATTGTGATGAATATTTGCACAAATTAAATTACACAGCTCTGATTCAATTTTCAGTTTTTCACTGTCGTCAATAAATTGTTTTTCATTTATTAATTGGATATAAAGTTGATGTTCTTTAGATGTGAATAATTTGCAATTGCTTTTTTTAAACATATTTTTTATTAATGAAAATTCATTGTCAGTTAATAGACGCCGTCTTCCTGACAACAAATTAAATAAAAACGGATTATATTTATTCGAATTACGATTAATAATAATATTATTAAAAAGAGAATTGTTATTCATATCCATTTTAACATCCTTTTATAACTTAGGATTTGTTCTAAAATTATGTTCAACGTTAAGTCATCTTTAATGGACTTAACGTTGAACAGGAACTTGCATTTTAAATTGAAAGATTAGTTAAGCTGGCTAACAACTCATAAGATAATTAAATGGTTGATTTCCAATCCCAGTAAAAGCTTGGCATGCCGGTTGCATACAAGCGTCTTTCATATTGGGTGCTGCACTTGGAGCTATTTCTGCATTCCAAACTAAATTAACAATTGGTTCCATCATGAGTCCGCTGCCCCCAGTCACATTAGTAAGTGCTTCATCACTCATATCAAATTGTCTGACAAGCGCACCGTATTCTTCAATTTCGCTTTTTGAAACATTAAGATCAGTTTCTTCATTAACTTTTTCCATTACGACATCTAACCCTAAATCTAAAATGGTTAGTGTGCGTTCTTTGTTTGACTGAAAGTATTCCGCAATTTTGTCGGCTCTTTCTTGTGTTAAGTTTGCCATTTTCTTTCCTCCTTAGGAATATAATATTTAAGTGCTTTATGCTTTAGCTATTTTATAAAATAGCATTACATACATGATACATACTGAAATATTTGTTAAGTTTTTTGTAGATAGGATGTGTGTCGTTAAAAATATATATTATATAAAAATTGCAAAAATTTGTATTGTTTATTGTAGTAGTTTGGAATTGTTCGCCTTTTCTATCATTAATAAAATGACTACGATGATGAATGCAATAAACACGCATAATGCAATCAGTGGGATATTGAATAACACAAATATTCCTGCGAGTATTATTTCGATGATAAAAATGATTCGAGTACGTTTTTTGTAAACGGTGGTTTCAACCGCATCCAAGGGCTTGTTTGTTGTTCCAATGGGGGCCAATTTCATGATGACACATCCCAATATTACAATGAATGCCATCAACACGTCGGGGTGAATGGATATAACCGGTAACAACAATCCAACGATTAAAGCCGTAGCCGTCGAGAGAATATAACATTTTAGTGGGGTGCCGGCATGGAAGCCTCCGGCAAAACTTCGTAGGGGCATAAATGCAACGGTGAAGATTATTAGTGGCATCAATGCATTTATGAACACACCAATCACAAAGATGGTTGTGATGTTTAACATGAGAATCAAGCCTTGATTGATTCCAAACAGATGTATTTCCTTTGATTCCGAATTGACTACCCCCTTATTTTCAAGATAGTCAGCGATTTTTATAGATGTGTTGGTAAACATCAAAACTTTCGTAATTTTGACACGGATTGCGGTTGTTTTGGCTGATGCGCAAAAAACGGACATGTTTGATTCGCATACAAAATCGAAATGAATAATGTAATATTCATCAACAAAAATATAAAAATTCTTTCTAATGCGTTTCGCATCAATAACACATCCTCATATAATATATTCGTTGACAAGAAAAATGCCAAACTCTTGGCTGTGAGTTTAGCATTCATTGAAGCGAAAATAATTTAATTGTAGTAACTTGTATTATTTGTTGCAGTAACTTGGATGCATGCGATAATTTATGATGCAAATAGCATGATATCCACATTAAAAACATTGTCTTCATGGGTAACGTCAATGCTGCCGTTATATTTTTCGATAACGCTTTTTACACTCTTTAATCCATAACCATGCAAGTCTCCTGATTTCCGTGAAACAATGTTACGAAAAGTTTTAGCGTCGTCTTTATATTGTACAATACCATCGAATGAATTTTTTGTGTTAATCGTTAAGATGCCTTTGTCATGTTTTATATACAATTTAACCCATTTGCTTTTTGTTTTTTTTGTTGCGGTTAGTGCATTGTCTATTAAATTCCCCAGAATTGCCGTGATATCAATGTCTTCTATATTCAAGTCACTGGTTGGCAATTTAATAATTAATTCAACATCAATATTATCATTTTTGATATCGCTTAGTTTATAATCCCATCTTTGACACTTGCGAAACAAAAAAAGCCTCCAAGGCCTGATGAAATCGGGCTTTGAGGCATTTTTGTTTTTGAATTAAAACTGCATGAAATGCGTACAGTGAATTAATTTTTTGTAATTTTGATTATTTTTTTCATCTCATGATTCGTTACAATTTGATAATCAGTCCTAAAACCAAAAGTTTCATGAAGTAAG
>Ga0209755_10006440_pt1 | contig 12995 bp, 9 predicted proteins | sample TergutCo191P1_FD_187301 | JGI IMG/M metagenome (GOLD analysis project Ga0209755, IMG submission 187301) | Cornitermes sp. P1 segment gut microbial communities from Petit-Saut dam, French Guiana - Co191P1 (SPAdes) (version 2) | ecosystem: Host-associated > Arthropoda: Insects > Digestive system >... | reverse complement strand
GGTTAGCAAATACCACAGTGTTGTCGTAACCAGCTTGGATAGTAACCACTTGCCAGTTAGGGTCTGCTAAATGAAAGCCGGGAGGCGGCACGGTCTCAGTCACTATAAATGTGCGCTCACTTTCGCCTTCAAATAATGTCCGCGGTATCCTAACCTCACCGTTTCCATCGGTTATCATTTCAAAGTCTGTTGGAAGTGGTCTACCGCTACCTTGAGCGACTATAGTAAAATGCGCGCCTGCAAGACGTGCACCTGTGTCTTGACACTGCTTCACAATTGTAAGCCCAGGGTTGCGCCAGTTACGCCATACAACTCGGTTTTCGTCGCCTGGAGATAAAACAACTTCTCTAGGGCCATCTGAAAGTATGAAGCCCGTAGGAGCGACTACCTCTCGCAGAATCAGGGTGCGGTATGGATATAAGAAGTTACCATATGAACCTCTACCAAGCACCGCTATACCATTAGCACCTGATGTTGCTTGCCAACTCTCCCCGCTTGTGGGATCGTGTAACTCGAATACAACACCCTCTAAAGGCTCATTAGTAACACCACAAACCTTCAAAATTTCTAAGGATGATTTAGGTACATTAAAGAACGTATGCGAGTTTGCCGTACCTGCTGCTACTGTCTGACCCCAGCCTATGTTTACAGACCAGACATTGTTATCACCTAACAAGTAGCCTGTAGGAGGCTGAATCTCAGTAATAGTAAAGTGACTCGCAGGCAAATCACTAAACACAACTCGTCCATTTGCGCCTGTTGTTGCTACTCTGTCTATAGGGATTGCAGGGTTGCCTGGATAGTAGCCTTGGATGCGAAACGTAGCTCCTGCAAGAAGCTGATTGTTACCGATGCCGTTAGATACTTCACGCTTGTAGACTACTATCTCGAAAAACGGAAAATTTTCAAAAGTGATTAAAGTATGATTGTCATTTGCCCCGCGCTCTACAAGATTGTAAACTAGCCCATCAGGGCTATCTATATGCACATTTGGCGGCAGATGCCAAAAGCCGAAAGCAGTATGCTGAGGATACATTGAGAATCCTTCGGGCGCACGTTCCTCCTCGACCATAAAAAAGCCGTAAGGTAAGCCTGTCAAAGTCCAAACACCGTCCATTACCGTGCTAGTAGCACCACTAGGTACTGCTGTAGTTGCGCCTGCGGTTAATACTTGGCTGACATTGATGCCTGTATTGTCAATCTCCCACATCTGCCCATCCGCGATCACTACTTGGTGCGATGACATGCCACGTAAACGCATGAGCGCGCCTGGGATGTTTTCGCGTGTGATAGCACAGATTTTTTGGATACGGACAGAGCTGTCTCTTGGGGTATCGCTGCCATTGCCAGGAGTGCCATTGCCTGAATCAATATCTCTGTTGAACGAGAAAACGGCTGTTGAATGTACCTCTGGTATGTAGAAGACAATATCTTGCCACAAGTTAGGATTTACGTGATTTTGCAGCCTCCAAACTCGTCCTGCGTGTTGATTATGAACGCCTACCAAGTGTATCTTAGCTTGCTGACCTTCAAACGCTGACTCGTTAGGCAATTCAAGTGTAAAGCTCGGTTCAGTTGTGAACCCCCTGTTAGGTACGTTTGGAGCAACATAAGTTGAACCATCAATAATGAGCCTTGTTCCTGCTGGCGTACTTGCGTCCCATTCAAAACGGAAAGGGTTTACTGAGCTGTTAGTCCTTAGATTGTGGGCTAAAGTGAATGACGTTGATTGTGCAAAGGGTACTCCCTCAGCAACCGTTCTGTTTAAATCTGTTGCGTGTCTTACGCCATTAATCTCAATTGCAGGAAACGTGTTAGCAAAGTCCGCAGCATGGTATGCGTCTCTGTAGTATGTACCATCTACTAAGCGTTGTGCAGATTGAAGAGTAGCTGGGTCGCCTGAAAAGTTACGGTTAGAATGGCTTGCCATTGCTACTGCAACTCTTGTTCTGTAAGCATTTAGAATACGCTGTTCTAAAGACAAGTCTTCACTGCCTAGGTGTGGGTTAGACCTAAACCCGTACCTTAGCACGTTGTAAAGAGCAGGTGCTTCGCCTGCGGGTACGTATACAGCACCTGCACTCTCAGGCCCTGGCAGATGTGGGTCTGTACAAAAGCCCTCATACTCCACACCATCAATAACCACAATGTAGCGTATAGCAGACACTCTATTACCGCCCATGAACACGTTGGCTTCTTCGGAGAAGCCTCTGTCTAGTGCCACTATTGTGTCAATGTACGGTACTCTGGCTAGCAGATTGCGACCGCCAAAAACGCCTCCTCGAATAGGTGTGACTCTAGTTACACTAGGGTCGTCAATAGAGACTCGCTCTCCGTCAACGTGTATAAAGTCTAAGTTGCTATTTACTCTTGATATCTCTTGTGCAAATGCGCCTATAGGCATTAACCCTATAAGCATCAAAACAGCCATAAGACACGCTGTTATTGAGCTAAGTCCTTTGACTGTACTTCGGATATTTCTTGAAAAGTTATTCATCAAACTGATTCCTCCCTGTATTAGATTTGTGTAAAAATAAAAAACCAAGAGACCAGTCATTGCTGACTTACAATCTCTTGGTTGAAATGGATTTTGTTTAAATGTTATTTGCTTTGGTATTTCTATAATTAATCAACAGAAGTAGGCGGCAAAAATCCGCCGCTATTTGTACCCTGCTGTATGCCCATCGGACTGCCGATTGGCTCGGCATTAACCCCTTGTTGTAAGGTATCAAACCTAGGGTTCACATTAGGGTCATTCCAAAAGTTCATTGCCCCAAAGTTAGGGCTTAGGGGCTGTGGGAACAGATGATTACTTGGCATCGTGGGTATGTGTCCGCTAAAGATACCGTATGCAGGCGGTCGCAAGGACACGTTTGCATCACGTCTAAAGTTGGCTGTAAACACATCAACAGGTACAAACCCATTAAACTGTGTCGGCCTGCCAAGCTCAAAGCGATGGTCTGTGCCTGATACAAAATGATAATTGAACGAGAACCGCTCCCATGCCGCAGTATGGAAGTCATTCTCGTTTATTGTATCTGTCCTGCCTTGACCTTGCCCAAAACTATGTTGAGGTGCTGCAAAGATGGTTAGTGGAGTCGCAATAATTAAAACAGCGACTATAAACGCTCCTACCACAGGAGCGAGTGTTTTTTTGATGCCTAATCTTTTTTTCATAATCTTTCCTCCGTTTCTTTTATTATTCCAACGCAAAGGCAACAGCTATACGCCGCTGGCTGCGTTGATACTCTACACAAGTTACTAGGGTTAAACGATTATCACCGAACTGCATAAGCGGCGAGAAATCCGTTTCATCTACTATATACAGCATAGCTACAGCGTAGCGTCTTACGATTCCACCTGCCTCAAGGGTCAAAACATCGCCCTCATTTAAGCCTCTTACGAAGCTGAAAAAGCCGTTCGACCTACCTCTGTTATGACCGATAAGTCCTGTGTTTCCTAGGTTGAGCCCAGTAAAACTAAAATGCCCCGCACCAAAATCCATAGCACTCATAGTAGCCCCTGCGATGACGTTAATAGTCCGACCGAGCCGCTCTACTGTTAAAGTGCCGATAATCTCACCATAATTATAGTTGTTCATGTTTGTATGATAAGGATGGAAATGTGTTGCAAAGCTAGAGATACCACTTATCGCAATATCTGTTCGGCTAGGGTCGAAGTGGACTGTAATCATGGGCTGATTCATGCCAGTTGGATTTGTTGTATGGCTTGGTTTAAAGTGTATCGTGGTAGAGCTGATGATGTTTGGTTGTGTGTCGTTTGGGTTGAAGTGTGCTGAACTCGCGTTGCCACGGATACCAAAACCATATTGTGGTAAATCAAGTGCATAAACATCTTGCGCCATAGACAATGCCAAGGTGCATATAAAGATAAAGCAGACAGGCTTATTGATAATCTGCAATATATCCTTGCCTTTCTTACCAACAAAGTAGGCAATAACAATCCCGCCTATGAACAGCAACCCAATAAGGATATTGCCTGCGGGTAATCTATTCACCTCTGTATATGCCAAGGCTTCACCGTCTGCATCTGTGTCAATGGTTGGTGGAGTTGATTGTTCAACCTCAACAACAATCCCGCCTATATGCACCTGCTCCACAACCACACTTTCGACAGTTGTAGGCTCAGCTATAACGGGCTTGGTTTTGGCTATATCCTCTTGTTCAATATTAGGCGTACTTGCATTTGTTACAGGTGCAACAATAGGAACACCTATAAAATAAGCAGTAAACTCTGTTCTGCCTACAGCAACCCGCGATACTTGTCCGCGATATGTAGCGGTTGTAGTGTAGCCAATAGTCGATGAACGTGTAGCGTTTCGGCTATAAGTCGCGACTGCTGTAAATGTTATGGTCACTTGTGTATAGTCGATAGCGGTTGTACTTTGACTGCGCCACTCCACATTTACAAGGTTATAGGTTCGCCCACCATCAGTAACTGTCCTTGGCACAAGCGAAGTATCGGGGCTTGATAAGTGAGGGAACTCCCTTGTAGTTGTGGCGGTATGGCTGGTCGTTCTAGTGCCATCTGATACGATATCAATACTAGATATATCAAGCGCCAACACACCAAAGTAACCGTCATCAGAAACATGCTCCTTTGTAGGAGAAAGCAACCTAAGAACAGTAGCCAAATCATTCGTTTGGGTGTTTATAGAAATGCTTTCCTTATGCTCTCGTACACTATGCACAGGCATCTCACGCCTAACAATCTCAGCAAGCTCAAACCTAAACCCGTCACGCTCAAAAGGTTCTCTTGGGATATACGCAGGACTTTCATTTGCTCCAAGTTCATATACCCTTATTATCTGCCTACGCTCATTATCACGACTATCCCATACATGTACAGGATAGATATGACGCGGGCTAGGCTTGTATGAAGGTATCGGTTGAACATCATCGCGCGGAACGATAACTGTGATTGTAATAGGTGAACTATCATTACCGTTATAATCAGCCAGAGCTATTGTTGGGCTGAATAGTGTAGATAACATTGTAATCATAAGTGTGATAGCTATAGTTAAATTAACCCGTCCCATTATTCATCACCCCTATCACCTATATCAAAGTCATCAAAATCGTCCTCGATATACTTGCCATCATCCAGCTCATCATAATCATCGACGTCAAAGTCATCATCTTCAAAGGTGCTGTTTTTCTTAGGCAAGATAACTTTGACATAGTATACTGCACCGCCTGCTAACAGAGCAACTATGAGAATAACCATAAACCCGCTGCTGTTCCTGCTAGGCGTAGACAGTGGCTCAAGTTCCGATGATTGGCTAGGTTCTTCTTGCGGAAGCTCAACAGACGGTTCAGGCAGCGGCGGGATTACGCTTACAGAACTATCTTCGATAGGATTACCGCTTCTTTCTGCAAGTGCCATCAAATCAGCTTCCGTGACAGCGTTTAACAAATATACATTATCGGTACTGCTCTGACGATCGACCACAAGAAAAAACACATTACCTTCCTCAGTAAAAACAGTAAAGAACTCAATATCGTTTTGAGTGACAACATTATCTACTACTGTGCCTGTCCCATCAGGTGTAAGACCAAGCGGCGTTGGTGCTGTGTCACGATATCTCGTATCAGCATACACATTTTCTGAACCAGCACCCGGCTCATCGGCTTGAGTTGTAGCTTCTTTCGTAGCTTTGCTATAAAACGGGTTACTTATCTGAACAGCCCCCGAAATATTGCCGTCTAAGTCTGCTGCTTGAACCAACACATAAGGACTGTTACCATAATCCGTGATAAAGTCGCATAACCTAATAGCCAAAGACGAAACAGCCCCTGCGTCTAGGTCAACAACATCTATCCGCAGCATTTCATCATCAATCCATGAGGCATTTACTAACATAGACTCATCAGCACTTTTATCAATATTTATAACGGGTACTGGGTCATAATCTGTATCCGCATAGATTGATAAAGGCAATAAAAAAGCACTCACACATGCGATGAGTGCTAAGGTTGTTGCAATGTATTTCATTTTAGATAATCCCATTAAAACTATCCTCCCTTCCTGTTGCTTTGGTTTCTTTTATGGGTGTCTTTGTACTGTTTTTCGTAGAATTAGCCCGCAAAAGCTCTGCAAACTCATCCTCGTTTAACTTTTCGCGTCTGAACAACGCTACAATCTCTTCGTTTTCTAGTTGGATTTTTTGTCGTTCTAAGTCCCGCAGTTTAGCTTGATAGTTAGCTATAGTGGTTTTAGTTTTTTCTATACTTTCTTTAACTTTTTCGATTTTTGGATTTGTCATATGGTTCTACCTCCTCGCAAAACATTTAATCTGTCCTATTTTTGTCAATATTAAAAATCAGCTAAACGCCCAAACCTTGCAAAATGATTACGCCAGAAAGGTGTGTTAATGCTTACAATCTCTACCCCGTTAGGGTTGCTGCCTGTATGTATCATGCGCCCATCGCCTAAGTAGATACCTATATGCGTTATCCTACGCGAACTGGAGAAAGTACCCTCAAAAAAGATTAAATCTCCAGGTCTGGCATCTGCTGATGATACAGGTCTGCTCATGTTGTAGTAACCCTGCGCAGTTGTTCGGTACACGTTAGCCGCGCCGCTTTGGTTTAGTGTCCAGAACACAAACCCAGAACAATCAAACGCGCTAGGACCACTCGCACCCCATACATACGGCGCACCAAGTACACTCATAGCCACTTCAAGCAACGCTTCAAAAGTACCGTCGCCCATCGGAGTACCTGGATTACCTAGTACAGGGCTATCATCTACACTTGAATTTAAATATGCGAAGAAAATAGGGTTAAGATGAACATCATTTCTAAGCACCTCAAAATGCAGATGTGCTCCTGTAGAGTCGCCTGTACTACCAACAGTAGCGATTACATCACCGAGCGATACTTCTTGACCTGTGGTTACATATAAGGTATCGCAGTGTGCGTACCGAGTCTCGATACCATTATTACCCGCGATAAAAACCACATTGCCAAAACTGCCCATCCAGCCCGCAAAGGTTACTATGCCGTCATGGGTCGCTAGTATATTAGTACCCCTAGGCAACCCAATATCCACGCCCAAATGCAGCTCTGGATTACCGCTTACAGGGTGTATCCTCCAACCGTAATGGCTTGTAACAAATCTCAACCACCCAAACTCAAAAGGGCTGCCTACTATCTGCCTATGCCCAGAAGTCTGCATAAGAATATTAAAATGCTGTCGTTGTTCATGGTTAAGCCGTTCATGGATAACGCTTGTAAGCGAACGTGTAGCCAAGGTTGTAGTAAGGACATGCCATTCATAAGATATAAGATAGCCGTCGCTGGTTTCATGCTGGCGAAGTTCAATGGTTGGCGTAATAGTGAGCTGATACTGTTCATCAAACAAATCTCGCAATACATACCTTGTTTCGGGGTAGGTAAAATTAAGGTGCGCAGCCGTTAGGTACGCCATTAGCTCAAGCGGATTATGGTCTACCATATCCACACTAAACCTGTACTCGTCAAAGTTAGGAACCTCTGATTGTATGTTTGCAATTCGAGTCAACAGCTCTACTTCCCACTCGCTATACGCAAGTGATGCATTACTAATATCCACTTCATCAGACAAGTGCGATGTAGCAAAGATAAACCCCATACCACCACCGCCAAGGCTCATACCAAAACTAAATATTGACATGACCATAGATACCGCTAACCCAGCTACAAGTAAAATCGCAAGAGCCTTTGGACTCCTTTGCTTAACCCTTACGACAAACTTAGCAACCCTAACTGCAAACGCTCCAGCCCTTTTGACACCGCCTGCGGCTCTTTTGGTCTCACGAGCGGCTTGTGCGTACTGTTTCTTGATTTTGCGTTTTTGCCACATGCGGGAAAATATATTGCTGCGTAGCTTAGGATTTTTTTCGAGGGCTTGCCGATAAGACAGGTTGATATTTTTCTTCGCAAGCTTGTGTTCGAGTTTCGCTACTTTAGCATATCGCCTTGACTTACGATACCGCAATGCGCTACGTACACCATCTTCTACAACCATTTCACCGCGATGTGCAGCTTTTATCTCTACATTCTCATGCTCCACTTGAAATATTTTGCTATGCCCAAAATTAAGCGCGCTGTTTAAGCCTGCTTTAATCGGGCGAAGTGGGAGAGAGCCTTTTATGTACTGGGACTGAGATTTAACCTGCTTTTCAGTAACAAGCTCGTGCCTTGACCGACCTGTTTCTTCATCAAACACAAGCTGTGAGCTACGCTTTTTCTTGGACGGCAATTTATCTTTCGCCTTATCAAGTTTAGCTTGAGTGCGCTCGACACTTTTTTCAGCCGTAACCAGCTTACGGCTCTTTTGTGGCATATGCGCAGTTTCGCCGTGGTTGGTTTGAAGGTTAGTTGTTTTACTGTGTTGGAGCTTCATATCCGAACTCTCAGACGAATGAAGCACCTCATCAAATGGATGAACGATATCAACTCCAGAGTGCTGCGCGACATTTTTTGAATCGTTTGTGAGGGATGTCATCTCTTTGAGCGCAGATGCAGACTCATAACGAGAGCCTTCTGCTGTTTCACGCTGCGGGTCATCTATCAAAGTCTCTTTGTTATGCGTATTGCTCACCAATGGATTGGCATAAAACTCCGTATTCTTTGACTCATAGCTTTGGTGATATAAGTTTTTAGCGCGCTTTTTTGATTTTTTAGAGGACTTATTCCCAACTTGGGAATAGCCTTGACGTACACTTCGTGCGTCTTTCACCTCTAAACCACGCGCACCATTATCACGCGCAGGATTATTCAAATCTAATTCCACACTACGTTTACTTATGTTCTCATCATAGCCCGTCGTTTCATTACGTTTAACAAGCCCGTCACGTGTCATCCGTTGCGTTATCCTGTTACGCGCTTTTAGCTTATGGCGGCGGCTCATATCTCTAACCCTTTCATCTTAGATGGTAGCTCAGGCGGAGTGTTCTCAAGGCTCTTTTGTTTAGCGTACTCCTTCTTATCATTTAGCCTTTCAATAAGTGATGGTTTTTTTGCTGTGACGCTTACATCATGAGAGGTGTTCGCTTTTTCACTAAGCTGCTCTAAATCTTTAATCATTGAATTAGCTGTTTCTTGTATGCTAATCATACAAGCTTTTTCTGCACGTGCAGATGCACAAAAAGCTTTTGAAAGTTTGCCAGATTCTGCAACAGTATTAAGAGGCTCTTTGCCTAAAAGAATACGAGCCATGTTTTTAATGCTCAAACCTGTTTTGCGATACTCCAAAGAAAATGATTCTACCATCTTAATGGCTTTGTCGCAGTCTTTAACCGCGGAAGCTGTGCAGCTATTCACCTTTTCTAAACAGCTTTTCACACGCAAAAATGATACAAGCTTATCTAGTGCTACAATACCTTTTTCCTTAAATGCCTCAACAGCATTTTCGCAGCCAGCTATAATGCTCGTTTTTAGAATATTAAGCTGTTCTTTAACTTCACTCACCTTTACATCAAGCGATTTAATCGTGTTTTGCAGCGTAGTTCTGATGGGATGGTTTTGGAGTTCTTTCATTTCATCAAGCTGATGCTTCATATCGTCAATCTTACTCTCAGCTTGATTGTAAAACTGCTCCATGTTTTTGACATGTTCGAGCAAAGTTCGTAGCTCTGTTGTATCTTTGCCATTGTCTTTGAGCATAGTAATTAGCTCTTGTACATGCGTATTTTCTGTAAGGACTACGGAATCTATAGCTATATTGTTTATGGTTATGCTTTCGCCCATAGTATGAGTACCCCCTCTCCCTATCGCTCCCTGTCCTGCGATGTAAGCTCAAGTTTAACAGGCATCGTTTTAAACGTAACCTCTGTAAAATGCGACGAATCAAGGATATACTCGCTGTCATACCAGTCATCACGCACTATTTTTTCTGCCTCATCATGATTTTTTGCTGAAACCACTACCTTCATCTGGAGCGTCTCGGTTATGGTGACTTCAAAATCGCGTGAGCCAGCTTTTTCTTTTGCTGTGTTTAAATTATCTTTCAGGCTCATGTGACCATCTCCTTACGCTCTAGTTTAGTGGTGAGTAGTGAATATATCTCTCCTGAATCTTTTGGGAACCTATCAACAAACGGGATTATAGTATTCCCATAAAAAAGTAACCCTTCGCCTGCATTGGCTTGGGTTACATAAGATAGTTGATGAGAAGATATTCCTAGCTGTTTTGCGAGTATTTGCCTATCCCCCGCAGCTTGGTTGAGCATGTATATGAAATCGGAGTTCTCGAAGATGTTCTCCACCTCACGGGACAATAGAAAATCCTTCACATTCTGTGTCAGACCGCTCGGTATCCCAAGCCATTTCCTAAATCTTTTCCAAATCTCTACTGTGTATGCCGCAGTTTGCTCGTCTTTCAACAAAAGGTGCATTTCGTCTATATAGAACCAAGTATAACGCTTCTGTGTTCTGTTAGCAGTTACCCGATTCCACACAGCGTCTTGCAGAACAAGCATCGCAATCTTTTTCAAACCCTTACCAAGCTCCTTGATATCATAACACAACAGCCTATTTTGAACATCGACGTTGGTTTTATGGTTGAAAACATTGAGCGAGCCCGTAACATATATCTCAAGCGCTGTTGCTATCCTTTGCGCTTCTGGTTCGTTTTGTTCGCGGAGCAGATTGTAGAGGTCTTCCAAAATCGGCATCTTATCAGGTCGCGGGTCAGCAAGGTATTCGTGATAAACCATCCTAACACAACGGTCGATTATCGTTTTCTCGACAGGCTCTAAACCAGACTTACCGCCCACAATAAGCTCGCACAAAGACAGGATAAAGTCTGACTTGAGTGTTAATGGGTCTTCCTCGTCACTATAATCAGGATTAATGTCCATCGGGTTTAGATACTGTGTAGATGTAGGCGATAGCTTGATGACTTGACCGCCAAGCCTGTTCACCAACGGAAAATACTCAGCCTCTGGGTCTGATATGATTATATCGTCATCAGTAAGCAAAAACACATTTATAATCTCACGCTTAGCTGCAAACGACTTGCCAGACCCAGGGGTGCCAAGGAACAGCCCATTGGGATTTTTAAGAGCCTTGCGACTCGCCATGATTAAATTATTGCTCAAAGCGTTCAGCCCATAATAAAGCACCTCATCTTTTTGGAACAATTCACAGGTAGTAAACGGTATAAATATGGCTACGGACGAGGTTGTAAGACCACGTGTTATCTCAACTTGGTTCAACCCTAAAGGCAGGCTACTCATCAGTCCTTGTTCTTGTTGATAATCAAGCCTTTTAAGCGCGCAGTTATACTTTTGCGCGACACCTGCTGCGGAGAATACATCATTTTCAAGCTTTTGTTTCTTTGTTGATGTGTTCATCACAAGCACAGTGACAAGGAACATCCGCTCGTTCCTGCTCTGCAAATCCTCTAACAAGCTCTTGGCTTCATTACCATAAGTCGCAAGGTCGGCAGGCAGGATATCCATGTCATAACCTGCTCTGACTGCTTTCTTTTGTTCTTCAATCTTCATCTTTTCTAGGTCGGATAGCTTGCGTTTTATCATCTTTATCGCATCAGACTGGTCGATTGAGCGGATATGTAATGTGATAGTAACTGCTGAATCAAGATCAATAAAATCAGCAAGCATACGGTCTGTAAGCTCTGGTGCTAAGACCTGCAAATAACTGACCGCACCATAATGTGTACCCATACGGAACATGTTGGTGTGTCGGAAACCAAAGCTGGACGGTGCTATACAATCCTTAGTAGTCAACCCAGCATGTGCAAGGTCTTTCCAGTCAAACCTAAACTTATCCGCGCCTTCTGGGTGTAGCTGACCGTGTATAACCTCTAACCGCTCAGCACCGTTAAGCGGATACGCTAAAACGCCTAACATCTTAAAATTGTTCAAAATATCTATTTCTACACGCTCAAGCCGCATCTTAGCCGCTTTTAGGTTATCGGCTTCTATGCCGAAAGTAACATACTTGTTTCTGATAAGCCCGTTATTGCCTTTAGCCATTTGGTCTTTTAGCATATCGCTATATTCTTTGCGGATATCGTCATACGAATCGCCTTTTAACGGGATATCAATCGACTTATGAAAGTCTGTTATGTCACCGTATTTATTGATAAATGACAACTGCACAGTTACAGACGAATCAAAATAATTTAAGAAATCACAGTATTTCTCAAAAATCTGTGTCTTATCATCATTTTGGGCTAAGTGGTAGGTGATATCGTTAAACATGATGGTTTTAGTGTATAACCTATCTTTTACCCAACATATACCGTCTTTATACATCTCACGATAGGGTATGGACTGTTGAGATGTTTGGGGTTTATCGCCAAACACTTTTTCCATTAACGACAGACCACCGCCCCGTTTAGGCTCTAGCGGTGGTTTGATAGTGCTTTTGTCGTGAGGATTATCCGCTAATCTAGCACGATTAAGCTTCGCTTGTTTTATGTTAGCGGTCAGACGCTTTTGTTGTTGTTTGTGTTTGGGTATCAATAACTTTCCCCTCCTTCTCCAAAATCTCGTATAAGTTTTCTGTTTTATATGGTCGTGTTGGTGGCATATAGAGCTTTGCCCTAATAATGTTCCATAGTATCTTCTCGGCAGGCTGACCATCTTTTTCATACATAGCTAAAAAGAAAAGCGGTAACATTAACCCTATCATCAAAAACACCGATGCTGTACCGCCTATGGTGTCTCTAGTCAAGATGTAGACGGGTATACCTATCGACGCTGCTGTGCCAAAGCATACAAGTTGACGTGCGGTTAGATTGAACATAGCCTTATTCTTTATTTTATTAAGGTCTTTGGGTACGTTTACAAACGCGATATAACATCACCTCTTCTCCAGATTGTTAGCTCTCCTGTTCCCAAACATGAGCGGCATGGGTATCTGCTCATTCTAATACACCCGCACGTGACTTAGCTGCGGGTCGTTGTGGTGTAACGTGTTCAGTAGCCTTTTGAGTACCTTCCGCTAACTTGTTGCTTAG
>Ga0209755_10006439_pt1 | contig 12995 bp, 15 predicted proteins | sample TergutCo191P1_FD_187301 | JGI IMG/M metagenome (GOLD analysis project Ga0209755, IMG submission 187301) | Cornitermes sp. P1 segment gut microbial communities from Petit-Saut dam, French Guiana - Co191P1 (SPAdes) (version 2) | ecosystem: Host-associated > Arthropoda: Insects > Digestive system... | reverse complement strand
CAGTTCCTCATTTTATCAAACCTTTCCTTTCCCAAAGTCGTATATTAAGACTTCAATCTATATGTCCTGTAACCCTCGCTAAGTTTTACACACTTTCATTGTTTCTATTTGCCCTCTTTGGCAATGCGTCCTTTGACACGCACGATTTCTAGATAAGAAGTAATAACAATCCCATTCATTCCAAAATACACAACGAGCACCATGTCTGCGCTCACTTGAATTCCATGGTCCCCAAGCAGGCCAGCTATGTCCTAATATGTTTGTGCAATCAGTATGTAACCAAGCGGGTTCTATTTTTTCGCAATAGGGTTCGTAAGGATCCACCGTAAACGTATAAGAACTATAGCACCGTTCCGATTGAACCAGATATGATAAAATATCTTTGAGATCTTTCAAAACTTGCTCCATCTCCTGATATTCATCAACAGTAGTTTCAAATATTATGGTATTTGCTAATTCAACCTCCCCGGTATTTAGTATATTTAGCAACTCTTCTATAGACAATGATTCGTCTAATAATGCTGAGTTGCAGCAAACATGAACAACGACGTTTTCACTGTGTATAGCCCTGTTATCCACAGTATCCATGCCTGCCACTAATGTGACTATCAAGGTACAAAGCAAAATAATTATGACTAATTTTTTTATGTATATACGCATAATTGTAAATTCCTTTCGTAGTTCATTATATGATTTGGAGCAGCTATTTGCAAGCCCCCCGGGGGGGGTAATATGACAAAATTTTAACGTTTTTATGAATGTTTTTCTCTCTTTTATGCTCTTTTATTCTGCGTCAATTGTGGTTTCATGTGTTTTGCCTTATTTTCAGCTAAGGATTTAGCTAAGCTCGTTTCTCCGTTGATTAAGTAAGCAAAAGCAGCGGCAGTATAGGGAATGAAAAATCATGGATAACTATAGGGGCTTGTATAGAACCACGAATTTACTATTGCGAGCCTCTTTTGTTAATGAAGCTTGTTGTCCTGTTTCACTTTTTTGTCCACGCCAATCTGTATGGTCGAGCCAGCCCATTTGAATAAGAAGTATTTTGGGGCGTTCAATTTGGATTTTTTCAAAATTGATAGCAAGATAATAACCGGACTTATCTTTGCCTGTTTCGGATTTAGCATAACTTCTATTTCCGTATATTGACTTTTGAGATGATGTTTTTAATTCCATAGAGTAAAAGTCATTAAATTCGCAAAAAATATCCTTTTCCTTACCGACTCCCTTGCGAAACCCCTGAATGTTCTTTTGTATATATTCGGGAATTACATCGTGGAGCAACGCCCCTGTCGCTTGTGGTGATAAACGCATTTCTCTTATCAAAAGATTTAAGTATGTGTTTATTTTTCCATTCAAAATACTATCCCATGATTTCAGGCACATTTCAACGATATACGGAGTAAGCGGATGTTCTTCAACTAACCTATCCGTAATTTCTTGCCATGAATCAACATTTTGTCCCTCATACGGATTCATATGCTAACCTCTCCATTTTTAAATTAATTTGCGGCATTTCAAGAGTAATTTGCGATGAATTATATTTAACTTCTGTTTCCACAGATATTATACGTTTTTTTGCGATTTCACAATAATCCGGTGAAATTTCAAAGCCTACACAAAAGCGATTATTTCTTATACACGAATCGAATGTTGTTCCCGAACCCATAAAAGGGTCAAATACGACAGCCCTCTCGCGTGTAAAACCCAATACTAATTTATCAATAAGGTCAGTTGGAAATTGACAAGGGTGTGGAGTACGTTCTTCCGACGAACGATTAAGTCCCGTGGTTACTTTAGCAATTTCCCATACATCAGATGGATTTTTACCCAATGTATTAACACGCAGTTTGCCATTTCTTTTTGAATTAGGATATTTTACATTTGTATCTCTTATTGGGTCGAGGTTAAAAATGTATTTATCCTTATCTTTCACATACCACAATATTTTCTCGTTTCTTGGGCTGAGATAATTTTTGCAAGCTACACCAGCTGAATAATTCCATACAATCTCCTGATTCAAATACATTGGAATTTTATCCCAAAGCATATATGGCAAGGGTATAGCGCGTCCCACATTTTCTATAGCAACATAGCCTAGATTTAATAATAATGTTCCGTGAGGCTTTAATAACTTGCTTGCACCAGAAATCCAATTAACTGACCATTCAACATATTCTTGTATTGGCATAACCTTTTCATATTCTTTACCAATGTTATAAGGTGGGCTTGTAATAACAGCATCAAACAATTGTGAATCAATCATTTTTTGCATTGCCAATGAATCCCCACAAAATAATATACATGAATCGCTTTGATAATAGGGCGTTCCCAGAAGCGATATCAATGAATTTCTAACATCATTGAAAATAATCATATTTACACTTTCGCTTTCTCGCTTGACATTTCTACCACATCAGCTATGTCACACTGTAAGGCTGTACAAATTTTCGTCAGTGTGTCCATTGAAATGCTTTCGTTTCTACCCATTTTAGCGATGACATTCGTACTGACACCTGCCAGGTTACGAAGTTCTGTTTTTGTCATTTTTTTATCTAATAAAAGATGCCATAATTTATTGTAACTTACAGACATTCAGCCACCCCCGTATGTAGTAGATTCTCGCCTATCAGTATACTACATAAAGACGAATAAATCAAGACGGATTTGACTTTTCGTGATATGTTATTGATAAAACGTTATAGTACAGACCAAGCCGAAAATGGGTAGTTTGTGGAGTCTTTTTTGCGAGAACAGCGGTGTAGATCCCGATGGCTCGCAAAAAAGCGGAACAAATTATCCATCTTCGGCTGACCAGTGTACAGTAACGATTAAACGCAAACATACTTCTTGACATTGTACCCATCAAGTGATAGGTTATTCGTGTTGAAAATGAAAATGAATCGGAGAGAATTACTATGAAAAGAAATGAATTGAAGAATTTAATCCTTGCGGCGATGTTTTTGGCGCTTGGGTACGTGTTGCCGCTCTTGATTGGTCAGATACCGCAAGTGGGGATGATGCTCTTGCCCATGCACATACCTGTTTTCTTGTGCGGCTTGATTTGCGGGTGGAAATATGGCGGGGCGGTCGGCTTTATTTTGCCAATTACTCGCAGTGCCATTTTCGGAATGCCGCCGATGTTTCCAAATGCAATGGCAATGTCACTTGAACTCGCCGTATATGGGCTTGTCGTGGGGCTTGTGTTCGGACTTGTGCGTCACCAGAATTTGTTTACGCTTTATCTCGCAATAATAGTCTCGATGATTGCAGGGCGCATTATGTGGGGTCTGGTTACGTGGGTGCTGCTGACCACCTCCGATGGAGTTTTCACATTACAGGCATTTTTTGCCGGAGCATTTATAAATGCGTTTCCGGGGATTATTTTGCAACTTGTTTTACTTCCGGCAGTAATGATAATCTTAAACCGCATCGGGCTTGTTTCTTTCCGCAGACAGGCAGCTACAGCTTGACAAAATCAGGTATACCTCAATGCAAATTGATATCTTAACAGAAAAAATCGCTCAGCTCCGCCTTTCAAAAAATCCGCTGCTGGTCGCAATCGACGGCAGATGTGGTTCCGGTAAAACTACACTGGCTAAAAAGCTCCATAATGCATTCGGCGGCAATCTGTTTCACATGGACGATTTTTATCTGCGCCCGGAGCAGAGAACCCCTGAGCGTTATGCCGAGCCGGGCGGTAATGTGGACTATGAGCGTTTTTTAGAGGAAGTGCTTACCCCTGTTTGTGAGGGCAATGAGTTTTCGTTTCGCCCTTTTGACATAAAAATATGGAATCTTGGTGAAAGCAAACATGTATCACCGGAGCATATAAATATCATTGAGGGCTCTTATAGTCTGCACCCGTCGCTTGCTTCGTTATATGACATAAAGGTGTTTTTGGATATCGACAAAGATGAGCAGATGAAGCGCATTGTTAAACGAAACGGAAAAGAACATGCCCTTGATTTTCGTGACAGGTGGATTCCACTGGAGGAACTCTATTTTGCAGCGCATAATGTACATAAGATTTGTGATTTTGTATGGAGGACAGATTGAAAATACTGTATTTTGAATGTAATATGGGCGCGGCGGGTGATATGTTGATGGCTGCGTTGCTTGAATTGCATGAAAATCCGGAGGGCTTTTTGCAAGAGCTGAGACATATCGGAATTGCGGACGTTACTGTCAGTGCCGAGAAAAGTGTTAAATGCGGGATTACCGGAACCCATATCAAGGTAAGCGTCGGCGGCAAAGAGGAAGTTTCTCACGATATACACAGCAGTGGGCAAAGCCATGAAGATCAAAGCCATAGTCACAGTCATAGCCACCCCGAGTCCGGCAACTATGAAGAAATCAAGCACCTAATCTCAAATTTAAAAATCACAGAATTTGTAAAGCAAAACGCATTAGATATTTACAAGCTTATTGCCGAGGCTGAGAGTCTTGCGCATGGAGTGCCTGTTGCTCAGGTTCACTTCCATGAAGTTGGGCAACTTGACGCACTTACAGATATCATCGGTGTGTGCATGCTCATTGAGCATCTTTCACCCGATAAAATAATTTCTTCCCCCATAAACGTAGGCAGTGGGCATGTCAAATGCTCACATGGCATTTTGCCCGTTCCCGCACCTGCCACTGCCACTATTTTGAAAGGTACACCATTTTACAGCGACCAAATTGTAAAAGGCGAACTCTGCACGCCGACAGGTGCTGCGATTTTGAAGCATTTTTCTTCTGAGTTTACAAATATGCCGTGTATAATAGTTTCGGACATTGGATATGGGATGGGAACAAAGGATTTTGTCAAGGCAAATACGGTTCGTGCATTTATCGGGCAATCGGCTGTGCAAAAATCACACGAAGATGTCATTGAACTCGCATGTAATCTTGATGACATGACCGCCGAAGCAATTGCATATGCACAACAAGTTTTGTTTGAAGCCGGAGCGCTTGATGTCTGCACTTCCTCCATCGGTATGAAAAAAGGGCGCACGGGAACAAAGTTCACCTGCATGTGCAAACCCGTTGACAAAGAGAAATTGCTTTCGCTCATTTTTAAGCATACGACTACGCTCGGAGTAAGAGAATATGCGAGCAAGCGCCATTTATTACAGCGTGAACATATAAGTAATCAGACAAAGTACGGTACAGTCAGGATAAAAAAATCACACGGCTACGGCGTGGAAAAAATCAAGCCCGAATACGACGATATCACAAGAATAGCCACTGAAAACGGGCTTTCCATCAAAGAAGTGCTAGATGAGCTTAGTGTGCCGCAAGATAGCCGATAGATGTGCGGTTTGCGGAGCTCTTGCAGCTGAATCTAGCAGATGATGTGCGGTTTGCGGAGTCTTTTTTTCGAGAACAGTGATGACGATATCGCTGGCTCGAAAAAAAGCGGAGCAAACTGCATATCATCTGCGGAAACACAAGAGGAGAACATGGTTTGAACCAAGGTTATCAAAATCTGCATACACATACAACTTACTGCGACGGAAAACTATCTGCCGAAGATATGACTACGGCGGCAATAGGTAAAGGTGGCGGCTCTATCGGCTTTTCTGAACATTCACTTGTCCCGTTTGACCCGGATTATTCTATGACTCTTGCTGATACACCGACTTATATAAACGAAGTAAAAATGCTCAAAGATAAATATATGGGCAAAATCGATGTGTTCCTAGGGCTTGAAGCGGACTATTTTACGGACGAAGTGCCCATCGGTCTGGACTATATAATCGGGTCTGTCCATCACATAGAAAAAGATGGTGAGCACATCACTGTCGATGCCACACCCGAGCGTTTGGAGGCTGCAAGAGACAAATATTTCGGCGGTGACTTTTACTCACTGGCAGAAGCCTATTTTGAGACTGTTTCCCATGTTGCCAAAAAGACAAATGCGGATATAATCGGACACTTCGACCTCATAAAAAAACATAACGAGGGAGGCAGATTGTTCGATGAAAATCATCCAAGATATCTGAGTGCCGCACTGGATGCTATGACGAAAATTCTTAAGGATTGCAAAATTTTTGAGATAAGCACCGGAGCTATGTTCCGCATGGGTAAAGCAGAACAATACCCATCAACTTTTTTGTTAAAAAAGCTAAAAAAACTGGGTGGAGAAATACTCTTCACAAGCGACAGCCACTGCGCCGAGTCCCTTTATTTCAAATTTGACGAAATGCATGATATCGCAAAGTCATGCGGATTTACACACATTAAACGCCTCACATCCGACGGATTTATTGATTTAAAAATTTAAACATCCTCCCGCAGGTAACGGCTTATTTATTTTGTTAATAATCTATGGGAGTCTTTGTCAGTAAAAACAAAAATAGGCTAAATAATTTTTGCAGAAACACGATAATATATTATAGAATACACAGCAAAGGTGGTCGGTTATGAGTACAATTAACCCTACAAACGGAGTAAACACTGAGCAGTACAACAATAACACAATCGACAATAGCGCAAATTCATCAGCACCCGGCACAGGGCAAAATGCCGGTGCTGCTTTTGCGGATGCTCTGGGTCAGGCAATGACAGAGCAATTTACAGCACAGATAAACCAGCAAATGAGCTCTCTCTCCATGTTCGGCGGTGTAGGTGGAACGCAGGGAATCAACGCTGTGAGCGGTATGCCCGGAATGGGCATGATGGGAATGGATACTACAGGCATTGAAAATGCACTGATTAACGCCGCAGAGTCAGGCGAAGTGGAAGATGCACAGATTGCACTGCTTATGATGTTCATGATGATGATGATGCAAATGCAGTCAGGTGGCGGTGACGGAAGCGGTCTCGGCAAAGACATGGCTCCGATGATGCAGGCAATAACGCAAATGATTTCACAGCGCGGCGGTGATGTTGAGGCGTTGCAAAACCCGGACATGCACGCTTTTAATCCGTTTGCCAATGCGCAAGGCAGCAACGAGCCGCACATCAGAAACATGGTAAATATCGGACTTTCTCAGGTCGGCTATCATGAGCGAAACAGAGATGGCTCTATCGGTAGCGGCAATTTCACAAAATTCGGAGAATGGTTTGGCATGAATGGTCAGCCATGGTGCGCCATGTTCGTTTCATGGGTGGCAAATGAAGCCGGACTGCTCGGAGATGTTGTCCCTCGCCATGCATCTACTACTGTCGGCGCAAATGCCTACATGGAAAGAGGATTGTATGAGCGCAGAAACTCAGGTTATCAGCCAAGAGAGGGCGACACAATTTTCTTCTACAACCCCTCTACCGGGCGCTTTAACCATGTTGGGCTCGTTGTAGCATTTGACCCGCAAAACAACAGAGTTTATACCGTTGAGGGCAACACAAGCAATCAGGTCAGAATCCGACACTATGACTTAAACAATCCCAGAATACATGGGTTTGGCAGAAACGGCGGAACAGGATTCGGCACTATCCCCCAAACTTCAACAGAAGGCTCGGGAGCTTCGATTATATAATCGCGCAATCAAATGACGAGTGCAGATACGCCAAAGTGTGAATTTTCAACACTTTGGCGTATTTTTCACACTTAAATTCATATTGAAAATCCCTTTAATTTTCAGTATTATATTATAAAGTGATCAAGGGAGGGTCTTTATGATTTTAACCACAAATGAATTACCCAGAGAGAAGCTGCAAAGAATGGGGGCTTCCGCTCTAAGTGATGTAGAATTGCTGCAAACTGTTATTGGCAGCGGCGGCAAGAATAACGATTATAAACAAATAGCAAAAAACCTAAACACTATGCTAACTAAGCATAGTGCGGACAGCTTGACATTCAACGACGTGAAATCTATCAAGGGTATTGGTGACGCCAAAGCCACTGTTGTTTTTGCTGCACTTGAATTTTGGCGCAGACGGCTGACAAAGCCAACTGCTCCGCTGATTGATACACCTGAGAGCGCAGTCGAGCAATTGGGTCATATAAAAAACAAAAAACAGGAGCATTTTGTGTTGCTCACTCTTGACGGCGCAAGACGACTCATAAGCAACAGAATTGTCACCATCGGCACGATGATGGCTTCGCTTGTTCACCCGCGAGAGGTTTTTGCGTATGCAATCGAGGACAGAGCCGCTTCAATAATTGTTGCACACAATCATCCCAGCGGCATTTTGGACATCTCACAGAGTGACACAGATGTTACAAACAGGCTCAAACAAGTCGGCGACATAGTAGGCATCCATCTGGATGACCACCTAATAGTCGCAGGAGACGAATTCGTCAGCGCGATGTAAGGGCAAGAAAAAACGATGCATCACAACTCTAAAAACACATTGTCAGAAACTTAAGATACCTGCGGGGCTTGGGTTGATCATTTGTGTTGAGTTTTTTATGCTTTTCTTTACCTTCAGCCATGTACGGGAAGAAGATATCCCATATGTCGTCTATTTCGGATTCAAGAACTTCTTCAAACTTAACAGTGTCTTTCTCTTCCATAACTTATCGCCTTTCTATAGTCTATAGATTTGTTATATTTATTTGGTTTTTTGCTAACCATTTGTTTACCTATTGTTCACCAATTATCAAAGAACAATATAAATCACAAAAATGCCTTTGTCAAGCCTTTTTTAATAAATTTTAAAAATTTTATTAACGATTATCGACAGAAACCGTCAAAAACGCATCTAGTGTAACGTATTTTAAATAACTGGACTTTAATTGTGGTAGATTTTTGCGGCTGACTAGGAGAAAAGCCGCGGGAATATCCGGATATTTCAAGGTTTTTCGACAACGTCAGACGTAAAAAGATGCCGCAAGGAAAGGCTAGTTATTTGAAATATGTTACACTAGGACAGTGCTCTTACTCTCGTTTTTTGGTGGTCGTGTATATTCAAATTCCCGAGCACATCAGTGCCCTCCAGACTTTCAACCCAGTCGGAGCCATATCTCGCTTCCCATCTGCTCACTGTGCCAAGCCCTTTATCCGTGAGGCTGTAGAAAACCTCACCACCATCAATTTGCTCTCTGATAATGCTGCCGCGAGCGATAAATCCCCCGGCACCAACAAGTGTTCTGCAATGTCTCAGGCACGTATCTTCAAAACTGCGCTGATCCATGCTCCCTCCGGCGTCGCGGATACTTGCTAAAATAGCGACTGCACGCCCCTCTCCTACCCTGATAGACCTGGTACGTATTGGCGCACCCGGTTGCGCTCCGCCTGCTTCAACATAAGCAATTGCGTTATCGAGCGCTTCGCGAGAACGATGTAATTCAGATAAAATGAGTTCTTTATTTATCTCAATCCACCCCTTTGCAATTTGGTAATCTATTGCTGACCAATTGCTGATCAATCGTAACAAAAAAAAAAAGCTTTGTCAACACTTATTTTTCTTGATTTTCCTCACTTTTTTGGATGTAGAGACGCACATTTTACGACCGTATTAAAAAAGCACAACCTGTTGTATATTCGGCTTCATATTGTCACTATATACGGACGACCGATGACCACCTCTTATGAAAAAAATTTTTTGAAGCATGTTGCACCGCTGCTTTGACTTGCCTTGAAATCAATAACCAACCCTCAATTAAAATCTAAATCTACGCTTATGGTAAAAACTCTGTCTTCGTAAGTCGGCTTCACCTCGCCGCCCAATTTTTCTGCTGCTGATTTTATGGAGCGCAGCCCAATTCCGTGGACTGCTTTGTCTTGTTTTGTGGTTTTTATCTCGTCATTTATGATTTGAACTTCTGCTGCCGTTGGGTTTTTGATTTCAATAAACAAAAAATTGCTTACAAACTTTGAAGTTACAGTTATTTCTTTATCGTCCTCTTTTGGGCATTGTTCGCATGCTTCAATGGCATTGTCCACGGCGTTGCCGAAAATTATGCATATATCAATAGAACGGAGCAGCTTTTCCGGCACAACTCCGTCAAAAACAATCTGTGTGTTTGACTTGCTTGCACGATACTGTTTTTCATTTAACAAAGCATCGAGCATTATGCTTCCCGTGTTAAATTGATGCACACTTTCCGCTTGCGTCATATCATCATCTGCAAGCATTGAAAGAGCACTGTCGAGGTCCTGCCGTCGAAGTGCGGCTGTGAGTCCGATTTTTAAGTTGTTATAGTCATGCCGAAATCGCTTAATATCCTCGTTTGCCTTTACCATTGCCTCGTAATGCTCAACTTGGGCTTTTACTTGCTCGTCCATAACTATGGATAGATTTTTATAGTATGCACCGGATAAACTACTCACAATCAGCATCGGGAACAATATACCAAACAAGAGAATCAGCATAACTGAAAGTGCAGAAATTATTAATAAAATGGCTGAATCCACATAATATGTCTGAAAATAATAGTAGATAAAACTCGCAAGTAAAGCACTTGTCCAAATGGTTGTAATGAGCAATATTTTAATGGTTTTTTGTTTTTGCAAAAGACTTTGCGTTACCTTTATGAGTCTGCCGTTTCTTGACGTTATGGTGCATACGGCGAGAAACGCAAAATTCGTAACAAAGTCGGTATAAGCAGCCTCAGCTCCGTTACCCGCCAAAGTTGAGACTATCCAAATCACCAGAGCCGATGCAGTGACGAGTATCCCAAAATACAAAAAAGCAATGTACAGCACATCGCTTTTTTTACTCCTTACTGCTGCAATAACACATAAAAGTGATGCTATGGCATGACCGCTCACGATGAGGACATAATTAAAATAGTAAGCAGGCACAATCAAATATGCCGCCGTGTAAAATACTGCCACAGCAGCGAAAATCGTCAGAAACGATTTCAGCGTTAATTCCTTTTGAGTCACATTTGCTGAAATAATATGTATGCTGATGATAAGCATGACTGCTGTGAGGAGCTGAATTATCATAGTACACGGCCTTTTGCATATATTTTGTATGCTTCTTTAAAAACGGCGAGATACTTTCGGCTGATATGAGCAACTCTACCGTTCTTGAAATTTATTGTATTGCTGTCGTAGCTTCTGATATGACCTAAATTTACAACGAATGATTTATGAGGCTTGAAGAAAATATTTTTCGGCAACAGGCTCTCGACTGATGCCATAGTCTGTGACGCGTGAAGCATTTTCCCGTCACTGAGGTTTATTTTGCACTTTTTATTGTCTGCCTCCAAATATACTATATCCCTTGCCTGAACGCAAACATTTTCACGGTCTGCCTTTAGAATTACAGGATAATCGCGCTTCTGTTCCTTAAAGTAATCATCCAGAGCCTTATGAAGTTCAGAAACTTCCAGCGGTTTTTCGAAAAAACGAAACGTGCCGACTTCAAATGATTTATACACGAAATCCGGGTGGTTTGTAACAAAAAAAATCGTGCTCTGAATATTTTTATCTCTCATGATTCTCGCTGTTTCGAGTCCTGTTATCCCTGCCATTTGGTAATCGAGAAAAACTATGTCATAGGTTACTTCGGCTTTCAACAAGTCTTCTCCGCATATAAATTCGTCAACAACAGCATCCAGTCTATGCATATTAGAGTATGTATTTACAGCGGTCTTCAACTCATCGCGAAAATGTTTTTCATCATCACAAACAGCAATTTTCAAGGTGACAAGCCCCCTCTCTATTTTTACCGGACCGCAGACTACGGTACGTTTAAGCAGCTTAGTATCTGCAAACAATAATATCACAGCAAATGCATTTCTTTCAATAAAAACCTTTTACACTGCACAGATTAGCCTACACTGCACAGATTAGCAGCTAATGTGCAACTTGCGGAGTCTTTTTTACGAGAACAGTGACGACGATGTCGCTGGCTCGTAAAAAAGCGAAGCAAGTTGTGCATTAGCTGCTAATCTGTGCAACTTGCGGAGTCTTTTTTACGAGAGCAGTGACGACGATGTCGCCGGCTCGTAAAAAAGCGGAGCAAGTTGTGCATTAGCTGCGGAGTTGCGGAGTCAGTTGGGTAGGTTTACCTTTTACTCCAAAAAAGGTGCATTTTACTCCAAGATTTTGCAATTTGACTTAAAAAGATGTATTATAAGTGGTAATGTGTTATAAAACACCAAAAAATTTAGGGAGGTGACGTTATGGCTTTTATGGATTTGTTGATTGGTGTATCATGGATTTCGGTTGTTCTCTTTGTTGTAGGAATGATTTTGGTCATTGCTGAAATGTTTCAGCCCGGATTTGGACTCTTTGGAACCTTTGGGGTTCTGACGCTCATAGGATGCATTTTTGTGACGGCAAACACCATCACCGAGGGCATTATTCTCACGATTGCCATTACCGCAATACTACTCATACTGTTTTTCATATTCCTGGTGCTGCTATCAAGGGGCAAAATCCCCGGTAAACTTATTTTGGAACAAGCGGAGAAAAAAGAAGACGGCTATGTCGGCACGGCTGATTATAACAACTTTATCGGAAAAACAGGACTTGTGACTTCCATATGCAGACCCGTCGGAAGTGCATATTTTGACGGAAAAAGGCTTGAAGTTGTGACCATGGGCGAATTTATAGAAAAAGGCGCATCGGTGGAAGTAATTGAGGTAGAGGGCAACAGAGTTGTCGTAAAAGAAAGTCAATAGCAGATAAAAAATTAATAAAATTTTGGAGGTATAAAAATGGACGGAAACATGATGTTGATCATTGCCTTGGGACTCGGAATAGTTGTATTTCTTTGGTTGTTTTTCACTTTTGTCCCCATCGGACTCTGGATTAGCGCGGTTGCTGCTAATGTTAAAGTTCGGATAGGCACTCTCGTTGGAATGAAATTTCGCAGGGTCATACCTGCAAGAATCGTCATTCCTCAAATTAAAGCTGTCAAAGCCGGTCTGAATTTATCCATCGACGACCTTGAAGCTCACTATCTCGCGGGCGGAAATGTTGACCGTGTGGTAAACGCGCTTATTGCCGCACAGAGGGCAAGCATCGCTCTTGAATTTAAAAAAGCTACCGCAATCGACCTTGCAGGGCGCGATGTGCTTGAAGCCGTGCAGATGAGTGTCACCCCTAAAATCATAGAAACTCCGGCAATTTCTGCAATTGCAAAAAACGGTATCGAGCTAATAGCCA
>Ga0209755_10006438_pt1 | contig 12999 bp, 16 predicted proteins | sample TergutCo191P1_FD_187301 | JGI IMG/M metagenome (GOLD analysis project Ga0209755, IMG submission 187301) | Cornitermes sp. P1 segment gut microbial communities from Petit-Saut dam, French Guiana - Co191P1 (SPAdes) (version 2) | ecosystem: Host-associated > Arthropoda: Insects > Digestive system... | reverse complement strand
CTTGCGCAGCAGATGCAGCGCCTGATAATTCTTATATTGATATATGGCTAAAACTCGATGCGGGAACGCCTGAATGGTATAAAAAAATTAACAGGTGTGCGCTGCAGTACGAAAAACTCATAGAAAAAATAAAAGAGTTTACAAGCTGCGCTGCGGTTACAATACAGACAATGCTCTGCGCAATAAACGGAGAAGCTCCCTATGAAACTGAAACTAAGGCATGGGAAGCATTGGTCTGCGAGTTAGCTGCAAAAAAGTGCGCAAATATACGCAAGGTGCAGATGTACGGCAAGGCGCGTTCTGCGCCGGAAGACCCCTTGGCGTCTTCTTTGCCGGATGAATACCTTGAAAAGCGGGCAGCTTCTTTGCGTAAAATGTTTGCAGAGAAAGGCATAACAACGCAGGTAGAGATTTATATATAATGAATGAAAAGATAAATGAACAAGCGCAGATGCTCGCTAACCGTTTGCAAAAACGTTTTCGCCACCTTAAAAAATGGGCGAAGCGTTCAGGTGTAGAGGCGTTCAGGCTCTATGACCGCGATATCCCCGAGATTCCCCTTGTTCTGGATTTTTACGGCGATTGTTCCGAGCTTCAAGATGCTGTGTTATCAGGCGCTTTGTACAAGCGTCCGTATGAAAAAGATGAAGCAGAAGAAGAGCAGTGGCTTTCTGCAATGAAAGAAAGCACAGCCCTTGCGCTTGGTGTAAAACTTGAAAATGTGTTTTTAAAGCAGCGCGAAAAACAAAGAGGCGTATCTCAATACGAAAAATTTAATTCAAAAAAAGACGTGCGTGCCGAAAAGATCGTAAACGAAAATGAATTAAAGTTTAAAGTAAATTTATCTGATTATTTGGATACAGGTCTTTTTATTGACAGGCGGATTCTTCGCGCCATGGTGCGTGATGCGGCAAAAGGTAAAAAGGTGCTTAATTTATTTTCATATACAGGTTCGTTTTCGGTATATGCGGCGGCAGGAGGAGCCGCTTCTACAGATTCTGTCGACCTTTCGAATACTTATTTAAACTGGGCAAAAGAGAATTTTGAATTGAATGGATATTCTGTTGAATTCCAGAAGACATCACACGAAGACACATCGAACCATAGGTTCGCGGCACAAAGAACACAAAGAAAAGAGAGTGAAGTTATAATACACAGATTAATTCGGGCTGATGTGCTTGAATATATTGATAGAGCGTTTAAAGAGAAGATGCATTGGGATATTATTATTGTTGACCCGCCGGCATTTTCCAATTCAAAAAAAATGACAGATAATTTTGATTTAAACCGTGATTTAATTGAATTGCTTGCTCAGTGTTTAAAGCTGCTTTCTTCAGGCGGAGAAATATTTTTAAGCGTTAATTTGCACCGCAAAGCACCGAATGCACAAGAGCTGGAAACTGCGCTGAAGAATATGGATAGCGCCGCTTTACAGGTTATAGATTTAAAGAATAAAATAATAGATGAAGATTTTAAAGACAGGAAAATACCAAGCGCATTTCTTGTAAGGAGATAAGTAATTGTATGAAAAGATTTTGGATAATTATTTTAATTTCTATCTTGTTTAAAGGCTGTGTTAATATGCCTAATAAAACAGTTAATGAAGACTTAAAAAAAGAACCGGTTTTAAAATATCCGGTTATATTGGTACATGGAATAGTAGCGCATGACAGAAAAAGCCTAATAGATTTTTGGGGAAGAATACCTGAAACATTCAGAGCTAATGGAATTAAAGTATACCTTGGAAATACAGATTCATGGGGAAGATTTGAATCAAATTCAGAAATCCTAAAAGGAACAATAGATAAGGTTTTACAGGAAACAGGAAGCGAAAAAGTAAATATTATTGCGCACTCCAAAGGCGGGCTCGATTCCCGTTACACTATCTGGAAACACAATTATGGAAAAGCAGTTGCCAGTTTAACAACAATCTGCACACCTCATCATGGAACTGAAATAGCAGATTTAATATTTCAGCAAAAAATAATTCACACCAAAAATGCAAAGAAAATATTAAAAACTTTCGGTGAATGGTACGGAGATACTAATCCGGATATGTATAATGTAAATTATCAGCTTACAACATATAACATGAAAGATTTTAATGAAAAAGTCATTATGGACCCAAATGTATATTATCAAAGCGTTTACACAACAATGAGAAACGCTTTTGATGATTTATTGGTTTTTAATAGTTATTTATATATTAAAAAAATAAGCGGCCCAAACGACGGAGTGGTGAGCGAGAAATCCGCAAGTTGGAGTCCCAATACAAAAAAAATTGAAAAAATATCACATCCGGAAATTCTTGATTATAAAAAGCATAAAATATCCGGAATTCACATTCCTGATATTTACATGGATATTGTGCGGGATTTAGGCAAAAGAGGTTTTTAATTTATATTTCATTGTAAATATCCATCAGTTTATCCATATCAAAACCTGCATGTTCAACAAAATCATTCGCAACATTTAAAAACGCCTCAACAATTTTCGGGTCAAAATGCGTGCCGGAATCGTTTCTAATAATTTCAATTGCCTGTTCATGAGAGAATGGTTTTTTATATGGACGCTCAGAAACCAGCGCGTCATAAACATCCGCTATTGCCATGATTCTTGCTTCCAGCGGAATTTTTTCTTTTGCGATCCTTCTTGGATATCCTGTGCCGTCCCATCTTTCATGATGGTAACCTGCGAATCTTTTGGCGTGAATTAAAAATCCGTCTTCCTTGGCTTTGTTAATAATTCCATCGATGATTCTTTCGCCTTCTTCGCAGTGTTTTTTAATTATTTCAAACTCGCCGCCTGTGAGTTTTTCTTTTTTATTTAAAATTAAATCGCTTATTGCGATTTTACCAACATCATGCAGCTGCGCCGAAGGCAGAAGATCTTCCAAATTCCATTTTGATATCTCATCAGTATAAACACCGGCGCGGATAAGTTCATTTACAAGAATTGTCAGATATTTTTGAGTGCGATCAATATGTCCGCCTGTAACTCTATCGCGGTTCTCCACCATGTTAGCTATTATATTAATTGTAGCGTTATGAACCTGACGGACGCTTCGCAGACTTTCCCTGATAAGTTTATCGGTCTCAATGTGCATTTCGATGCGTTTCAGCAAAACGGGCGGAGAAAAAGGTTTATTAATATAGTCGACAGCTCCCATTTCAAAGCCGCGTATTTCTGACTCTGTATCATTTTTTGCTGTAAGAAAAACAACCGGAATGGTTTTTAATTTGTCTTTCTTTTTAAGTATGGACAATGCTCTAAAACCGTTGATGTCCGGCATATTAACATCCATAAGGATTAAATCGGGTCTGATTTTTTCCAGAAGAATAAACATTTTTTCCGCAGACGGCAGGGTATAGGTCTTATATGTATTTTTCAGTACATTTTTAGCTATGGCAAGATTAGTAGGGTTATCGTCCACTATAAAGATCGTCTTCATTGTCAGATTGTAGCATTTTATTAATAAAATATATATATGATTGAGATTAGGTTTATGCTGTAAAATGGCGCTGAAATACCCTATTTTCCCCCTATAAAAAGGTGTAAAGCCGAGGGGGCATTGCCGAATTGGAAGATTTCAACCAAAGGAACACATCAAGCGGCATATTTTATGATATACCGCTGTATATGATAAGCAAATTGAGTCTGCCTATAAAGTAATAGACAGACTCTACATGGAAATTTTACTGCTTTAATTTTTAATTTGTTCCAATATTAAAACGCGCGAGCCGCCGATTCTTTGGGCAGAAGCGTTAAAGTTAATTGTATTATTATTAACCGTAAAATTTATTTTATCGCTTTCAAAATTATCAACTTTTACCCATATCCTGTGACTGCCATTAGAAACAGAAATATTTCTTGTTTGACCTTTGCCTATAGGTTGTTTTTTATTTAATAATTTCCCATCTACATAAACATATAATTTCCCATCATCAAGATTTGTTCCAGAACGTGTTATGACGATTGTAGATGGTAATGGTACTGATACGCATCCGTTAAAAGTAAAAAATGATAATAAAAAGAGAAGAAATAATAATTTCCTGTTTGCTTTAATTATTGATAATATATTACACATAAACACCCCATTAATCACTGGACATTATAGGATTCTTGCATATCCTGATCGGTTTGTCTTCCTGTATCATCAATAACATCACTGCGTGTTATTACTAATTTATTTTTACCTAAAAGACCTGGCTCTTTCTGAACAGTAGCAATAAATGACACAGTTTTTGATGAAGCAGAGAAATTAATCGCTTCGCTTACTAGATTTAAACCGCCGCCTTTTACGACACCATGAATATAATGCACCCCATTGTTAACAGGAAATATATAAAACTGACCTTTTTTAATTGGTGCGTCTGAATTCATTATTACGTCATCAACATAAATAAATAAATTCCCATTATCAAGTTTTGTCGCACTGCGCTGAACATTTACAACAGTTTGTGACAGTGCCGGGCGAATTGGCGGCGGAGTAGAACAACTTACCGTAAATTGTATTACAGCCGCCAGCATAAAAAAGATAAAAACAATATTTTTTATTTTTCCAGGAAATATTAAACCTGAATTTTGATTATTATTTGCCATTTTTTTCCTCCTATTTGGCTAAATATATACTCTAAATATAGAGTAGTCTAAATTATACACTCACTCTATTTTTAGAGTCAAGGGTATATGGAGAAAGAAACAAAGAAAATTTTAGGGAAAATTCGCTCAATAAGGAAAGAAAAAGGAATTTCACTCTTAAATCTTGCTCTGGAAGTTGAAATATCCCATAGCCATCTATATTACATAGAAAGTAAAAAAGTAATCCCGTCCATAGATGTTGTTGTTAAACTCTCAAAAGCGCTTGGAATAGACATGAAGGAACTGGTAGATTGAGCTTGTTCCAAAAACTGAAGCTTTGGAACAGCTTCAATTAGCTAATGTTTTTTACTAATATTAAATAGAAATTATAATAAAGTGCATACTAATTAATCTAATAAAAAGGCGTGAGCGCGAAGCCTGCGCTAGCGTCTTTGGCAGGATCTATAGACAGCCACGCCAAAGCGTGCGTTGAATGCAGTCTGCCAACCTAGCTAGCGTGGGCTTTGAGCTTACGCCTTAAAATAAATCTTTAAGTATGCGCTTTTTAAAAAACTACTCTTTGATGTTGTATTTCTTTCTGAATCTTTCAATTCTTCCGGCGGTGTCTACAAGTTTCTGCTTGCCGGTGAAGAAGGGGTGGCAGGATGAGCAAATTTCAACCTTGATGTCCTTGATTGTGGAACGCGTCTCGATTACGTTGCCGCAGGCGCAGGTGATTTTGGTCATTTCGTACTTTGGGTGTATTCCGTCTCTCATTTTATCCTCCAAAAATTGTCCAACTCCCCTTATTAACGGGGTTTAAGGACTGTATCAATCAATGCCGCCGGTTCCGGTGTTCATTGATCTCAGGAATGCTTCATTATTCTTACTTTTCTTCATTCTGTCAACCAGCAGCTCGATAATTTCGATGTCGTCCATGGGGTTTATAACCTTGCGTAAAATCCAGATTTTTTGGATTTCTTCCTCGGTAAGGAGCAATTCTTCCTTGCGGGTGCCGGATTTCTTGATATTGATGGCAGGGAAGAGGCGGCGGTCGGAAATGCGTCTGTCCAGGTTGATTTCCATGTTGCCTGTACCTTTGAACTCTTCAAAAATTACTTCGTCCATGCGGCTGCCTGTCTCAACAAGCGCCGTTGAAATTATCGTAAGGCTTCCGCCTTCTTCTATATTGCGGGCAGCGCCGAAAAATCGTTTTGGCTTATGAAGAGCATTTGAGTCAACACCGCCTGAAAGAATCTTTCCCGAGGTGGGAACAGTCTGGTTATAGGCGCGCGCAAGACGGGTAATCGAGTCCAGCAGGATGACAACATCTCTTTTATGTTCGACAAGGCGCTTTGCCTTTTCCAAAACCATTTCTGTAACCTGAACATGGCGGCTTGCCTGTTCGTCAAATGTTGAAGAAATAACTTCGGCGCGGACAGTGCGTTCCATGTCGGTTACTTCTTCCGGGCGCTCATCAATTAAAAGGACTATAAGGTAAACCTCAGGATGATTTTTTGTAATTGCGTTCGCAATCTTCTGCATCATAATTGTTTTACCGGTTCTGGGCGGCGCAACAATCAGGGAGCGCTGACCCTTACCAATGGGGCAGAAAAGATTTATAACTCTTTCGCTCACTCCTTCTGTTGATGTTTCTAAATCCAGTTTTTTATTCGGATAAAGAGGAGTTAAGTTATCAAATGGAATTCTGTTTTGAGCGACGGTTGGGTCGTCGTAGTTGACGGTCTCTACTCTTAACATCGCAAAGAAACGCTCGCCTTCTTTTGGACTGCGTATTTGACCGTAAACTGTATCGCCTGTTTTAAGCGCAAAGAGGCGTATCTGGCTTGGGCTTATGTAAATATCATCAGGACCTGGAAGGTATGAGTTCTGAGGGCTGCGAAGGAAACCGTAACTGTCCGGCAGGATTTCCAAAGAGCCGTAAGCATAAATAATGCCGCCTCTTTCTGTGTGCGCTTTAAGGAGCGCAAAAACAATTTCTTGTTTTTTTAGGATGACCATATCATCGTGTGTAATATTGTAACAGACTGCAAGGTCGCGCAGGTCTTTCATGTTAAGTCTGATTAATTCATTTATTGTGAGACGGGGTTTACCGTTATCCTGATCCTGACGCGGAATTGGTTTTCCGTACAAGTCAGGCATTGAAGGAAGTTTTGGGAGCGCCGGTAAGACTTCTGTTTTACCCTGCGCGTAGTCGTCCGTCTGAACATGCGTTTCGTTAACAGCTCCGTTTTCCGGATTCTGTCCGTTCTCTGTTTCTTCCTGACCTGCGTTTTCGCCGTTTTCTCCGGCTGAGCTAGTTGTTTGATTTGCCGGCCTTCTGCCTCTTTTTACAACTGTTGCCATTTTTCTACCACCTATGGATTTTACTGCTTTTTTGCTAGATTTACTTTTATTTTATTTATCATACGATTTTCGAAAGGATACCCCAACTCTAATATTTTTTTAAAGTTTTGTCAAGCGCTCCATTATTATTTCCATTACTTCGATTGCAGCAAGAAGGCGAACCTCATCCCGCAATCCTTTAAAATGAAACTCCCTGGCTGTAACCCCTCCTTGTGATGCGGCTGCAACCCAAACAGTTCCAACCGGCACATTACTCCCGTCTCCCTCAGGACCTGCAAGCCCTGTAACTGAAGCCGCAATGAAAGCTTCGCTTGCGGAGTTTTCATTGCTTTTTTTTAGCGCGCCTTGCGCCATTGAACAAGCTGTTTCCCTGCTTACAAGACCATGTGCGTTAAGCTCTTTTTCGTTAAGACCGAGCATGTACACTTTGGCTTCTTGCGTATAACACACAAAACCGCCCCACAAAACGCCCGAAGCGCCGGGAACTGCTGCCAAAAGACTCGATACCAATCCTGCAGTGCAGGATTCTGCCAAGCACAATTTTACAGAAAGCTCTTTTAACTTTTTTATCAAGCATGCCGCTTTTTCTTCGGCTTGTTCAAACAATTTAATATTTTTATCACACTCTGACATTATTATTGCGCTGTAAATCGGCTTTTATTTCTTCTGTAGGGCGGTGGAAAATTTCTACATCTTTTTCCACATTTGTCATTTTGCATTTGCCCTCAAACAAAACGCCGTCTGCGATGCGCAGTCTTGCGGCGCTTACATCGCCGTGAACTTTCGCTCCGCTCATCATATCAACTTTATCCTGCGCAAGCACGGTTCCGGTAATATTTCCGAACACTGTAAGGGATTTAACCATTATGCGATCCGCATTAATAACAGCTTCTTTATCAACGATTAAATCACCTGATGCGTCTATTGTTCCCCTAAAGTTCCCCTGAATGCGGACTGTTGCAGCAAACTTTAATATTCCGGTAAAACTGGTTGTTTTTCCCAGCAATACAATTTCGGTTTTGCCTTTTTTCTTTCCTTCCCGCTTTGCCATTTAATCCTCAATTTACGCAGCGTAATAAAAATTATGCTTGCTCCTGATGCAGGAATTTTCTTATCTGGTTTTCCAATACAGGAAGACCTATCTCGTCTTTTTTCAGATTATCCCATTCATTAATTGTTTTTTCTATTCTGGCATCGAGAGCTGCAATATGTTTACGCACAGAAAGTATTTTTTCGCTTACGGTATTTACATTTTCGTCTTGATTTATTGTAGAAATCGCTTTTTCAAGCTCGTCAATATTACCTATAAAGACAGAAAGATTTTCTTTTAAATCCCTGTTTAATTCTTCCGCAAGCGCAAGACGGGTTTCGCGCACCTTTATTTGGTCGATTAAAGCGCGGTTGCGAAGGACTGCATTTATGCGCGCAAGAACCTCTGTAAAGTTAAAAGGCTTTGTGATGTAATCGTCAACGCCCGCTTCAAAACCCGCGACTTTGTCCTTTACATCATCAAGAGCTGAAAGCATGATGATCGAAATATCTTTAAAATCCAAATCGTTTTTTAATACTTTTGTAATTTCGCGTCCCGACATTCCCGGCATAATATTATCAAGGATAATAAGGTCTGGCATGAATTTTTTAACTTTTTCCAAAACCTCAGGTCCGTTGTCGCATTTTTCAACTACAAAGCCCAGCTTGGAAAGCATTACTTCAAAAAAGTCGAGATTAATTGGTTCGTCATCTGCAAGCAGTATTTTTTTCTGGGTATTCATTGTTGACCCCTGTTCTTTAATTTCTTTATTGTATACCAAACGCCGGAAGAGATCAATAAGAGGGAAGCCATGATAACCAGGAAAACCCCCATGTAATCGCCCAAGACTGTATATACTGTAAATTCAGTGTTTTTTACAAGTGGGATAGAGGCATTCAGCCATGTTTCTGTAAAGGGCAAAGCCTCGGCAAAAATCCTGCCGTTTGGGTCTATGGCGCAGGTCTGCCCTGAGGAGGTAGAACGAACCATGGAACGCCTGTTTTCAACAGCCCTGAAGACAGCCATGCTTAAGTGTTGTTTTTGCGAGGAAAGGCTGTTTGACCATGCGTCATTTGTTAAATTTATTATTACTTCCGCGCCCTTTTTTACAAAATTCCTTGAAAGATAGCCAAAAGAGTCTTCAAAGCATATGGGCGCGCAAAATTTAAAGCCCGGTCCGTTAAATACCGTTTCTTCACTGCCTTTTTCCCAAAAATGGGTATCGGCTTTTTCCAGCCAATCATAGATTTTTGGAAACCGCTTTTTGTACGGGAAATACTCGGTAAACGGAACAAGATGGATTTTCCTGTATGTTTCTGTATTATTTTCTTTTTCAAAAAGCATAGCGGCATTGTAATCAACCCTGTATCTTTCCTGTACATTGCTGTTCAGCGCAGGATCCATTCTGGCATCGTCATTCCCTATTAAAAACGGCGTATCCTTACCGGAAAGATATTCCAATAGATCCTTTACAATCAGCCATGAATTGCGATCGTCCCGGTATGTTGTATGCCAGTATATTCTTGGGATAAAAGCTGTTTCCGACCAGACAACCATCTGCGGTATTGGTTCACTTGCAAGAGCCTTATCGGAAAGCCGCGTTAATATAGACAGGTCTTTTCTGTATGCTTCGATAACCTGCGCTGAAGCAGGCGCTTTTGAAGCTTCCCAGGGGTCAGTGTTATGCTGGATAAGCGCGATATTCGCTTTAGGGTAAGATGAATAATCTTTCATATTGATGAAACCGAAAATTATCGAAGCAATTAGAACTACCAACCAGCATAAAACTGGAATTTTATCCGAATTCCTTACCACAGAGAGCACAGAGAACACAGAGGAGGGAGAGAATATTCGTACATTAACCTCTGTGTGCTCTGTGTACTCCGTGGTTAAATTCTTCTTTTCGTTTATCACATTCGCGAGCCAGAATGAGGGAAAAGTTACTAACGCGCTTACGCCCCAGACGCCTGTGATGCTTGCGATTTGAATTAACGGAATTATCTGCCATTGCGAATAACCTGTGATGCCGTATGGGTAACCTGTAAATCCGAGTGTGCGCAGGTATTCAAAGGCAAGAAAGATTATCCATTGAACAAGATAGCCGCGTTTTGGAAATAATAAATCTGATATTTTAAATAATAAAAAAATTACCGCAAATATAACTGAATAAATGCTGTAAACCAGAAATCCCGCAAGAGGATGAAAATTTCCAAGCCAGTAATTAAAAAGAAGGTAGGCAAAAAATCCGTAAATTACGCCCCAGCATACACAAATAAAAGGCTTATTATTTTTAATTACTATCAATAACGGCACGTATGCAAACCATGCAAAAAGGAAAAAGCCGTTTTTAATTACAGGATTAGGAAAGGATGCGGCAAAAAGAACAGCCGCTGAAAGTATGAGTCCCAAATGGACTAAAATAGTTTTAATCCATTTGTTTTCTGTTTCCATAGTTTATTTTTTTGATTTATTGGTACTGCTGCCGCTGTCGTTAATAGACCAAACGGCTTGTTTTAACTCGCGTCCCGAGCGAAAAGCGACAGCTCCGTGAGCGCGGATCTCAATAGTTTCGCCTGTTCTCGGATTACGCGCTCTCGGACGAGCCTTGCGCACTTTTACTTCGAATGTGCCGAAGCCGCGAATCTCTATTACCTGACGGCGCAAGAGCGCTTCTTTCATTTCGTCAATGATAAGATCAACCGCAGCCCTGCCTTCCGCGCGGCTCATGCCGGTTTTTTCATAAAGAGCGTCTACAATATCCGCTTTCGTGAATTTTTTCTGTGATGCCATATTACTGCGCCGCTTTCATTGCATTATAATAGCGCTGCATTCTTGACTTTTTTCTGGCTGCGGCGTTCTTTGTAAGAATACCTTTGCCTGCGGCTGTATCAATCTTTTTAATCATTTCTTTTAATGCAGACTCGGCACCCGGGTCTTTTTTCTGTGTAAGGACTACAAATTTTTTAACGCTTGTCCTAACTGCGCTCTTGGTTGATTTATTTCGCAGGCGGCGTTCTTCACTTTTTCGGTGACGCTTTTCTGCTGAACTGCTTTTCTTTGCCAAAGGATGACCTCCAAAAATTATTTATCTTAACGAAAATCCGACGGACGTCTTTCTTTGCGTTTGCACTTTTCACATTCCGCCATGTTTTTTACTTTACCGCTTTCAAAAAGCGTCTTCATTTTTATTTCTCCGCCGCATGAACACATAAATCTCTGTGTCGCGCTGGCGGTACGGCTGTTCTTACTTGCCTGTGCCATGTTGATTTCTCCTTAAAAAATTCTCGTAACTGAATATACGGATAAAATACTATATTTACCTTTGCAATGTCAACCTGTTCAATCATTCATCTCCGCTTCGCCCGGCGGGAATAAATATAAATCCGGCAGTTTGAATGTGCGGTTTAAAGCATAAGACTGCGGGTTGTGAAATTTGCTTGTTGTCGTAATGCTGAAATGGTGCTTGAGCATTTCGTAATTCGGAGAATCAACGCGAAGTGAAAATTTAAATGTCTTGGTCGCTTCCGGAGAATCTGCAGTAATCGGCGCAGGCCAGAAACTGAAAGAACCCGGGGTGCTTGCAACCATTGTAAAGGGGTTTTGCCAGTTGCTGTTTCTCATGTCGGCTGGTTCGCCTTCGCAGTAAAGCGAAACATCTACGCCCACGATTGGCTCAAAACTTATACCGTCAAAAATTCTGCCTGCGATTGTGGGAATGTCATGCATCGGGTGATTAACTCTTTGAGACGACATTCCCGGTGTGCCGTCGTGAGGAGCAGTGGGACGCATGTTGTGATTTACAAGACGCAATCCCTTATAAATGAGAGCGTTAATATCTGCTTCAATTTGCTGACGTTTTATGCTTGCCTGCTCGATCCTTGTAAAGCCCCTGTTCGAAACAATGTAATTGGGTTCTATACGGTTAAGGGCATAGCAGACTGTATCGATTCTGCATTGGTAACATAAACAATATTTATCAGAATTACCGTTGTTTTGTATTTCATCGAAAATGTTCTGTACCGAGCTAAATACCAAATCTTCGTTCGTGTTATGAATATCCATTAATAGCCTCCAACTCTCCCTGAATTATACTATATACACCGTCAAATGTCTTTAGGCTTTCTGCAAATTTCTGATTAATAAATATTCTAACAGTATATAGCGTATTAATAAAGGCATTTACGGTATCTTCTTTAAAAGCGCTGGAACTGGCGCCGAAATTGACTTTTTCGTCCGAGATGTAAAGCCCTGTTTCAAAGGATACAGGTTCAGGTATATCGATAATCAGGTCTTCACCCCTGATATCAAGCCCTGCTTTTTGCAGTTTACCTGCAAGCTGATCCTCAAATTGAGCTCTGTTTCCGATAGCTTTTACTCCTTTTATGTTGACTTGTCCTGTTGAAATTTCAGCTGCTGTGGTAAAAACTCTGCTATCGCGCACCGATTCTACAAGGGAACCGCCTATTTTTTGCTCTAAAAGGGTAAAAAGGCTCATATCATCAAGATTATAAAGGTCTTCTCCCTTTAATTTGCCTGATTCTAACCCGTTTATAAGTGCTTTTTTAACCATTGCAGTAGCTGCACGTACCTGTTTATGCCAATATACTGTCCTATACATTAAATATTTAGAAAATAGTATCGATTCTACATTGGGAATTAGGCGAGAATCGATATTTACACCGTTTTTTATATCAGGATTCAATCTGGAAAGAATAAAATCGACATCTTGAGCGCCGTAGGGAACGCCGCAATATCGGGCATCACGATTAAGATAATCGAGCTTGTCCGGGTCAAGAGCGCCTGAGAGGAGCTTTCTGTAAAAAAGCAGCTCGCCGTCAGAGCCTGGCATCTCCTTGTCTACGATGGCTGCGGTAAGAGCGGGGTCTGCGCCTGTTGCTCCGATTAAACTGCGCATCGGGTCTTTTAGGATAATTGAGCCTGTTAATGTTTCGTGGGAAGAAAGCGAGAGTTCCTTTAAAGAATGAGTATAGGGGAAGTGCCCCAGGTCATGAAGCAGGCAG
>Ga0209755_10006437_pt1 | contig 13000 bp, 9 predicted proteins | sample TergutCo191P1_FD_187301 | JGI IMG/M metagenome (GOLD analysis project Ga0209755, IMG submission 187301) | Cornitermes sp. P1 segment gut microbial communities from Petit-Saut dam, French Guiana - Co191P1 (SPAdes) (version 2) | ecosystem: Host-associated > Arthropoda: Insects > Digestive system >... | reverse complement strand
TAACTTGTCGAGATATAGACGAATGAGTGAGAGCGTGCAGCATAACGAGCAGGGCTCGTCACTCCACGACAGGTGATGTTTACGCTATGACGAGCAGTGCTCGTCACTCCACGCTGAAGGGTTAAAAGAGACAAGAACGCCAGTCAGTAGTGTCTGATACAGCGTAAAAACTCATAAGTGAATGAAGCTGGCAAATTTAATCAGAACAATGCAAACTGGTTTCAAAAAATGTTCTTCTGGTCCACAGTAATGTTTTCTCACTTGCTGCTGCTTATTATACTGAACTAAGGACAACATGAAAACATCCAGTGTACAGTCTGGATTTAGTACCATTCACTTTTCAAAACCATGGACCATACTTTTGACAGCCCCATTTTGGATGACACTATATAGCAGGCTGGTTTGCAGATGTTTTTAAGAAACTGTAACCTCCAATATACACACACAAAGAGGCCTGTATATAAACCTCTGTTAGCATATTTTCAGGGAAATCAATCTTTCAGTTCGTAGACTCTACAAATACCTTGAGCTATCAAGTGACTGATATGCACAACAGACAGAATTTCAAGCAAAAGAAACCAGTTTCTAAACAAAACATTCCACTCGTGGCAGAAACAGTATTACAGACACATTAATATAACAACATATGACAATATTTTGCTGCTGTTCTAAAATTATTCCATTTTTATAATATGTGCACAAGGAAAAAACTGTTGCTAACTACTGTTCCAGGGAGGTCATGAGAAACCACCCAGCACTGTCACTCCACCAATCACAAAAACAAACCAAATCCAACACATCAGCACAATGGATGGTGCCTCTGAGGGTGTCAACAACAGCTTTCTGTCAATTCTGCCGCGATCACAGTGGAATCCTGCACTAAATATACCATGTACTACTGGTGTAAGAATGCCTAACTTTACAGACTGTACAAGATATTACATCTGTAACTCCACATCTGGCACAATTCTGTCTTATGCCTGCCCAACGAACATGGCTTTCAATGTGTACAAACACATCTGTGAAGCAAGTGTTTACAACTGGTGTAAACAGCAAACCATGATTTTCAATCAACTTATCAAGTTACAACCTATTGAAGAAGTTACTGTTGCCACCACCACCACACTAAAACCCAGCCCATGCTCCAAACCTGGGAAAATCCCTGATCCACACTCCAAGCAGCATTATTTTGTCTGCTATATTGAAAGTGACAAAATTGTAAGCTACAAGATGGCTTGCCCAAATAAACTAGAGTACTGTGAATCAGAGAAAATATGCAAGAAGCAAAATGATTGCTCTGAATAAGTGTTGAATTCCTTCATTCCTGTAAAGTTCTTGACCAGATGCACATGAACACCAGTAATTAAAAAAATATATATATATATATATATTCTAAGTCATCTCACTGTGTTACTATTTTCATGTAAAGTAACAATAAAAACACATCAGTTCTTCATGTTTTCCAAAAACATGAAGAACTGATGTGTTTTACAGATTTTGTATGATTTGCCTGATAATACATCTTAGGAATTTAAACATGTTGCAATGTAGTGTGTCATTTATAAAACTGAGTTGTGTTTGACTGTTGTGTTTTTTATTGTTATATTACATCAATAATTTTAAACTCAACCAATTCTGAACGAACACATCATTTTCATGGAATGTATATCTATCAAGCCAGCACATGCCACCCCTTGTACTTCATAATTTTTCAGCACTAGTAACACCAGTAATGTCATCATGCCCACTTCTGATGTGAGAGAACTAATGCCACTAAACCTCTGAATGGTGACAGGTCTTGTAATACACATACGAATCTTTGATGCGATGAATTTTTGTGGAATACGCAACAAGAACATGGTGGCCACATATTTTTTTTTTTATTTAGCTTCTGCATTTATAGTGATACATCAGCCACTGAAGTTGTACATGTCAAAACATCATAAATATTATCTGTAGCCAAAAATGAAACACAGAAATGTGTAACAAAATTGTACAGCCTTAATTTATAGTTCCAAGTAGCTTCATCATACACCCAGAAGCATATAAAGGAAAGTGGGACTATTTTCTACTTAGAACTTCTTACGACCTGCAAGACAGACAAAGAATGTTACAAACCTTGAGTAGGAGAATTGAATGCAGAGCCCACTTCTGATGAAGTATCAGTGCTAGAGCTGCTAGGAGCTGGGGATGTTTGGATTGTAAGGGGAGTTGAGTAGTCAGGAGGGCATAATGTCGCACCAGATGGTGCTACTGCTGCAGCTACTGTCACTGGCTTCTCTTGCAGACCCTCCACATTTGTATTCAAACTGCAATATACAAAACAAATTTCTTCCACATATAGTATTTACTACATTTAGCACATTCCAATGCAAATCTCTTACCAACTGAACCAAATATAATGTCAAAATAAATATTCAGCTTTTTAAGAATATGCCTTTTCTAAGAAGGCAAGCTCATAAAATTCAACAGAGACCAAACATGGATGTACCAGACAAGCATTCACATACGAGTACAACTTTCAGGAGACCGACACAGAACAGGGAGTGGAAACTAGACATAATCATCAATTCCAGTTTAGTTACAGAAAAATAAAACAAAACTACGTGAAAGAACTCACACACATACAAATACACACCAACCAGATACATTACAAATTTTTCACTTAGTAGCTTCACACACATTAACTTCATTGCAACACAACCCCTGCCTCTAGACGCAATTCAAACAACAAAAACTTATCACCCTTGAAACTTTCCCTATATAAATAAAAATATTCAATAAACCCAATTATACCGAAACACGTAAGGTCTGTCTGATAGTTGCACACAAAAGACAAGCAATCCTCTCATTTCCCTAACCCTTCAGTGTTGGCCTCAGTGCCATGTAAGGGCCTGTAATTCCTCATATGCTGCCGATCTTGGTTCAGTAGTCAAGGGTAGTCCAGTGCAGAAGCTTGAATTTACATCCCACTGTTATCAAAGGGTTACAATGCACACAGACACTCAATACAATTAATGGCACATACACAGATTTTACCAAGTTCACATTACCTGTTCTCTGAACTTGTTGTTTTGGATAATGAAGTGTTGCTAGGATCTGCTGATGCCATCAGAGGGATTTTGGCATAATTGTGTGTTTCCAGAATTGGATTTGGTGTCATGTATGAATCCGAATCAATAAGTGCTGAGTCTTTATTCTTTCCTTCTGGGTAAGTGGGTACAGAATTCTTTGGACTGTTTGCCTCTGGAGTGGATGAAAGTATCCCATTCACCTTCATTTTCTCTATTTCACCATTCTTCTGTGGGTCTTTCTTTGTATTTTCAATGACAGAATTAGCATAGCCACTACCTAATTCTTTCTTCTCCTCACTACACCCCACCTCATCTTTGCCATTTGTCAGTTCTGGATGAGTTAACTTTACAAGTTGCTGCAATGCTTCCAACACTATCTGTCTGCAAGAAATGACCACATTAATGCAAAATGGCTTCTCCATCAACAAACTATTAACATTTCAAGAACAGTTCTTTACAGTCTTTTTTACTAATACTAAGTTTTGAAAAGCATGTTCAGGGTAAATTGAATTCAAATAAAATATATATGCACATATAGTGCATCTAAAAACAGAATCTTACACATCTAGCAATGAAATACATGCATTACTAATTCAGTCCTGCACTTTTACATAATAATGTTCTATCATTCACTAAGGTAATGTTGCATTCAATGAACAATACGAAGTAGAATGGTTGCAAATGACAGATCAGGAAAGATGAGGATTCACTAATGGTATATTTTAGGTACAATACAGGAATTTTGTGAGAGGAAAGTTTCAATACCTTATGCAGTGTAACCACAACATATTAATAATTTATAAAATCTGGAGAACTACTCATTCTAATACACATTCATAATATATGAAAATAATTTAAAATGTATAATCTTCATGAGGACAAGACAATGTTGTATTCAGTACTAAAATAAAGCACCATGTACAACAAGTAAATATATCTGAAATAAACTGTGTTACATTACATTTTACATGTTTTGATTAAACCAATTTATCACATGCAGCATATGAAAGCCACTACAACAGCAACGGTCAGTCAGTTATATGAAGTTGTTTCTTGAGAAGCATTGCACTTCAGGACATGTCTCTCTCAGACCTCTGTCAGTAGCCAGACTTTATTAGAGTCTACGTATATGAATGAAAGGGCAAAAAACATTCTAATTTCCAACACTACCACTTTCATTGAAATAGCTGGCTCATATCCAATGACTTCTCTTTGCAACACAATGAATGACCTATACACATATTATGAGAAACCTTGACAGAAATGTAGGAGGTAAAAGTGAATGAACATGAATTTGGTATATGGAAAAATTCACTTGTGAAAATAATCTCATGTAATATGCAATAAAACTTACCTATTAGTCTTCAACATCTTAAGCTTGTGAGTCAATGCAAATCTTCTGTCTGGAACAACAGCCATAAGATTGAATCTAATATCATGATACTGCTCACCATTTGCAATGCCCAGCCTGTCGGTAATTACACGACGGAACTTTTCGGTCCAGTCTTCCTTCTCACCCCACGGTCCTGTAAGACAGATACCACATAAACACAACTTCAATAAAACAAAAATTTTTAAATAAACTCAAACGAAGTTTGTAGTGAGTTTCATTCAACATCATTTCTGAAGCCTTTTCAGAAACCTCTCATAATACATGTGCACATATCACCAGATCCTTAAAAAAATACAGTAGATGCATGCCCATCTGGACATAATTCTGTCATCCTGATGATGGAAAAATATCAGTCTCAACCTATGATCTCCACATCAACAAAACCCCCCAAGATTATTGTCGAGTCAAGGGAAAAAAACTTCAGGCATCTTGATGTTACAGACGACACACACAAGGGTGGTGTCAAAACGGAGAACCTGCAGTTACAAAACCAAACTGTAAAAAAATAAAGACATGCAATAAGTAGCATATCAAGCTCTTCCATACACTTATTAAATGATACTGCTGAATGCAATAACAATACATATGCAAACTACAGGCACAGAGGTCAGCCAACCTAAACCATGAGTTCACTTTGTGGATGCCTGATTACTAAAGTACCGTAAAGCAGCACATCCCTCTACAAACAATAAGCATGAAGGTTGGTGGAGCAACATTGGCTCAGAATAGTATCTTAAACAACAGGGAAAAATCAGAATTCAAAAATAGTGTCCTCTACATAACAACACATGGGGAAGAATGATGATGATAACAGTCCAAGTTATGAAACGGCCTTCTGTGTAGTTCAACATTTTCATGGTACACTATACCAAAAATTTTTAAGGCAGTGAGAACTGCAATTCTTCAGCTTCCTTCACTTACATTTCATCCTTCCACATATACACAATAAATAAATTTGGTCTCCTTAAACAGAACAAACATTCTTAAGATACAGATCAGCACATGTCCAGAATTTCATACAAATCTGACAAAATACAAAAACTGTGACCATTAAAAATGCACTTGATTTTCCGGCTATTATTTTGCGCTTTTAAAAATATGACAGAAAATTATGTTCCATCAGGATCAGGAAATGGTTTATTTACATGTCACCATGATACAGGTCTGCAGCTGGGATACCATAGCCATTACTGTGACACATAATGCGCTGGACGGTTCACTGTTCAAACCCTGTGAGTGCGCGGTTTTCCACGCCCATCAAGACTGCCTCCAAGGCCCACCCAGCCTCCTATACAATAAGTACTGGCTCTCTTTCCTGGGGGTTAGCAGCCAGGGGATGGCACAAAGCACCCACCCCCATCTAGTGCCAGGTTAAAGAAGGAGTGAAGCTACTCCACTGGGATTTCATGGCCTGTCACAGGGGAAACTTTATCTTTTATGATGAAGGTTTAACTCTCTGAGAGCATATCCCAAAACCTCAACACCACTGGTACCACTGTTTGCCAGTGGTCGATTATGAGCCAGTTCCTTCCACATCCAATTCTGACAACATATAACCCTAATGACCCATCTTAGTACTTGCCAAACAAACTTAAGTTACTTACCATGGTCCATAGGAAAAGGTTTCAAGCCATCAAGTTCAAAAAGTCTGCCACGAATCGGTACATAGCTGACAAAGTGGAAGGCTTCACCTGTGTAACGTCCTGTGCTCACACCTGTTGATTTGTCCAGGCAGCGCTTTGCCTGGGGCATTGCATGTGAGTTGTGGGCCTTCGCCAGCTCTGGTGTGTTCCCTATAGCCCATCCCTGTATAGATATAATAACAATCAAAAGGTGGCATTAATGATTAACACTCACAAAAGTTTAGTTCGCTTGTTTCAGGCAAGGACAAGAAATTATCTTGAAACAAAAGCAATGCCTTGCCTGCATTTTGTGAAGTGCACCCTTGTTTTCAGCACTGCAATATGAGTTGTCTTACTTCCTGTTTACATAACCAATTAATGTAAATATATTACCTTATGAGTGAGAATTTAATCACTGGACATACAGAAAATCATAAATTGTACTTAGTATATCTGTAATGGAGATATGGGTAAAACAATGTCCCATTAAATGTGAATCCTTTTCATGTGAAAAAGAAACAACTCACTCACAATTAGCCTTCAAAGTGAACAGAGCTCTGGCCATGGCAAAAATGTGGCATTTAAAACACTGTCTACTAAAGATCAACATATACGTCCCTACATCTTCTATATATATATAGATATGTCCAAGTCTAAGAAAAAAGGCACTGTACGTATAAATATAACATTGAGATGCAAGCACAAAACCACTGTTGCCACAGAAAAGCAATAAATATTATATATACTGAGAGTGTGTCTGTAGCCTTAGTTATCCGGCACGCAAAGCCCATGTGCCATATTATATTGTCATCTGTGGCCTGTCTGGCTTTTCTATATTTTTTTACTTTATCTCAAAAACGGCACAATTTTCAGAAAAATGTTACTGAAGAGCATAAAACGTGCGTTTTGATTTTCTCCACAACTTCCGCCTGAAACATTTCTCATTCTAAAAATAATTCAGCAGTTTCATGAAAATCTGTTCAGTGGGAGCCGAGTTGTTTCATGCAGACGGAGAGACAGACAAGATGAAGCTAATAGTCACTATTTGCAATTTTGTGAATGTAACTCGAAACCAAGTTACGTTAATTTTACATTAAAAATAAACTTTCCATTGCACTGTGCCTATTTCATGTGGCTAAGTAACAACTTCCAAAACTGTACCTTGTTCTCAGGACACATGCCAGATGTGTGAGCTTTGAGACGACTTAGTGTAGCACCAAGATGAATATTAGGACAGTTCAGGAGTACCGAGAGCAAGGCATGTGTTGCACAGCTATTGGGAACCATCTACAAAATAAAGCAAGTTTTTATGACCAGTCTTCTGGGATGTGTGTTACCATCCAGGGATAGCAAACCCTTCTGATCCTTAACCTTTTGGCGCCGGAATTATTTTTTTAATTTTAGCACACCCTGTATATAAAATGTGAATAATACAGGAACCAAATATGTTAGAATTATGAAACAAATTGCATTTTGAAGAGGAAAAAACGGAGAGTATACACCATGTTTAAAATATTTGGTACCTATATTTGTTGAATAAATATATAAAATGAAACTTTGGAGGTCAGCGGTGCGGTACGTCAACTATAGTTGACATTAGGCGTCTAAAGGTTAAGGCAAGTGATGAAAACCATTTTCAATATAAAAGATCTCAACAATGTGCAGGGCCACATTCTATAACTGGAAAAACTTCAAAATGAACAAAAAGAACTGATGGGCCACATGTTTGAGGCCCCTAAAGTAGTGGAATACATTCTACTGCACTCACTTCATGTCACATGGTATAAAGGAAAGAAACGCATATGTAATGACACAGATCGCATAAGCCAGAGAATATGAGGCCTACAGAAAAACAGTTTTCATGTTGGAACATCAATGTAACTAAAGACAAACTTTCACACAGATGTATATCTACAAAACAAAAATTTGTCCAAAAACTTTAAACAAGGGTGAGGTAACAGGGATAACAGTAATTTACAATTTGTTTCTAATTAAGTCTTTAACCTCCACAAAATAATTTTATAAGGATGGAACACCCAAAGCATCCCCGTCAGAATTCACAGCAACTGATATAGCACCTTCATCAATTTAAACATTATAACCATAGCATGACAATAATATCAGTCCTGTTAAAGGCCTGGAGAGGCCCAGAGGGTTCTAGGACATTAAGGGTCCCAGATTTCATGACAACGGCACAGGACGTTGTCAGCCTTACGCGCCTGCCGCCTTTACCCCCAGGAAATACTCCTGGTACTCATTTCTGTTACAGGCTGAGTTGACTCCAGGGCCACAGTGCGATCGGAAGAATTTTATTTTAATGAAAAATTTCAATGACACCAGCTGGGATCGAAACAGCGATCTTCCGATTTGTAGCACAGCACCTTAACCACTGTGCCACCGCAGTATGACAATAATATATGACATGAAAATTACCTGTTGAGCAAAGAATATATTGTTGACAACATCTTCATCCTTAACAAAACTTTCACTCTGATCTACAATCTTCCTTCTGGAACGCCTCTCCTCAATCCAACGAAACAAAAAAATAAATCCGTATACTGGGCCTTCAAGGGACTTTTGGAGATCATAAATTTCTTCCACCTGTACACCTTTCACTCCAAAATCTTCCAGCAGCAACGTAAATAGCCCTGGAAGAAACAAAGATTTCAAAATTCTTTTGTATAAACAACGATTTTATACACAATAAATTCAGAAATTTCTTAGCAGCAATGAAACATATAACTGTTACAGTTCTGTTTTATATAAACAATAATTCTACACCCTAACGAATTTAGTTACTCCTTGTTATTGCATAACCAAAAATTCCAGTCCTACCAAAACAAAATATGTAACTGTCTCTGATAATGCATGTGGTGAAAACTGTTATAACAACCAACTTCTGTGGAAGAATTTTACTACTACTAAACCAATGCCAAAAAAAGTAATGACAGCAGCATTTCTGTATGCATTTCTCTACATTTTGTTCCTGCTTTCTGGTTTCTGCCATGTATCAAATGTGAAACACAATACGGTTTGGCACTCCAAAGTTAAAAAAAAAAATACATCAACTTATCCCGTCTGTTGTGTATTTCTTCCTTGCCACTGCTCTTACAATATCCATTGCACTAAAATTTCAGTTTTTCACAGCACCATATTGTAATTTTTCTTGTCATAACAGTATAGAACAAACTCCATAATATCATATAAATTAACTGTTCCACATATTGTACCACTTCATCTGTTACATTTTCTAGCACCTACTGTAAACTGGGTACCTGCTGGTTTTGAATTTAAATTCTGTGACTTAAACTTCCTTAGACCAAGTAACATTTACAGCAAGTACATAACAAACATACTTTCACCTACATTTCACACAATTTCAACACAGCTTATCAGAGTTCATCCACCACCTTCAAAATCACAAGAACTAATAGTACAGAGAGAACAACAACAAACTATATTACTCTGAAAACATGGAAACCCATGGCAACACTGTGTAATCCAAGGAAGGTGATCTACATTCATTTACTGTTTTAACTGACAGGTTCCTATTAGCACTACAAACTCAAACCTAACCTAAAAATTTACTGTTTCCAACATGTGCATAGGGCCTACAATGATTGGGCAGTGTCAAACACATCTTATGCATTGGTGTCACGGTGTTCTATTGTTTACGCTGTTAACGAAAATGGTAAGTAAACATGTTTACCATTCCTATACACAACTAAAACTTTAAATTCCATAACCGAGTCAAACTTGAGATTGCAGCCAACTGCTCAACTAAAACTGCTAAGCAACAACTGTATCATTAGTCACACCGAAAAAAAAAAAAAGCATTTAAAACCGTTTATATAATAGAATTATTTTACTTGGTCCCTAGTGATGAAGTACAACAGAAGAAACAATAAACACGGATTCGAAACTCTTTTATGCACAACTGCTTAAGACAACGTAACTATCCTACAAAAATGAAATCTATCGAGCCAATTAAACGCAAATGAAATTTCTAACGCTAGAATTATTTGCCGTCACCTAGAGATCGAAAAACATGACAAATATATCAATATCATAGCCTACCTGGGTCGCTTTCCAGCTCGAGCCATCCTTCTGTCAACCTGTTTATATCGACTGGCATCCCGATTATCTTCACAATGACGCGGGCCAGTTGTATCTTAGTACGTATGTTACCATTAATACTGCAATGTCAATGTCGGGAAATTTTGCTCCATTAAAAAAATCGAACGTCACTTTCTCTTCTTCGCCTTGCTTTCTCTTCCTACTTTCATCCACCAGATGTCGGCTAAACTAGCTGCAGTACACGGGTATTGCGTTGTTTGCGGATACCATTAGAAACTGAGACGAAAGGTTTATATAGGGGAGGAATTTGTTCCTATTTCAGAGTATCGTGTGCAGATTTACTATGCAGTACACTTCTGGCTAGCACACGAAAAACATTCGCTTTGCAGGCCATACATTGTGTACAAACCAATGCACTCCACTTTCCAACCCGCCTTCTTTCATCTGTCACTTTTGTCCCGACGAGGTAGAAAATTGCACGGATGAGAGCTTTATCGCATCAGTGCAGTCATAGATATATGAAGTTCCTCCCACATCTGCGTCCCGGACACAAGTCTGCAATTTTTGTGTTGTGCGTGTCTTCAGCATACTCTCGTAGATGGCAGGAGAAGGCTGTATTTCACAGTAACGTGCGAATGACATTTGTTGAAAACGTCAGTTGCGCAACGTTACAACTGACTGCGTTGCTATTTATTTGCCGGTGACACAGTACCGCTATTAGACTGGGAAAAAGCGAGTAGGCTTAACGTTGGTGGCACAGTCCCTAACATGGTTACCTAGCATTCCATGCCAGATTTATCCTATCCCATCTTGTAAACTCTGTTCCAACCACCATTTATATTGTCACTGCTTTGAATGCAGAAAGTGCAAATAAAGTATTATACATGTGTTCAGAAGGTGCAGATTCAATGGAACCATCAACCAGAATGGGAACAAGAATAGTGTCGATCTGCAATGCATCAATGCAAGATATGAATGAGCTATTCCCAAAGTACTAGACAAACATTCGGTAGGTCATGATGTATGATTGGTTGATGTATAAAAGTAGTGATGTAGTATATGCATTGATGAGGTAACAGGGGGAATGGAGGATATTGCATAACGAGGAGCTAAATGATTTGTACTCCTCACCCAATATTGTGCAGGTGATAAAATCGAGAAGAATGAGATGAGCTAGGCATGTAGCGCGTATGGGTGAGGAGAGGGGTGTGTGTGTAGGGACTTGGTGGGAAAACTGGAGGGAAAGAGACTACTGGGGAGACCTAGGCATAGATGGGTGGATAATATTATGACAGATCTCCAGGAGGTGGGATGTGGGTATATGGACTGGATTTGGCTGGCCCAGGATAGGGATGGGTGGCGGATGCTTGTGAGTGCAGTAATGAACCTTCGGGTTCTGTGAATTGTGGGGAATTTCTTGACTAGATGCAAACCAGTTAGCTTCTCAAGCAGGACTGCACCATGGAGTAAGTATGGAGTAGGATATGCATTATGCCATGGGGCAGGAAAACTTGGATCAATGGTGACATAAGGGCTCAAATTAGCAAGTGAGCAGGCAGAGAGATATTTCAAAATTGTGGCAGTAAAAGAAGTAATACAACAGTTGTTCATTCTGAAAAACCTTCTCAACAAAAATTATTGATCTCTCACAGACAGGCATATGAAATATCTTGTAAATAAAGCCAACTTGGTGCACAATTTTTTATAGCGTATTTCTTGTTAGTATGTTTGTCCATCTCTATATGTTTCGGGCGACTGTGCCCATCATCAGGAGAAACAACTGTGTTTATGCAACACTTGGTACTTGTTATTCTGAAACAAGTAGATAGTTTAAACTTGCAAGGGTGTAGGTCATAAAATGAAGAGTGTTACTTACAGGCAAGTGATAAAATCTCAATAAAATTCCTACGTAAATAATACTGTTATTCGAATGACTTGTTTTAGGTTTGTATGTGTGCATAACTCTTGGTCATGTTTAAAGCTTAATTGTGATGTTTATACTACATCAACATAAACATAAACATCACCATTAAGCTTTAAACATGACCAAGAGTTATGCACACATACAAACCTAAAACAAGTCATTCGAATAATAGTATTATTTACGTAGGAATTTTATTGAGATTTTATCACTTGCCTGTAAGTAGCAATCTTCGTTTTATGACTTACGCCCTTGCAAGTTTAAACTATCCACTTGTTTCAGAATAACAAGTACCAAGTGTTGCATAAACACAGTTGTTTCTCCTGATGATGAGCACATAGTCGCCCGAAACACGTAAAGATTGATAAATATACTAAGAATAAATTGTGCACCAAGTTGGTTTTATTTACAAGATTATACAAGGATGCACAGTCAACAAAACATAAAATTTTGCATGTGAAATACTTTGTTTCTAGAGAAAAAATAGTGGAAATGCTATGCCAAATCACAAATCCAGCAGCATGAAATAATACCTTGTATTCCGCACTTTCTATCACAATGAAACATCTAATCATCCAACATCAAATTTGTCAGTGTTATGCAGATACTGCACTTCCTATTCCACATAAAATTCTGAAAAAGATGGTCAAATTAATACCTGAAAAATGTTCTAAATGAATACCAGTGATATTTTCCCCTTAGAGGTAGCATATGACAGAATTTCTGTTTTGACATAGCAGAAATAAGGAACAGAATTTAAAAAAAAAATCACTGCCACTGCATAAACTCTTACAGTTTTTACCCCAACATAAGAATACCCTGCGTATAAGGGGGTCCCCATTCTTCTTCTTCTTCAGCCGTACAACTCTTTGTGAGTTTTGGCTTGCTCAATTATTTCTTTCCATTTCTTCCT
>Ga0209755_10006436_pt1 | contig 13001 bp, 9 predicted proteins | sample TergutCo191P1_FD_187301 | JGI IMG/M metagenome (GOLD analysis project Ga0209755, IMG submission 187301) | Cornitermes sp. P1 segment gut microbial communities from Petit-Saut dam, French Guiana - Co191P1 (SPAdes) (version 2) | ecosystem: Host-associated > Arthropoda: Insects > Digestive system >... | reverse complement strand
ACAGTAGTATTTAAAACCCCCCCCCCCCCATATTATTCACACACACTGAAAATTCGCAATCTAATATTACACAATAAAGCAAATGACATGACCTGTGGAAGATGAAAGTTAAGGATGGCAGAGAAGGCAGTTGATAAGGAAGAAAGTGTGTCCATAAATAGGTAGGCCAAGATTCTTAGAGGGCTGTAGGGACAAGGAGTGAGTGAGTGAATGAGTAAGTAAGTAAAGCAACTTACATATTGTCAAGGCACTTTTAAAGAAATATATACCACAAGGCACACTGGGTTTTATCCAAAGAGCTTTAAAAGGTTATTTCTTGTTGTACATTCAGTGATACTATGTTACTGTGTAGGTCAGATTATGTAGCTTCAAACCAGACATGAATAATGTGTAGAGACAGATGTCAGAAAATGTGGTTATATTCTAATTTAAGACACTACACCACCACTCACTTCAAGCAATTCAAAAGGGATAGCTGTGTTATTTAAACTGTCTGAATTTTAATAAAGTCACAACAATCATGTAAAGATAGGATTTGAAAACACATAAATAAAAATGAGCGAATTTCAAGGATAATACAATAGTATGTCAAGATCCAAGCAGTTATAGGTAAAATCTAATGAGAATATGCAAGAGAAAGTCCTGTGTTTAAGCCTGTAATGATATGTACAGAATTGTAACTGCTATGGGTTTTGAGTTTGTGGCCATGACATTAAGAGTGTGACAGAAAGTTTCAAATAGCTTAAATTACATGTAAAAAACTTTTAGATTACGTTATGGCTCTTAAGGTATAGAGTTAATAAGAGATAAGGCCATGAAAGGTGAAAGGCATGGGCGTTTAAATATACAAATACACAAATTACATAGAAACCTAACGCTTACCATTTCTTCTCCTTCCTATGACTCTTTGGCCTGTTTCCTGGCCAAGACCTCATCTAACTGGCATTTCAAGACAACAGTGTTTTATGGGGTAGGATTTTTAACCCCATGCCCAATCACCAACTTGGAAGACCAGGTTTTAAATCGGGATTCACTCCCCTAGTGGGACTGGCCCATGCCTACAGAGCCCCGTGCCCTCTGCAGGGTGACACACTTCATCTGGCACCACTGGTGAAGCCTGCCCAGCTTTCTTGCATCACCCAGTCCATCCCACATGGCCTTACATGGAACTTCATGTACATATGGTGTCCCACAGGAAGAATTTTTATCCTGGCCTTTTTAATCTACATATGAAAATCTGTATAGGTTTGCAATTATATTAAGGAACTTATAGGCCATTTCCTCATGAGCATATCACAGCTTAATTTGTTACATACATTAATGTGATATGCATTTCATGTGCCATGTGTGAACATTTCTGTCTCCTTCACTGTTTTCCAGAAATCTGACACAATTTGATACTAATGTACATAACACTAATAATGCTGTGTGAATGGAGCTTTCCACTAATACTAAATATCCAAGGTTGGCCTAGACTAATTTCTAGAAACTGAATAAAGATAAAAGGCAAATCCTTAGTCACACACATCCACTAGTGGAAAAAAAGAGTTTTGTGACTGAGAATTTGCCTCTTATCTTTATTCAGTTTATAAGAGAACAGGGTGTATTAAAACTCTGGTAACACCAACAAATGCACAATTCTATGATCTATGTATTTGTTCTATTACAAGCAGCTCTTGTTTCACGCGATTTCTTCTTGCCCATCATGGATCAGGTTTAACTCCAGCTGAAATTTCCAACTGCTGTATGTAAAGTGTCTGTACAACTTCTCAATTGGCAACACACTTGCAGCTCCTTGTCCTGAGTTCTCGGTCATCTTGAGCCACTAAATCACTCACAATTACTTCTGAGTCTTAATCTAACCTTACTAAAAACATGCTCTCATTTTCCCTGTGAGCATGGAGTTACCCACATTGCATTTCACAAAACTGATACATGCACACAAGTTAGGAAATGTTCTGGGCCCATAATGTGTTAGATCATACAGTATGCTATTGATTGTGTGAGATATAGGACAAAGGCATAGATGTGATCAACCAATGCAGTCTTCTGGCATTTTTGTGGATGGAAGGAGTAATATAACATTGCAGACGGAAGGAGTAATATAACATAAAGCCAAAACTGGGCACAAAAAAAAAAATCAAGGGCATTTTCATACTAAAACTTTGATTACTCATGAACCCTGCCCTCTAACAAAATGAATACAAGAAAATTTGAAATATTTCATACCCTCAGCACTGCCATGTAGTGAGATGAATCCACCATTTCTTGGTTCCATGTTTGTATCCTTATCATGCTCACCAGCAGCTTCTTTTCCTACCCTGAAAAATGAACCAGAAGAAATCTTCATAGCTTGAAGCTATATGTAATTGGTCAACTATGGCTCTGTTTTCAACAGTATTAATTTTCAATGTTATAGTAAAAATAATCTGATCTTTTCTCTGGTTTGAACTGCAACCTCCAAGATCCAAGGCCAGAGATTCACAAAACAGGCAATAGTGAATGTCGTCCTTTGGAAAACGGTGTCACATCAGGCTCCACTGTTGCATGGCAGTGTTTTCTTCGTTAATTGAACAGGATTACTTTTACATTTGTGCCTTACCATTTTAATGGTCTTCAATATGTGTCAAAACATGTATGGGTTTTTAAATTTTACTGACTTACTGATGATGTATTTTCATGGCTGTGTATACGTATGTGTAGACATCGGCATGAATGCTTTGGTAAAATTACAATCAGTGATAATGTAAGCTGATTGAACAGATACAAGTAAGTTCAATTATATTAACTGAACAGCGACATTAACATTTTAAAGGAGAATAATATAGAACACTCAGTACTCAACGATGGTTGTTGCAATATCATCTACTAATAATGATGCACCACTTTCTCAGTTGAAATTCTGATTAAAAACTAAGTCCTAAAAGTTAAAAGTGCATAACTATGGGAAGTTCCTGGCCAAAATTAAATCCATACTAATGTTCCTTAACTCCAACATATTGGAAATGGCCACAATGTAAGGTAATTTCACATGTAAAAAAAATAAACGGTATTAACTCTGATGTAACACTACACAACTCACCTCAGGAATACTTCTTCAAGTGTTGTTATGGAGACTCCAATGCTAGATATTCCCAGCATTTGTTTATCTCTTTCCAGAATTTCAAACAGATCTGGGAACTGTTTAGTTTGTTCAGAAGGCAGCTTATAGCATAACACTGAGCCCATCTCACACTTAATCTCTGCTTCAGGAACGGTTTTCTTGATTATGTTTGTTATCCTGGTCACATTACAATCTTGTTCTTTTAGCAAGTTTAACTGGTAGCCTGTTCCTAAAACATACAGTACAATCTAATTCTTAGTGCTGTTACACCATACCCCTCCAAAACATTAATATTTCCTGATTGCATCCATGGATTATATCATTCCAGTGCTGCAAGCTCTTGGCTGTGAGCTAAATAGCCCATAAATCCAGCCTGTACAGGAAGAAAGAGGAATTGTTTTTATTAAATTATATATAATTAATTTGAACACATCAGTCAAAAACCACATTCAATGCCGAGATCAATATTTTTAAGGGCACTGACGGTTACCAGTTAAGAGAATCATTGTTCACTGTTCTGCAACAAATATTCTTACATAAAAATCAGTCTGTTCGTATCTCAGTCAACATGAATGTGCTGTTGACATATAGTGGCATCTTAAAATAGATGGACTGGGCCCTAGCACCCTATACACATCATATTTGTAACATACAATGTGGTAAACAGGAAATCTGGTGTACTAAGTCAATGAAGTTTCAACTGCTTGTTGCCAAAATCCAACAATTATGTTGAGAAATCTGATCTTCTTGGATGTTATACTGTGTAGTACGTAATTTAATATAACCTGATGTTTCAAAGGATTACAGTGTCTCAATCTGCAAGGGTTTGTAGGTCCTAGGACTTCCAAAATGTTGGGATATATTAAATTACTAAATACACAACATTAAAATCCCAGTAGATCATGATCCTCACTATCAGAACTGAAAAAATTTCAAATGTCAGCTATAATATTAACTGGGAATATACCCACACAAATGCTCCATACCTCATATAAGTTTGTTTAGTCCACAAGTTGAGTATCTGATAAACATTCTATTTTAAATTGCTTGAAGGAAGCACGACTGCATTATAACACAATAGCAAAACCCTGCACTTGCCACACATACGGTATCAGAGCAAAGCATGTCAGCTATTGCAAAAGCAAATTTGACAGAATGGTTAACACACCATGGAATTAAAAGTCACTGATCGTTTCAGAAAATCAGAGCTCCTACAACTTGTGACAAAAATAATAAAGAATAACTGGCTGAAGTGGGCTACAACATGTTGCACTACCTCCACACATGGAGAATACAGCATTGTTGCCACAATATAATATAACTTGCTTGCATTGAGGACTTTCCTAGTGCAAATCTTGATCACAGCAGTGGCTATCACAACTGAAGCAAATGCTTCGAAATATATTATAATTGCTTACTTCCCCACCCATTCCTATTCACTATATTTCCTATAAAATCATTTGTTGTTGTTGTACAATATTTGCAGTCAACAGAAAGTAATTATATAAACAATAAAACAAGCATTCTGCAAACATTAAATTTCTGTTAACAATTTTTGTGCTTCTCTAAGATCTTTACTTTAGTTTATCTTACGGTTTAATTTACATACTTAGTTAGTTTCAGTGCACTTTCCTTATATCTAAGAGTGACAAGGGAATTCAGGATTTCATATTTCTTTAAGAAACCATAATTTTATTCTTCTTTTACCTTTTTAGGCCCAACTGAAAGATCTGTTCTTCAGTTTAAGAAGTAAAATGTATATTCTTGCACATGACAATGTAAGTACTTGTGTACATGCTTATTGTAAATGCATCTTAACATGAATACTAATAGGAAACATTAAGCACATATTCTTTCCAGCTTTTCTAAAAATTTTTAATTTGTGTCACAATGTTAGTTGCCCTGTTTATTGTAGTAACTACTCATAGTTTACTCTCTCTTCAGACATTCAGTTCATATAAAACTGGAGTCAAGAAATTTATACATTACGTTCACTGTTTCTTCACACACCTGTATTAGCAGGATGACTCAAAAGTGCAGCACTAGTTTTGGGAAGTACTTGACTTGAACCTTGTAAGTACTGAATACACTAAATGGAAATTTTCACTTTTTTATTTTACAGTGTCTTCAAGTCCAGACAAATCCAGGAAAATACCAGAAAGATCTAAAATCTGTTAGTGCTTTGCATTTTTCTCTTCGAGACCTAATAATCATTATTTAAATGACTCTCATTGGTCAGGACAGGGTGTCAGATTAAGAAAGAAAGAAGATAATTTGAGAGCGTCTTCACAGAATTCAATATTCAATACTCAATATTCATTTATTTCACAATCCAGTTATCTTATACAGATGTGGAACTAGTCATGCATACGTTTAGCATAACGAATAAAGTGAGTGACTCAGTTCAACAAAATCAATCGGCCTGAAATTTTCTAAGTCCCGAACTTGAAGTCACGTGAAATACAGTTGCCATCATAATTTGAGTCTTTTACTTTCCCCATATTTGAGCATTCATGGTATTTTTCTGTTTTCCATTCATTAAAGTCAATCACACCACGTATATGTTAACTGAAGATAACAATACATTTGCTTAATTTTAAATTAAAATGTTAATTAAACCTCATTAACTTCCCCAGGCATGGGGCTAGCTAGCAGTGCTGCTAGGGATGGATGAGTTGACCAGACCGTTCCGTTCTTATAGTCAGCAGGCGTAGCCCAGGCAGCTGAATGCGTGCTAGCAGTAACCTTCATAAACAAACTATGTTGGTTCGAGTCCCACTATTGGTATATTTCTTTATGTAGCCCAGGCAGTTGAATGCGTGCTAACAGTACCTTTGGAACACACAACACTCACAAAAGACAGACATCCATGCCCCTGGTGGGATTCGAACCCACAATTTCAGCAGGTGAGGGTCACAGACTGCCTGGCCACTGGGACCGGCGCCTATGCGTAGAAAATGAAAATTAATACTTTAGCCCTTAAAAGGGCTGTTTTCAGAAATTGACCTCTTTAATACGAAGTCCAGAACCCTTCTGCTTTGACCACTGATTTCATTCGTCATGTTGTGGACTCAGTCAGTGATCGAATGTAACGTGTAGATGAAGCAAATTCATGCCATGCGTCTGACACAAGGGCCCATAGCTCATCGCTATTTCTGGGAGGGAGGACAGGCCAGGTTTCCTGCATTGTCCTATTCACCTCACTACACATATTCTCAATGGGGTTCATTTCAGGCGCTCGCGGTGGTCAGTCAAGTTGTTTGATGTCGGCCCGCCACGATAGCCATTCTTGAACCACACGAGAATAATGAATGGAGGAGTGGTCTTGCTGTAAATGGATTATACCATCGGGATAACGCATCCATACAGAGGGCACCATTACATTCTGCAAAATGTGCTGATACTGCAGGCCGTCCAGGTGACCTTCTAATCGATGGAGAACTTCATCCCCTTCATGGGAGATCCAGCCCCAACAGTGGACAGACACACGACCACTGGGTTTGCAGGTAGACATATACTGTGGGTTGTAACACCCTCCCTGAGGTCTGTACACTAAAATTGGCCCATCAGTTGCTGAGGTAAAAGTAGATTCATCATTGAATATGACCCGTCATGGTGAGCCATCGTGATGAGAATGAAGAACGTGTAGCTTAAACCAGTGCTGACACACAGCGAATAACGGCACTTTCACTTTTATGACAGTACTTGTCTTGTAGAGGGATTTGGTCTCCACTCAAATCAGGGTTAGTGACTGTATTGTCACAGCCAGGTCAGTTTTCAGCTTTTGGTAATACCCTACCCTCCTTTTTCAACCTTGACAAGCAGCAGGTATCCTGTTTCATCCACGGTTCTAAAATTGTGAATTACCATAATGCATGTGTGGAAGACATTCCCTTCATTTGGCAGAAAATTGAAAGAAACCTGACTTAATTTAAAGAGTGCAGCTCTTCATTGCCTTTGATTTTATTATTAGTAAAACACACACATTTCGTTTTTTATAACCACCATCATCTGTAGCCAGTTAGACTTTTAAATACGCACATAAAGAAATATGCCGATAGTGAGATTTGAAAAAAACAAAGTTTGTTTAGGAAGGTTACTGCTAGCACGCGTTCAAATGCCTGGGCTAAATAAAGAAATATGCTGATAGTGGGACTCGAACCAACATAGTTTGTTTCTGAAGGCCATGGCTAGCATGCGTTCAACTGCCTGGGCTACATAAAGAAATATGCCGATAGTGGGACTCAAACCAACATAGTTTGTTTCCAAAGGTTACTGCTAGCATGCGTTCAACTGCCTGGGCTACGCCTGCTGACTATAAGAGCAGAACGGTCCGGTCGACTCATCCATTCTTAGCAGAACTGCTAGCTAGCCTCATGAAATGGGAAAGTTAATGAAGTTTAATTAAAGTTTTAATTTCAAATTAAGAGATTGTGTTGCTGTCTTCAGTTAATATATATGCATTGTGATTGATTGTAATGAGTGGAAGACAGAGAAACGCCACGAATGCTCAAATATGGGGAAAGTAAAAGACTCGAATTATGATGGCACATCAATGCCTGAGCGGGACATACGAAATATCAGGCCGGTAGATTTTTGTTTGACTGAGATTCAGCATAAGTTGTGCCTTATTGTAATGTCAAGGATATCTACATTGACAATTAATTATAAGTATTCTGATTAGAACGGGGGACCGCGGTGGCACAGTGGTTAAGGTGCTGTACTACAAATCGGAAGGTCGCTGGTTCGATCCCAGCTGGTGTCACTTTTCATTGACATAAAATCCTTCCGATGGCCCTGGGGTTGAATCAGCCTCTAACAGAAATGAGTACCAGGAGCATTTCCTGGGGGTAAAAGCGGCCAGTGCGTAGGGCTGATAACTTTACCACCATCCTGTGCTATTGTCATGAAATCTGGGAACCTCAACTTCCTGGTACCCTCTGGGCCACTCCAGGCCTGTAATGTGAATGCTTTACCTTTACTCTGATTAGAATAAGCAGAAGTAATAATCTGAATAAAATTAATATCATAGTTAATTATGTATTAAAATATTCCTCCAGACTATAAAAGGAATTATGTAAAAGATATCTTTTTAAGGCTAGTTTGAATTTATTCCCAACACCAGATAAATCTTTGATGGCTGTTAGTAATTGACTGTAGATCTTAAGTCCTGAGTAATTTGTTTTTGTTACATTGCCAAGTAAGTACAAACTGGAAGTTTGCCTTGTATTAATTTTATGTACATACCTGTGAGTTAAACAAAAATTGGTCTCAGTGTTTCAAAAGGTCTTAAAATTTATTTCTGACTTCTGACCACATACTATGTGTGCATGTGGTTCACAATATATTTGTTATAACTTTATTTCATTTCTTATAAATCTTTCTCATAATTCACTTTTTCTCATTTGTTTATGATGGCATGATTCATATTCTTTCAAATAATTCTATGAGATTTTACTATTCTCTACTCACCATACAGTTTTTTGAGGAATAATGAACTGCCATAGCATTGCACTTGGCCATGGTACATAATAGCAATTCGGTCTCCCAGGACGTCAGCTTCCTCCATGAAATGTGTCGTAATCAAGATAGTCCTTTGCCCCCTCATATTCTGTTAGAAAAATTAAAATTCAGGAACAAAATGAAGTAGAACAGCATAACATATACCCAAAAAATCTGTTCATGGGCTAAGAAAACTATTAAATTCAAATCAAGATAGTTGCTTCAAATTCAGTCCTTGTACTTTCTAGGTGGATGTCAGAAACACTACTTTTTTGTGCAGAATGTTGTGCCACCACTTCTACTTCCCCCACCGTATTTAAGAATTACTTGAATTGACATTAATGGAGAGAACCCTGTCATGTTCACTCAAACCTATTTGAGATTTTACATTTATTTAACTCTTTCAAGTTTAAGAAAGAAGAATCAATGCCACATTCCATTCCACTGGGTTCAACTATGAGGTAGAACCACCATTCAATTAAAATGCTGTTTATGTTCTTAGCTGTGATACATTTCCATCTGTTCAGTATAAGCTTTTTAGAGTTTGTGCAGAAAGATACTCAAATTTGTCAATATTCGTATCTTCAAAATAAAACAAAACAAAACAAAAACAAAAACAAAAGGATGAGAGAAGAAAGTAATTTTGACTGAACTTAAAAGAATGGTACCATTATTTTAAGTTCAGGGAGGATTAAGGGCCCTTTCTACCAACAGTGTCAGTTTTTAAAACATCTTGAATTTTCACTTTTGTTGACAAGTCCACTATTTGTGCTCTTTTCACATTCATAGACCCTGAATGCCTTGCAACAGGGAAGAATTCCATTCTGAGGCTGGATTATGTCTGGTAAGTGTAATGTGTAGCCTAACATAAATTCTTTACCATCATTAAGACCTACTTCCACAAAGTGACAAAGTTGTGACTGTGGTAAAATGGCAAAGGCATGTGAAACAACCTGCACTGGAGGTGGCAGGTCTTTACCTTAAAACCACCAGGTTCCTATGTCTGGAATTATATAAAATAAATATAATTTCAGATGAGGTATTGTCACTTCAGCTATGCCATCCATGCAGAATACATTTGTTAGGGCAGGCCTGCTTAATCTTCCATGTGGTGTGGGCAACTTAAAAAATATGGTCTGCAAGTGGGCAACATGAAGTTCAATACATACAATGAAGACTGCATAAGTATATGTACAATTATGTCTAATTTTATCTGTGTGTTTTTCCATATATCATGTGCAATAAAAAATATGCTAATAGTAATAGAAAAAAGTAATAAAAAATGCAAATAATGAACTAGCCTATGGTGTCGCTATGTTTTTCACATCTTTATGATATGAATTAATAATGTAATGCACATATTTATAAATAGACAACTCATAAGTTTTCACTTCACTGTCCTATCTCAGGTTTCTCATTTCACATGCCCCAATGGACAACTTATACTGTGTCATGGGCATAATGTTGCACGTGATCTACAGGCTGAGTGAGCTGTATTAGGGATAATACATATGATCGGCTACTTCACACACATGACACACCATTTTATGTAACACAATGTGTCTTACAGTATAGAATATAAACAACTTGATGTCCTGTATTCTTGCACCTTAACATTAAAAGGAAAAGGATTTTGTGAAACTCAGAACTTTAAAGGTAATAAATAAATGTCCAGTTCACAGGGAAGGGGGTTTAACTCAGCCAGTATAGTGTTCAGGCTGCATGATGGATAACTGATAAATTATGATTCAATTCTTCAACTCCTAGCAAAGTTAAGGAACTTTCATCTGTCACTAATTGTCCAGACTGGCTCTGGTGCTTGCTATTCAAGGAGTACTGTGGGTCCTATCCAGGCAGTAATGTGGCTGGGGTATGAAGCTGATCATTCATCTCCCTCCAGTACTGAGGTTAACAATGTATGGAGCTTTACTTTTATTCCACTTATTCACACAGGAAAAAAGTCACTAAATACATATACAGGAAAATTTAACATAAAAGTTCTCATTAACAGCATTTCAGTTCAGTTGTTTACTATCATAGTACCGTGTATCTCTGGAACTCTCAGATATATTACCCTGTTGTTTTGAAATGTCAGTAACAAAGTAATATGGGTAAATTATTTGTCTTACCAACAACAGATCCCATATTTCCCTCCTGGCTTCTGGATCCAATCCAGATGTTGGTTCATCTAACATTAGAACCTAGAACCCATAATAAATCATAAACCAAGATTAATGCAGCATTGAAATTAAACAAATTACAAAATATATTCTGGTGTAACTATTCTGATACAATAACTCTGTTATTACGGTGAGATTTTTCAGTACATAAATGTTAATATTGATGCTGTTGTATAAGTACCTTGAAATGGATGATTTTAAGCAAGTGCAGAAATAAGTGCATTTCAAGCATATCTTTCCATTTTTATGTAAGTGAAGTAATAACAAATGTACGCAAACGAGTTAAGAAATGTATGTTAGTGTAACTAAATTGGCATGTACATTCTCTTTTACTTAATTATCTCTAAAGGCAAAGGCTTTTGCAAAACTGTAGTGGACATAAAATACATTTTATTCTTCTCTAAAAATCTGTTCTTGAGTTGTATATGTCGAGTCACATGGAGGGACAGAACATTTTTAACAGATCAGCAGGAAAGCACATGCCCAAGTATGGAAGTTGCTAGAAGTAATTTCTTACTTTACTGTTTCCAATAATAGCTATGCCCAAAGACAGCTTTCTCTTCATTCCCCCAGATAAAACTGAGGACATTTCATTTTTCTTATCAACGAGATTCAACCTATGAAGAAGTTCTACAGCATCCTTTTCTGCTTCCTTTCTGGAGCACCCTTTCAACTGTAATATAAAAAGGCAGCATTTAGAACGTTTTAAAATTTTGCACCAGACTTTAGATTGTTAGACACTGTAACAAGTAAAAGCTGTTACCAGTAAAGGATATTTGCCTCGAGAACAGAATTAGAATTAATGAGAGCCTGAAATGAACTAAAAAGATTTAAAAATTTTAGTTTTAAAAAATATTGGAAAGTACAGTAAACAAACAATAATTTTTAGGCTAAAATGAGTAGTATACTTCCATGTAATCAAATACAGGGCTGTAGTAACACAACAGTCCACATTGATACTTTGGTGCTTTTCAGAGTGACAGGGCACAGTTCATCCCCATGACAAACATAGGTGACAAAGACCAACAAACAAGGTGTGTGAGACCACCTCCACTCTTAAGGTACAAGATAAGATATATGCCCTTTTCTTCCTCTTGAGGATTTTATGAGTGTTTTTGATGTCCCCTGGAGAGGTTACCGGCCCATCGCAGGGTGAGTCTAGTGGTGGGGCTGCCACCTTGATGCTTCTAGACCTGCATGCTTTTCTGTAGGGGTGAGCTCCCTTAGCTGAATGGGCTCAGTTTTAAGGTGCTGGACTTTCGCCTTTACCTTCTCCCATCTGCTGAAGTTTCAGCTGTATTGCCCAGGGGTCACATGGCCTTAGCCTTCGTGGACGTGGGAGTAAGATTTGCTGGCACAGCTGCCATTGTTGTTGTGGTTGATTTTCTCAGGATTTATGGGTTTTACATATCAGCATCTGTATAACCCCTGAGACCATGTTGACCTTTGACCTCCTAACAACTAAATAATAGGAAATTTGTGAACACTATACTATATGCAGATGGCCAGATTTTAATAGCCACATCGGAATATGAGCTACAAACAATGGCATACCACTTACACCTTATAGCAAGAAAATACAAAATGATTATCTCTAGCACAAAAACAAAATCAATGGCAATGTGGGGAAACCACATACAGATGGTAAAAATTGTGATAAAAGATAGTATAATTGAACAGGTAACAGAATTTAAATACTTGGGGTACCATATACCAGAATACAAAAGTGATTTAGAAGACAAATTGTTAACATACAATGAAGTAAATGGAGCTATATGGAGACATTTTGGAAAACAAATGAACATTGAAACAAAATTAAGAATTCACAACATTACAGCTAAAGCAGCATTGGAATTTGGAAGTGAAGCTTGGGTACTGAAGAAAAGAAAGGAACAACTTTTAAGAGCAACACAGATGAAATTTTTGAGACACTTACTTGGAATAACAAAACTAGATAAAGAAAAGAATCAATGTATTAGGGAAAATACGGGAGAACAGAACATAGTAAAGGAAATAAAATAGTACCAGGAAAAGTGGCTACAACATGTACAGAGAATGAACACAAATAGTATACCAAAATAAGCACTACAATATCAACCAAAAGGATGAAGGAACATAGGACGACCGAGGAAGCAATGGAGGGACCAACTTCATCTTGAGGTTTAAGGAACAGGAAACATGCCTAAACCTTCATGAACATGATGATGATGATGATG
>Ga0209755_10006435_pt1 | contig 13002 bp, 8 predicted proteins | sample TergutCo191P1_FD_187301 | JGI IMG/M metagenome (GOLD analysis project Ga0209755, IMG submission 187301) | Cornitermes sp. P1 segment gut microbial communities from Petit-Saut dam, French Guiana - Co191P1 (SPAdes) (version 2) | ecosystem: Host-associated > Arthropoda: Insects > Digestive system >... | reverse complement strand
CTTGTCTGTCTACTCCATCAACTTCTTCAGCTATGATGACTCCAGAAACACTGAAGAGGACCTCGATGACCCTCAACCAACAGATGAAGGAGATATCCAAATGGAGTGCTCCTCTGATTGGTTGTATAAAGCCCAAGTATAGGAGCAGTAACAAATAATCACCTGTAAGAATATAGCATAGTATAGGTACCTCTATGATAATCTGGAATATTTGATAATTTGTCCAGTCCCATGTGAGTTGGATTAACAGAAATTTGCTGTATGTACACATGCTACTTTCATATGAACCATTAAATAAGAAGTGTACTAGTAGCAGGTTTAGATCCTGGTGGACTGGTTGGGAGATTTATAAATTACCACCCCAGTCATCCTTATACACGATTTGTACCCATATTTTCTGGGTTGACTGATGTTCTTGGACTGTGCCATCTTGAGCTGTGACCCTTCAAAATGTCTGCAACTGTTTGTTGGTTGACATTGTGTAACATGTCAGAAGACCTGAAATCCTTAGTATTACCACAGTGAGAACTACAGATCTTGCATCACACATATTTGAACAGAATGTCAGACACTTAGATTCTAAGTAATTAAATGAAACTCTTGTTTTCAGGTCTGTAGTCTATTCTGCTAAAATTGTCTGCACTGCATTGCCATATTTGAGATTCTCATACAGGTGACTATGCAGGTAACTTGTCTGTGGGAAGTCTTGTAATTTAGATTTCTGTCCTAATGATGGAGGCAGCACATTCCTCTGAAACACTGGTACATTTGTACTAGACTGCATGGTATCTTGTTTCAGAAAACCATTATCTTCGTACCAGAATTTTGTTTTGCGTACTTATAAATAATTGAACATAAAGAGAGTCTACATGATCACCCTGTGTACCTTGTTTGTCCCGATGTGCTTAGTCTGGTAGGAGAACCTCTTTCGGAAGATGGACGTGGTTCACCAAATCACATATAGTTTTAGTTATTTTCTTTTTTTTACTTGTTTTATTTATTCATTTTATTCTTGATATGAAAAAAGTCATGCTGTACCCAGTTAAACAACTAAATCATTTTTTTAAAATAACGCAGTCACTTCACTGTACTTCCTCACTTACATCACTCTTGTACGTGACTGCTGTTGCACTGGACTGCTATTGTCCATTATCTGCAGCCATCCATTCCCCGTTTAAATCTCTCCCCATACAACCCCTCCTACCTATCACCAATTGTTCCTGAACATACATTGACAGTTTAAACTGATAACGTATGGCCATGCAAGCAAATCTAAGAAACAAATATACCAAAAATGTTTGGCTTCAAGTGGTTTCAACAAGAATCAGATTTTAATTTTCTTTTTTACTCATTTGAACACCTTCATATCCTTGGATTTCTGTGGAACTATATTTGAACATCAGTGATGTCAGTTTTATTACTTCTTGTGAAAGCAGAGTATGACAGTATTGTTTTTGCAGGATGCATGGTATTATGATGAACTAGATATGCAAGAAATGGAAGGTTTTGATGATCCTGACCCAGATTCAGACTATGATTATGAGGAGTCATACAGTAAGCGGAAGGGCAAGAAACGTACATCAAAAGTTGCCAGAAATACTGATTCCCCTGCTGCTAAGAAACCCAAGGTAATGTTAAAAGTGTTTAAACAGGAAAACTTTGAAGTGTTAACTTTACATTTGTAACATCCTCCACTATGTTCATGGAAATGGAAGCTACCAGTTCATTGTTTTTTTATGTCTGTACACCATAGTGATTTGTGAGCAAATTCCATATATAAAGTACCTGTTTTATTTGTTTAATGAATTTCCAGTTCAATAATTTTTTCCCCATCATGTAATGGTGTATGTACACTTCCAAATTTCTGGAGGTAGTCCACATTGTTGCTCAGTTTAACCAACTCTTTTGTATTCAGGCAGGTATTGCAGGCACCACTGTAATCATGGCAGTGTTTTGGGGTCAGTATAATTAATTTTAATGTATTGCAGTTAGTAGTGGTCTTAAAAGAAGGCGCTAGGAAGTATTAGTTCAGTGTTTTGCAGGTAATACTAGATTTTTAGTCACCATATTTAAAAGAGGTGCTGGAATTGATTTCCTTCACCTTCATCCTGTTTGTCGGTCTGTAGGTAACAGTTTAGCTCCCACGTGGCAGATTTTAATGAAAGGTGATATTGGAGTCTTCCTTGAAAATCTGTAGAACAAATCTATATGTGGTTAAAATTTGACACAAATGTCAATTCCATGGAGACCTACGTATGTTTATATTGTTGAAAGGTGTATGACATGTTTTGTAGCCAGACAACATTTCAAAGCAACAAGCAAACCCACTGTTGCATTTCCATGGCAGTGCTGAAATTTTATATTTTTGACAGTGACATGCAATTTAACAATCATAAGGAAACTGTGTGTTCTGTTTCCATTTCATTGTTTCTGTGACATAGCTCAATACACAGAACATTGTTGCATTTCCCTGACAACATTGGTATGTGAACACCACCATATTACTTCGTAGGTACTCTGCCTTTCCTTCCAGATTATTTTCATTGTGACTGTCACACACTGTCCACATGCTCAACAAATAAAAATCTCTCAGGTTGAGGTGTAGAAAATGTGGAGGCCACAGTCGCCTTCTTACTATTCTGGGAGCAAATCTCTCTAAACAAGGCATAGATTTGTTTGCTGTGTGAGCTTTGGCACTGTCTTGCTGAAAAATTGTGTAATTATGTAGGTGATCAAACAAGATAGCTATTATGTGTATAATATTACATTGTGGTGTGTTGACACTGCCATTGTTGCTGTGGAAACACATCACTATGTTCTCTGCGTTTTGTTTTGATACATGTGTTATTTTCAGTGACATAAGAACATTGAATGTGTTGTTACTGTTAGCAGTAAAGTATTGAAAATGTTGCCATGGAAATGCGGCATTGAGTTTCCTTTATATTGTTGAGCTGCATGTTACTGCCAGCAGTTTGTAGCTGTTGAGTGTTGCCACTGTAGAGAAGCAATGGGTTCACTTTGAATTATTGTTGAGCTACAAAGTATTTCGTCCAGCTGTCAACAGTATAAATATACCTAGGTGTTCAAGTAAACTGATATTTTTGTTCACTTGTAACACTAAACTTTGGAATTTCTCAACACATTTTCATAAAAAATCAAATTTATCAAAAATCCGTGGAATGGGAGCCAAATTTAATACATGCAGATGGACAGTTGGGTGTGCAGGCCTGATGAAACTGAAAGGTGCTTTTGAGTTTGAGTGAACTTGCATAGAAGTTCAATGCTATAAGGTTTTGATGTTGGTGTATAACACACAGACTCAATTTTCTGCTCAGACCTTGTCGATTTTCATAACAGATATTTTTAAAACACTAAGTTTTTGAAGCCAGGTCTGCTTCTTTGTTCAGGCAAGATGCACCTAACCTGTTGGACCCCTTAGATCGATGTGTACTCAGTGTCTGGGTATCACTTAAACACTAAATTTGTGCAGATAAGCTCCTGAGAACAGAACTCATCTGCAGGTTATAACAGGAAACATGCTACAGAAAAACTAAAAACAACCACAAGACTCAAAGAATAGTGCCTGAAGCACACCACAAATTTAAACCATCGAAACTATTCAGAGCTATGAACTCAAACTGATCAGACCATAGACACATACAGAACCATAACACATGCATTGAAGATCCAAACACCACTAACACCAACTGTGGAAAGGTTGCAAATCTTCATGGGATAAAACACATTAGTAAGACAGTTCATTCCTAATCAAAGGGTGCTGGACGGGAAATTTCCAACACTGGCTCGGCTAATAGGATTTTATAAACATGCGATGTAGGCCACTTCCTTATACTTGCTGTACACTGGTTTCTTTTCAATCTCTAAAATCATTGCTTCTTCCTAAAGTGCATGGTGATTCTCTCAAATGAATGCTGTGGTAGTCTGGATCTTTCCTGGTGACCTGCTTCCAAGTTTCCCGTGTGTTCCCTGAGTGTCACAGCACACAGTCTGCCTGCTTCCCCATTGTAGCTCCTGCCACATTGGCAGGGGATACAAAAGATACAATTTCCAGTGTCCTTTGGAGCACTTATTGACCCATTTCTTATAAATGGGTCTCTCAGGGTGTGACTCGTTTTGAAAACAGTTTTAATATTGTATCTTTTTTGCTATACATTTGCACTTTTCTAAGACTTCTCTTATATAAGGTATAGACATTAAACCTGCACCTACTTCTTCAGGTGAACATTTCTTATGGGTCTGTTGATAACAGAATTAATAAATCCAATGGGATTGGTGTTAAGCTGTACATTGTATTTTAAAGTAACAATCCTGTCAGACTGGACCTGTTGCTCATGTCATATGATAGAGTGTGGTATAGACTCTGTACAACTAATCTGTTAGATGAAGGACAAGGAACAAGAGAAGAAGATTGTATCTATTTGTGTTTTAATGTTGTATACACTGTGCATCATGTTTCATGTCACTTTTTATTTACCAACAATCATTGCACACACTTTGTAAGCTTAATGGAAAGTGACATTGTCTAAAAGTGATGTAAGAATGTTTATAACATGTCATAGTGCAGTGATGGTCTCACAAGCAGTTTAGGCCCAGTAATCCTGGTTGCACTCATAGCACACCACACATTACTCATAGTGTCATGTTTCAGGACTTCATGGATTAACATCGGATTTTTTGTTGACTAGCATATGATATTGTGAGGTGAAATGAAGCATCATAACTCATCAAAATAAGTGTAGTGCCTCTTAGCAAGAGATTGGGTTGTAGGCAGCTCAGTGAGGCAGCCAGGTTCCATGTGTTAAGGGTAGTTGACATGAAATGACCAACAGTATGGGCCAGTTAAACCAAATGTGATGCTTTTTTTTTCTGTGTGGTTTAAGAAAATGTTGCTCTCTGTTAAGAGTCACATCTCAAAGACCACCATGTCAATACTGTGTGTCACTATCCTGATTAAGACTGCCATTCATTTTAAATTCACAAAGTTAGTTGTTCAGAATCTGAAAATTCAGTTCACACTTTCTCACTGTATATATGAGCCATTGTACACTGACAAGTTGTTAAGATTTGTTTTGAAAAGTGACTGTAATTGGAAAATGTTGGTGATATTTTTTGTCTAATTTGCCTCTTTCCACGATGAGCAGAATGTAGAATGTGAGTTGTATAAAGTACATGAAAGCTAAATTAAATAGATGGTGAACATATTGCTCTTCTGCATTGTTTCTAAGCTGTGGTATCCACACAAGAGTGTTTTGGAAATAGCATCTATATTAGCCATAGCATTTTAAATTGGGATGCTTGTGAACATATATGTTAGTAACCCACAAAGTTTTTTTTTAAATAGTTGTGTGGTCTTAGTTACCTTGTTTTTTTGTCAGTGACCAGTGCTGCCATTTGCTGAACTATTACTGCTCTCTCTTTGTATACTTCATTAATTTTCTTACATGCTCTGTTCTAAAACTAGCCAATTTTAGGGACTATTTCTCTTAGTTTTTCATGTACAAAATAGTGTTAGTATCTTAAATGTTTGTAGGGACTAACAAGAAAATTGTATAACTTGAAAGCCTGGCAGAGTGTGAATATAGTTTGTGCAAAATCAACTTATGGTAATCCAAGATTTAGTGTGTCATGAGATGGTGGACTGTGTTTTAGTATGTCACCAAATGAGGTAGGTTGAGAAATGCTGTTGTAATTTTTATATTGAAGTTTTCATTAACAAGTGAAGTGTGGAAGAATGACTGCTATATTTGAGCCTGTTTAATATCTTAGATTTTTTGTCATGGTAAACACACACTTACAGGGACCTGGACGAGGGCGCAAGAAAACCAACTATGATGCACTGACTGATGCAGAAAAGCCCTTCTCCTGTGAACGTAAGTTCAGCCTTTACTACATTTAATATTGAAGTTGGGATAGTTACTAGCTTTGGTCTCAAAGCACAGCAAGTTATACTGAAAGTGTTATATGTTTTCATTGCCTGAAGGAGAAGTTTCCAGAACAACAGTAGATAATGGGGCAGTATCTTTCACTGCCATGTGTACATTTGATGACCACAGTAATTCAGCAATATTTGATGGTACAGTCTCCAACATTCATGCATGAAAATGGTCATGTTGTCATTATTGTTTTGTAGATGTAAGAGCTTTCCAGATTTGGATGAGGTACATATAAACATTTTTCAATTGTGTGTGGGCATTACATGATGTAGAGTGGCAGACATTTCTCTGTGCTCACTCTCTGTCTCTAGCTCTCTCACTTTCTCTTGACTTGAATTGCTTCATCTTGCTGCTCCTGCCTTTTGCATCTCAGCTTGTGCTACAGTATTGAATGTTGTATGGTGGAGGCTACTGTTGCTGCTCATGCAAACAATTGAAGAAAAAGTGGCAGTTTTGCAGTATGATCGAAGTTCAGTGATGAGGCAAAATTGTTCAAGGTTTGTAGGTCTGTGTTAGACAAGAACTTGAACTTGATGCATCACATTTTTTCTTCAATCATTTTAGTTGGGTGATGGATCCTAAGCTTATGCTTATGTGCCCACTTGAGGTTACCTTTGATGTGTTTAGATTCATTTTCTTTCTTATAGGATTTGGCCAGTGGTGGCAGGCTTTCTTTCCCATTGCACACAAAGTGTACAGGTACAGATGCAAAACCTTCCTTGGCATGAGAAGTTCAAATGTGAAGGATTAAAACATCTCATTATGGTCTACATGATTTTATAGAAAGGGAACACACTGCAAATGTAGTTTGTAGAGGTATGTCACTGCACCACATCTCAGAGAGCAAAACCACCAAGTTACAGTTGCTCCCTCCTGTTGTTTGTGGGAGAGGGAGGTTGGGGAGTTCCAAGTGCTAATGCTGATTGAAGGTCGCTTATTTTCGGCCACTTTTGGCCTTGAACTGTAGGCTGAGTTTGTTGCAGTGTGTGGAGCTCGCTACAAGACTCGCCCAGGCCTCACCTACCACTACACACATTCGCACAAGGACCGTGATGATGAGGATTGTAGCAGCAGTGGTATGGGTGGCCCTGAGGGGGGTTCAGTGGGGTCAGTAGACCGTGGGGCCTCCCCCAGCGTGAAGCAACAGCAACAACAGCAACTCCTGCAGCAGGCACAAGTGGTGGCATCCCAGGCACAGGCCACTGCAGATCCAGGAGCAGCGGCAGGTTGGAGCAAGTTCCAGGACAGTTACCTCACCTTCCTAAAGACCCCCGGTATGCTCACATGCTGCCTCTTGGAACCACTCGCCCGCCCAAGCCCAACTTACTGAACCCCATCATTTGCAAAGACTTGGGTGTGGTCCTCTTCACCTTGGGATTGGCAACACCTTCCTTATGGGTTTGAAGCAGTTACTTGAGTTTGAACACCATTACCCTTTTTTCCTTCTGTTGGGTTTGAGCAGCATTAATACAATTTCTTCTTGTTTTCTTGTGTTTGGGCAATGCAAGTTTTAACTCACTTCCTGCTGGCATAGTTGTGACCTTCCCAATCCATTATTCGCTGGTCTGGCCATTTCATCTCGTGCACACCCCAAATCCCTTCCTTTTCTCAATATGGGGTTTGTGTGATTTGTGTCAAATGTATTGAGGTCACTTCTTTCTTTTGCACATTTATTTGACATTTTGTATTCCTTTATCATCGTGTCATTAATAGCTTTATTCCGGTTGGCGCAATTGTAATGTTTGCTGTCTTGTCTTCAGTTTGTATATTTCTTTATCTTCAGAAGTATTTGTATTTATTTTTTCTGTACTGTGCGCAGAAGTTACAAAAAATTTTTATATAATTTGGTCTTGTTTGGATAGTTTGCAATGTGTGCTTGTTGTTGGTTTTTTGTTCTACACTAACACAAGGCACTTGTGACTTGAAGGAATGGACTGTTTTGGAAGTTAATAGAAGGAACTGTTAATAATGTTAAGGCTGTGACGTGCTGTGAAATGGTGTACACAGTTACTGTAGCATTTCTCTGTCAGGCTGTTCTTTCAGCAGAAACAACTCCTCCTCCTCTTCTTCTTTTTCTTTTTCTTCTCCTCCTCCTCCTCCTCCTTCCTCTTCCTCCTCTTCTTCCTCCTTCCTTTTCTTCTTCCTCTTCTTCTAATTATTTTTCTTCTTCCTCTTCCTCTTCTTTGTCTTCTTCCTCCTCCTCTTCTTCCTCTTCCTCCTCTTCTTCTTTTTTTTTTGGTTCAAATGTGCATATTATTACACTTCATCCTCCTCCTAGTATCACATTTATCTGTCAACTCTTATAGGTCTTACCTGGCACATTCAAAAACTGGTAAATGTGGTGTGGCTTGGAGTTCTTGGATTTTGTTGGTGGCAACATGGCAGAGTGCAGTTTACTGGGGGCTCCACCCCATTCTAACCCCACATATAACCCTCATGATTGTCAGCAACATCCATGGAGTAGCATTTTTTAAGAAAATGTCTGGAAGTTGAACTTGAACATAACTGTTACATGTACAGTGAAACTTCTGTCCACCATTTCTGAAGGAACTGAGGAGAAAAACAATAAATGCCAGAAAAGGGCAGTTGTGGGAAGCATGAAGTGTGTCAAAAAGACAAATGGCAACAGAAAGTGAAAATTACTCATTTTCCTTGTAGGCGTACAAAATTAATAGGAAAATAAAAAGTTGCTTTAATACCTGTAAAAGAGAATGTCTTGTCTGGAGACCACATGATCATCTGTCTGTGAACTAGGACCTGTGACCAAACTGTTTGGCGGATTGCAGTTAAGTTTGGTATAGAGGTATTTACCAAACGCTGTTGAGTAAGCATGAATTCTGTGAAAATATCCCACGCAGTAGGCATACTTAGGGTGTAAATTAAATTTTGCGAATATTTGTACATTTTTGTCCAGTTTTTTATTTTGATGCAGGAGATGACCACAAAAACTTCCCAAGTGATGGCGATGTTCATGGAAGTGATGCAGTGGAAGCCAAACTTTTCATAGGGGGGAAAATAAATTTCCATCTGCACTTTCCACATTTATTGTGTGATTTGGGTGAAATTCAGTTGAAGGAATCTGAGCGAAATGCTGATAACATTTATGAATTTCATGAAAATATGTGCAGGGTAGGCTGTACTTTTCTTGTGGGCATAAGAGAAATTATATTTATGCATGTACTGAGTTTCTCAGTACTGCCCTTGATCCCCCACCATTCCAATTCCATTCATCACTTGGTTGACGCATTGTGGCATTTTGTGCATACTGTTTTGGCTGTAGCAATAATTGCCAATGATAGTGGTGTTACCACTACCATACTTTTCAAAAATATTGTATTACATTTTTTCAGAAGCAATCATTCCAGGTAGACTTTGGGTCATGACCAAAATTACTGCAGAATTGATATGGTAAAACAGTCCAAGGAATGATGTATCTGATGTGGTTGTGCCTTGTTTATGTTTGAGATTTTTTAGGACCTTGAAAAATGAATGATAGTCGTGGGATGATGACACTTATGGGCAGAATGGATAAAGGATTCACTATTGCTTGACTATGATTGCCATTTATATTCAGAAGATGCTTGTGGTTTTTCAGACAGTTTCATTCATTTTGCTGGAATTAGGTTTTTCCATTTGTGCAGTCTCTTCACTGATTGCTGGTTTTAAACCATTTCATTTCCTTCTATATCGTTCTCAGCTTTTAAACACACTGAGAATTAAATGTATGGCTGTGGTGATACTGTATGTGTTGTGTCTTCATATTTTCATCTGTGTGCTTTAACTGGCAGTAGCATTAAAACTGTTTTGCCTCTGACCTAGGAGTTTGTTAAGTGAGCTTTGAACATCTTGCAACACTGATTTGAAGGTGGCTGTCTTGCAGGATGTGATGGGCCATGTAGTCTAGTAAAATGAGTGCTTATGTTTTAGAGGAACTTGATGCCTCCATTTTCAGGTACGTGGGATATGTTAGGATAGCAGTTGATCTGAAATGTTACTACATTTTTACCAGACTACATGGTGCCACAACTGGAAGATAATATCTTCTTAGGAAGTTGATAATTTGGGCTCAGATATGTATTCTTACCCGGGTTCTTTGCAACTGTGAGTCATTTTTACCATCAAATATAACCAACCGTCCATCACAGATCATTTCATTATGCATGCCATGTTTAGACCGTTGTTTTATTATCAACAGCTTTGTGTTTTGATGACTTCAGGTTTTATGTGGTATATGAGTGGCACAGAATTACTGACCCCTGGGGTTGTCAAACATATGAAACCCTTAGTAATGAACATGGTGAGCATAATGCAATGATCAGTAGCTAAGGATAATGGCTGTATTTGAACAATCAAGTTGTATTTGACAGGAAGTACAGCAGTGTGCTGTTGAAGGTCAAAGCTCTTAAGAGCTTTCATTGATCAACTGCTTATACACCGTCTATTCCAAATCTCTGAAGCCTAGGTTATGATCTATGTGTACACTGTCCATGATTTAACATCAATAAGGAAAAGAATTTGTAAAGGGATTCTTAATAATAGTAAACTAAATTATGATGCACTGGTAATGGTCATATTTTGTGCTACTGCATGATGTTCACATACAACAGTGTGAAGTGACAAAACCAGCCTGTCTTTCCTTTTGTATTGTCTCGCAGATTGCTTCAGATTTTGATGACAATTCACGTGAGGGTGTACACCAAACATCATTGCTCAGATTAGTTTTTGGTGCACATTGAATGTGAGTAATTATACGGTTTTTTGGAGCTCAGATGAAGCCTACTGAATTTTTGTAAATGATCTGTTATATAAAAAAAAAATAGGCAAGGTGCACAGAGTGTTAAAATTGTGGCGCAGTTTATTTTTGCGTAATTAGCTTTATATGTTTTATGGGTGTGGAAAAATTCATTGTGTAAAAATGTGTGTTTCATTTTTCACTATATTTTCCGTTTGAAAAATTTTTACTTCAGTAAACATTTAGTAAATAAGTGCAAGAAAGGTACAGAAATCATGTAGGTTTTACATAAATTTGAATGTGTTGACATAGTTATGAATATCTACTTCCATTCTCAAGTTGCTAAATGCAGACATATGGACAGACTAGCAAAACTAATAGGCACGTTTTTAAAACTTTGTGCAATGAACACACCAGAAACAGGATGAAATGTGTGTCTCATTAAGGTATGTTGAAGTCATTTAATCATAATTTATGATGGTAGATGAATTTTATTTAATACCACTGCACTAGCAATGGGAATTTGAAGTCAAATTTAGGATTTAGAATTGCTGAGAAGACATGCAGAAACTGCTGCAAACTGTTGTACATTTTCCATTGTTGAAGATATGATTGGTTTCAGTGGATTGATTAACTAAGTTTTGTGATAAAATTCATAGGCATTTATTTGAAGTAAACATAAATGTGAAAAATTTAGTACATTGCCATATGTTGCTTTCATTATCCTATTATTCTTTATTTCAAGAGATAGTGCTTAAACACATTAAAAATATTGATACTTACTTTTACAGAATATACTGCAAATCAGGTCTTAGATTTTATTGTTGTGTGTGAGGTGTTATAGCTGTGCGTAGAAACATCATAGAGTCGAGTACACATAGTTTGTATTGTTAGAAATAATACACTTTGACCTCTTAGTTCATTACTTTTTTTTTGGTGTTGCAGTTCCAGTTAGTGCTTTGCAGCTCAGTTTTCCTGTTCTGTCCTTTGAACTTAAATGTATGCATAAGGAACTTGTGAATGCAGTGGGTACCAGGGGTTTTTCCCAGTGTTAAGTTGCCAGGGTGTGAAGTTAACCACTCTCATTCTCCTAACACTGCGGTTCAAATGGATGGAGCTGTACCTCTGCTCTCCCTATATGACTTGATGACATGGGCAGGGAAATCTTTACCTTGTTATATAGAACTTGGCAGTGGCATGCTTGTAGAATATTCTGGGACTGAATATAGGCTGTTTAACTAGTGCATTGGCAGCTGCTTCTGATTTGCATCATAACAAGGTTTTAGCTTAAGATAAAAGGGTCTGTGATATTTTTGAACAGTAAACAACACTGATCTTTGCTTGTATGCCTTCAGCCCTCTAAAGTGTGACACTTGGGGACTAGGGCATATTTTTTTTATCCCGTACAATTCGTGACTGGCACATATTCATGATGCCTCAGTTTGGCTTTTTGTTTCTTATTTAAATGTGAATTACAAAGGCATATTACATGGAGTTTGTGTATCTGAAGATGTGCATTGTTGTGAATCAGTTCTGTTAAAGTTTGAAATGTATGGTAAAGTTTTCGTTCTATTATCAACTTCCTTTTTTGGTAATGAAGAAGCATCTGAATGGATGTTGCTGATAAGGCACTCTATTGAATGTAAGATGAACATGACAGTGTTGAATTTTGTGGTGGTAGGAATGGCATTGTCTGATTGATGTCTTTTCAACATTATCTTTTGTGCACTGCCATTTGTTACATGGTGAAAGTTGCAGTTTGCTGTCCTGACTAAATTGATTGGAAAAGAGACTCAACTTGGTAATCTGCAATTTTATGTGATCAGACTGAGTGCCCTGTCCTCTTATTAGACCCTTGATGCACTTCCTGTTTTGATCAGAGTAGCATTTGATTCATAACCCATCCTAATACTTGGTAATGTTTTAAAATTTACATAAATGTTTTATTATAAATTCAGTGTCTGTTTTATTTCATTTTGCAATTAACTGTTTAAAAATTTTGTTTGTACTTAGTGAAGGGTTCAATGAATGTTATGATCCATTATTATTATTATTATTATTATTATTATTATTATTATTATTGGCTGTTTGTGCGCTGTTGCCAACACTGTCAAGCATGCAACACATTGGTCAGTAGACAGTTGCAGCTTGGGTTAATTCAGCTGTGGGGGAACAAAAACTTTACAACACTGGCCCTTTTGTAGTACTGTGGTTTAGACGCTAACATAACCGAAGTGCTTGAAGTAGGTGTTTGATCATGGCAACAAATTACATTGAGTAACCTGAAGGAGTGAGGTTTCCACACTGGGCATTTGA
>Ga0209755_10006434_pt1 | contig 13002 bp, 10 predicted proteins | sample TergutCo191P1_FD_187301 | JGI IMG/M metagenome (GOLD analysis project Ga0209755, IMG submission 187301) | Cornitermes sp. P1 segment gut microbial communities from Petit-Saut dam, French Guiana - Co191P1 (SPAdes) (version 2) | ecosystem: Host-associated > Arthropoda: Insects > Digestive system... | reverse complement strand
TACACGGCGTTTATCCTTGATATTGCCTGAGTCGGGGATCTCAAAAATTATTTGTATCATTGAAACAACCATGAAATTAAAGATATTATAACATAATAATGAAATCTTTGCTAAGAGCTTCGCTTATAATTTTCATCATGCTCTTGCCTTCCCGGGTCTTCGCTCAGGATACGCCTCAAGCAGAGTCTCCAGCGGCGACAGCAACAGAACTTAATATCGAAGATCTTCGCAAGCGCATATTAAAAGAAGCGCCTGAAGAATTAATGAGCTATTCTCTTGGAGACGCTAATGTTTCACTTTTTATAACAGGTACATGGTACGGAGAACTTCAGGCGAATTTTGGTTTATATCATTCTCCGATCTTTGGAACAGGTTTTGTTTCTCCCGAGACGCCTCTTTTATTCAAGCAGGAAGCAGACCTTACAATGGCTTTATGGATTAATGAAAGGTGGTTTGTAGAAGCTTCGTTTTTGGATGACAGTTCACAAAATACTTACCGGGCTGGATATCAGGGGCTTCCCGGTGAGTTTATCCAATATGCCGGAGTTGGGAATACAGGACTCGATTTCCCTTCTTTCCCGTATCTTGATCTTGGAGGCGACTCTCCCTCATCCTTTGGTTTTTACGGAAGAGTAGGAAATGATACAATTAATGTTCATACCCTGCTGCGTTATGACGCCGCGTCAAGTGAAGAAAAATATTTTTTAGGCGGCAGAGAAAGAACTTACAGTGATTTGTCTCCGGGAAATTCATTACGCGGTATTTCATTTGTTCTGCCAGACGCCAATATTGAAACTGACATTGTTGTTTACATAGAAGATGAAAAAGGATCAATTCGAGATAACGAGGGCAGGAGATGGAGATTCGCGCTTTTAAGCGAATATTCATTTTCCAGAACTATGGGTATTGTAGAATTGAGCGTAACGGTTTCCGGCATGGTAGCGGTTTCTTATGGAAACAACAGACCATGGCTCTCTTCGCTGGGAACTTACTCAGGCGCGTCAGGCTTTTTAAGAGATGTTCAGGACTGGTTTGACGGCATTAATCTTTCATTGTATCCTCAATGCGGCGGCGGTATCTCAGCGCCGGGTGAAGTTATTATCGGCGGAATAACAGCTCTTGTAGTTTATGAACCGGGGACATTCTCTCCCTTTGAGAAACGCGGTCTTTATAACGCGCCGTCAAGCAATACGGAAAAAGCCGCTCTGGTATCCGGGTCGAATGGAACAGAGATTGGCGGTTATGAACTTATTAACAATGAAAATATATCAACAGAAGATATGCCGATGTTTTCTGATTTGGGAAACCCGATGTTTGACGCGTCTGCGAGAAAAAGAAGCGTGTTTGAGCTTGTAAGAAGCGGGAGTTCTGACAAAAGAGACCCGGCCGGCAGATGGCCCCTGGCTCTGGAAATACCGGAAATATATCTTCCGGGAAACAAGGTATACACTGGCGATATATCCCTGCGTTTTACGAACTATAACAGTCTTAGCGGATATTTTATAGGAACTGATGTTATTCCCGGCTCTGTTCAGGTTTGGCGAAGCGGGATTCAAGATTCAAATTTTACATATAACGCTGCTTCCGGCGAAGTAATTATTAATGGTTCTATCGGGAGCAACGAAGTAATTCGCGTAACTTATTTAAAAACAAACGAGGCGATACAGTTTGGCAGTATCGCCGCGGGCGTAGGCGCTATTTATAGAAACAGAGCGAATAATTTCTCCGCGCAGGCGGCGCTTGGTATCAGGTGGAATTTGTCGCAGGACGCGTTTACAGAAGAAAGCCAATCAAGCGCTGGAGTTGTAGGCATAAGTTTAAAGACCGCATGGGATTATGATAATTTAAAAGCGCAAGTTACAGGCGGCTTTGCCTTTGTTCAAACTGATACTACAGGGCTGTACCGCGCGGCGGGAATGGAAGGCAATGAGCTTATTATTTCCATGCCTTTTGACAGCTCTTTTATTTCGAATCAATTTAATTTACAGACTGATTTATTTTTATACGAAAACAAATTCTTGGATGTAAACAAGCGCGCTGAATTGGTTTTTAGAAATTACAACGACAATAATATACTTGGTGATAATTTAATGTCTATTGACTGGGGCGCGGCAGTTGTTTCAGGCGTTAATAAACCTTACCCTGTTAAAGATTCAAACCTTGGGAATACAAGAGTGCTGGTATCCGAATTTACTTTGGATAGAGATAATAATTGGACAGGTTTCCAGATTCCATTAGGCGCGAACAGTGAAATAATTTCTCAGGCAAGTGAGATAGAAATCCCATTTAGATTCTATAACTTAAAAGGAGATTTTAACAATTTTCGTCTTGTAATTCAAATTGGATCGCTTTCCGGAATGGAGTTTACATTTATAGAGAATGAAAACTTAATTTGGGAAAAAAATCTGGTACCAAATGAGCTGCCCGCAGACTGGGTTGGAGATGATTATAACGCTAGAACAGTAATCGCTAAATTTTTAATAAATGAAACGGACAGGCTAAAACTATCAGACGCTAAATTTTTACGTTTAGCCGCTGTTTATAATGGCGCGAGCGAGGTTTCAGGCAGAGTGCTTCTGGCTCCGCCAATCGTAAGAGGAAGCGCGTTTAGGGCAATAGTTAAAGAAGGTAATAAAATCAGCGGTATTACAGATTCTGTTATTGTTACAGAGACAAAAGAATTTGGAGCAAATACCTTAGAATCCAGGTACGGAAATATTGTTAACAAGCTCCACGAAAATAATGAAAATCAGCGCGTATTAAAAATTGAATGGGATGGCTCTTCACCTGCGGGAGCTTCTGTCGGCGCGGACGGAAGAATAAACAGGATTCCGCTTGAAAATTATCGTGAGTTGTCATTCTTCGCGAAGAGACAGGATACGCGAGACACAGAAGGCAATTTACGTTTTGTAATCGCGCAAGGTCCTGATACAATTTCAAACGCGCAGTTGGAAGCGGTAATCCCGTTAAGCGCTTTAAGCGCGGGCCAATGGAAGAAAATAACAATCAGATACAATGGACCAAATAAAGGAATTAAAATAGACGGCGAGGGAGTAGAAACAGATACGCTAAAATACAACAGGTTAAGCTCTGTGATGGAAGAAAATAATACAAGTTATGCCGCCGTATTAATCGAGCCTGTCGCGTCGCTTTCCGGAGGTGTATTGTATATTGACGAAATTATACTCGAAGACCCGGTAATGGTTTACAGAATGAACGCCGGAACCGCTGTTGAATATATAAAAAATGGAACTCTTGTCTCTGTCGCTGGATTTCCGGTTTTAGAAAATTTGGCGATTTCAACAGCGGTTGAGGCTGAGGGACGCGCGGAAAGTGAAACAAATGATCCTAATTTAAAAGGCAGCATGGTTAACCGTTCAGGACTGGCTGTTTCTGTTTTAAAAACTGAACTTTCCGGCAATGTGTCATTTACAGCGGCGGAAGAAACTTTTTTATGGGACGCGGATCATTCTATCGCAAAAAAAATAGGAGCGTTTTATGTAAAAGAAGCTTTTTACGCTTCGCCGCAGTCTGCCTCCGCCGGGCATACTGTAAACATGTCGTTTGTTTCTGATTTTCACGCTAAATTTAAAGCTGACGCGCAATATGATTTATCCAGGTTAAGACAGGAATGGAATTTAGACACGGGATACAATCCCAAAAATGAATATATCCCTTCATTACTTTTAAGCGCTGCCGCGATATGGACAAAAAACGATAGTATAGATGAAGATGAGAATTACGGTAAGCTTTGGCTTGATTCCTGGCATCCGCTTGTCCCTGACACTGGGGAAGGAGCGCTTACAAGAAAAACAAATACTCGAATTGTACTGACGCAAAGAACAAAACCTTTGGGCGCGGTTATTACACTTAACGGTTTAACAAATTATTCTGACGCCAATACAGCGATACGTTCAGAAAATTCGGCTTTTCTTGATGTTCCGCTTGTTTTTGATAAATTATATTTTAACTTCAGAGCCGGAAAAAGTTATAAACGACAGCGTTTTTATTCCAGCGAAGATGTAGTAGATGACGGCGGGATGTTTTTTAAGAGCGCGGAAGAAGGTCTAAATTTTTGGCAGGTTTTCCCCTTCTATTCGCTTTTCGCTGATGAACTTAATAGCGCGATGGATAAAATTGAAATTGACCAATATACGGCTTTTAATGATCATTACAGCGCGAGAGTTAATTTGCCTAATAGATACAATCTTTCTTCGTTTTTTGTTCCTTCCAGATTATCATTCCGTATAGAAAGAATACTGGAACAAAAAATGGATACAAGAACAGATACCTTAAATCTTGGAGGTTCTATTGGGTTTTCCTCGATTAATATGTTTGGAGCCGCCGGTTATCGTCCAATATTTAAATTTTATCAAAGTGACGAGTTTTCTCATGGCATAGAAGCGTCGGTTATTATCCCAAAAGACGAGGAAATAAAATGGGGAATAAATTCTGTAATAAACGCGTCTTTTATAGGTTTTTCCAGGGGATTATTAAATTATGTTAATATATTAACGCTGCGCAGTGACGATTACTGGACAGAAAGTTTAGCTGTAAATTGGGAGATACCAACACAAAAAAATATATTAAGCGTTTTTTATGATTGGGTGCTAGGCTCCATAGAAAGACAAAAATTTATTCGTTCATCTTCCATTAACTCAAATTATGAGCAATTAAGAAAAGTAAGTTTAGAATTAGTGCTGGATAAATCTACAGATTATCTGCGCTGGAGTGTCGTCGCCGGGCATGAAGAGATTGTAAGGATAATAGGAAGAATGAATTTTACTACATTTATTAAATTAAGATTCAGCGAAGATTTATATACGGATATTTTTATGCTTGACGCTATGCTTGGCACTACTTTAAGGGTTAGTTTCTGATTCGGCGTTAACTTCCGCGCTTTCTTCGGTCTTAGCTTTTACTTTTGCTTTGGCCTCAGCTTCCTTGTCGCGCATACTTTTAATTAAATTATTAAACGCTTCTCTGTTTACCGCGCTTATTTTACCTGAAAGTTTTTCTATTTCCGCGATATTTTTATATCCATCGTTTACAGCTCCCTGCAGCTCGGTAATTCCCTCGCTGTTTGAGCTGTCAGCGATTAATAAAGCTCTTGCCAGAGCGAAACGTATATCGCTTTTTAAGGGGTCTATTGAATCGTTGGCTGTTTCTGTTAAAGATTTTTTGTATTCTTCAATTGCTCTCGCGTATAATTCATTTTTTTCAAGAAGACCCGCGTATTCATAACGGGCCTTTCCATCGGTATGATTTGCGAGAAAATTTGAATATGTTTCTATCGCTTCTACTTTATTTTGCGCGCCCTGATTACGCGCGTAAAGCAGCATTACGTCCTTGTTTTCCTGTAAAGCGATAGGGTATTTTTCCAATACAGCCTCAGATTCCTTGTATCGTTTAAGAGCGAATAAAATTAGCGCGTGATTATAACCTGAGTCCGCGCTTTCCGGTACAAGCTCAAGAAGCCTGGAATAATGTTTTTCCGCCTTTTTAATATCATCAGCTCTAATTCTTGAATAGGCGGCCGCTTTTAATGCGGGAACATTGTCCTTGTCTCTTTTTAATACGCTTTCAAAATATTTCGCGGCTTCTTCATATCTTTCCATTTCAAAAGAAATTCTGCCAAGATTATAGGCGGAAGCTACCATTGTATTTTTTGCCTGTTTTGCCCGGTTCAGCCATTTCTCGGCTTCAGCGTATTTCCCAAGTTCATAGTAAGCCATGCCTATAGAGTAGTATTCCTCAGCGGAAGCCGCCATTCCAGCGCAGCCGCAAAGGGAAGCGGAAATCGCGCAAAGAGCGAGGGGTAAAACTATTATGGAAAGACGGCTTTTCATTGGGTTTCATTATACACGAAAATTAGGGTATGTGTAAGAGGAAAAATTTTGAGAGAAGAAATCACACGGATCCGCAAACCGAAGGTTTGAAGGAGTTTACGGAGGAATTGGAAATAACAATCTTAACCCAAATCCTATTTTTTAATTGGTATATAACTTATTAAAATAGAGATTAAAGTAAAATGTTGTTTCTGCTTCCTCCGTACCTTTGTGTGAATCTCTTTTCTTATTATTTTTCACTTTTTTTATGATTTTCTTCGGAATCGATAAAGCAAAATGACACTTTGAACCCATATATATATGCAGATTTTTCCTGCGGGGAAAGGTCTGTCCAGGGGTCGTATGACTTCTGGAGCAACTATATGTGAGGTTCATAATGAACGCTAACAGAACTTACAAGGACAGCGTGTTCACTTCGCTGTTCAACGACTCCGAGCTCCTTCGTGAGTTGTACGGCGCGATCGGAGGAATTTCTCTGTCTGACGATGTTCCCATCTTTATCAATACGCTGGAATACGCTCTTGTTAAAGACATTTACAACGATATATCGTTTATCGTTGGCTCCAAGCTTGTTGTGCTGATAGAACATCAAAGTACAATTAACCCAAACATGGCTCTGCGTATTTTTATGTACATTGCGGAGTCGTACAAGCAAATGGTTAAGACTAAGAACATATACTCGGAAAAAAGGATTTCTATTCCTTACCCTGAGTTCTATGTCTTGTATGACGGTGTCGATCCTTACCCGGATAAGGAAACATTGAGGTTATCTGATCTTTTTGAAAACCCAAAGGATTTAGGATTGCCGGAAAAAGCGCATCCGTTGCTTGAGCTTGAGGTTCAAGTCTTAAACATCAATGAAGGGCGGAACAGTGAGATAGTAAATCGCTGTAAAAAGTTATCCGAGTACAGTCTCTTTATGGCGAAGGTACGTGAATACAAGGAAAAGTATGATGATTTACTAAAGGCTATAAAAGAAGCTTTGAAATACTGTATGGAACATGATATACTCAAAGAGTATTTAGAAAAACACGAGACTGAGGTTATAAATATGCTTTACACAGAATGGAACTGGGACACCGCTTTGGAAGTCGCGAGAGAAGAAGCCTTCGAGGATGGTGAGGAAAAAGGCCGTGAAGAAGGACACAACGAAGAAAAGCTCACCATCGCCCGCAACCTACTCGCCAAGGGCTCTACACCCGAATTCGTAAGTGAAATCACCGGGCTCTCCCTCGACGAAATAGCCAAACTGTAGTAATAATTCCAAGATCACTCAACCGCTGTCAGCAAAAGGCAGCGGCTTTTTTATTTAAAAATAATTTCTTTAGCAGATGCTGATGTGTCAATCCTTCGAATTGCCAGGTGTCATTAGGTGAAATAGATTGGCAGAAGAGTGAACACACGCCAGATAACGTATGCGAGCCACAGAGGATCTGGAAATATGCCTAATAAATTTCTTAAAAGAGGTGAGGCTAGGCAGTGTGGTTATACGCTTGCCAACGTATACGGCAAAGCGTATGCTAAACAATTTCTTGAGGGGTGCTGGAGAAAAAGGTACTTTACGATGAGTAAAGTGCTTTTTTCGCAAGCAGGACCCCAGAAAAATTCTATAAGCATACGCTTTATAAAGGCTTTAGGCATACGCTATAATCACATTGACAAAAAACCCAAAAAAGCACACCCTAATAATATATGAAGCAATGTTCTGCCATTATTATATCAATCTTTGCTGGTGTGTTATTAACGTTTATGCTCTCCTGCAACTCAAGTACAATAAGCTCCGTAGAAAGAGAAGACCTTTTTACGCTGGAAATAGGACCCATGGAAGATCAGGTGGCGCTCTACAGCCTTGACGGCAGCAGGGGAATAAGACGAACAGGTTTTACCATGAGAGACGGACAGTTTTATATCGCTGACGGGAACACCGGGAAAATTGTACGCTACAACTCATACGGAGATATACTCTTCATGATCTACAACGAGGAAACTAACCCGGCTCCAATTAATTTAAAAACAAACATTTCAGATGATGAGCAGGCTACTCGCTGGGCGCATTCATATCCATTGGAAGAGCCGGGTTGGATAGCCGTAGATTCCCGGCGTCATATATATGTAGAGGACAGGGTATCGCAAAGCGATCATCGTTTTGATTCAGACATGAGAGCCTTATTAGACGGTATAATTCTCCATTTTGATCATGAAGGCCGTTATGTTAACTTTCTTGGCAGGGAAGGCCTGGGCGGGAGTCCCTTTCCTAGAATAATCGGCTTAACGTCAACATTAAGAGACGAGCTTGCCGTTACCTGCCGTGTCCCCGACGGTTGGGATATTTACTGGTTTAGTCCATCGGGATCTCTTCTTTTTCTTGTAAAGATAATATCGAGCGAGATACCCATGCTCGCGGACTGGCCCGAGGCCCTTGCCGTAATTCCAAGCATTACAGTCTCCCCCGATGCGAGGAGAGTGCTTATTAAAGTAGATTACAGCCGCGATACATTTGATCAATCTACAAACGCGCGCACAGGAAGCGAATCGATAAGTTCTGTTATCTGGACTCTTGATGTAGAAGACGGCAAATATATAGGTTCTGTAGAAATCCCTTTATATGAAATAGCGGAAAATAATATGTCCGCTAACAATAAGGTTTTTTATCAAATACTGGGCGTGGCGCGCGGCGGTAAAACGCTTCTTTACTTTCCAGTCGAAAACGGATATTCACTGCTTTTTATTGATACGCAATCGCGCGGGCAAAGACGCGGATTTATTCAGTTCAGCAACGAAGAATTAAAATACAATGATTTCTCGCTTTCCGGCGAAGGAATATTAAGCGCTATGCTCGCCGATAACTTCAGCGTAAAATTCCTGTGGTGGCGCACAGATAAATTTATCGGAGAAATATAGTGACAGAAGAAAATAAAAGACCAAACGAGAATTATAACCTCAGTTACCCCGACGGAAAGAAAAATGAAAACAATGAGAACGTAACTTTTTATTATAACCGTGAAAGAAGGCTTGCCTCCGCTCCCAAAGAAGTTCAGGATATGTATAAGGAAAACAAGCAAAGCAAGTTTGGTCTTTTTAGCGTCTTGGTCGCGGACAGACCAAGGAGATTTCTTTTTCTTGTAATTGTTTTAATGTGCGCGATAATAATGATAGTATCCCGAATCGGCTTATTGGATAATAACGCGGTGCTGGATGGAAATAAACTTGAAATAACAGGTACAATATTCGAAGAAAATACTATAGTTTTAATAAAAAAAACAGCGCGAAATGACAGCGCGTATACAGGCAATGTTGATATTGCCGTTTCGGTGCCTTTTCTACTGACAGAAGATGAAATGGCCGTTTACAGTCATCGTATTTATTTTAGTCTGGAAAAAGTCGAAGCTTATCGTTTCGCGGCGCCATTTAACGCGCCTGAATTACTGATAGTGCTTCAAAGCGACAAATCCGAGGTACGGCATAAATTCAAGCCAGAATAATATACTCAAGGCTTGACTTATAAGCTTTTTAGTGTTAATAGTTATATTATGATACAGTTGTATTTTTTATCAATTCTGTGTAATGGTCTGGCAGGGTATGTGCTTTTTACCGGAAGCGATAATTCTGGCAATGATTCTATCAGTGCTTCTAAATCACCTTTTAATGCCTCTACTATGCACCTGGTTTTGGGTATTTTAAGCGCTATTACAGCAGTTTTAAAGCTTCTTTCGCCAATCCCGCTTAGCGCCGACTCCTCTCATGGCATTATCATTCTTGGAGACTTTATTCCCGCGCTTGCCGGTCTTGCCACGGGTCTTATGTTAATTTTTGGAATTTACCGTCAGGATATGTCTTCTAAAGCCGGGGAACTGGATCGCCTTGGTGTAAGTCTTCTAACTTTCAGGAAGCCAATAGGGATAGGTTTATTCGCGGCCGCTGTCGCGCATTTTCTTTTTCCGCAGGTTTTATTTCTTTAAAAATGAAAAACAGCCAAAAATCTTGTATCGTATACAGAAAGCCCGGCTCCCGCTTTATTTGATGCTGGTGAGTACGCGGAAGAATCGTGATATTTAATAAATGTGGTTCCTTTTGTTCTTCCGATATATCTATACGCGAAATTAAGTGATAATTCAAACTGCTTTAAAAGAATAGAAGCGTTTATTTCCGGTTCAAAATAAAATCCAAATTTAGTAAAATCTTTAAACACATCGTTTCTTAATAAATGATGATCTGTAGCCGCGCAGTATGTTAAAGGACTTAATTTTAAGGAAAAATCAAATGAGAGAGGATGTATAAGTGTTGTGCCAATCGATACGCCAAATGCCAATAAAAGCCAGTCTTGCTGGTAGGTAATAACTTCGCCATAACAAGGTTTTTTCTCAGCGTCTTTAATAGAACCATAACCGTCTACACCGAGTTTCGCGTACTGTAAATAACCATCGCTTCCTGAAAAAGAAAAACGCGTCCAGCCTCCGGTAATGAATGTTTTTATATAAATATTTGAAGCGGCGGGGATTGTCGCGCCCAGTATAATATCCGCGATTAACATTTCTTTGGTATTGTTTGTGTGGCTGGAAAAATTTGTAAGCGCGTCATCTTCATTAGACATCCAATCGCGGTTTTCATGAGTTCCCGAGTAGCCCGGCACACCTGCTTTAAATGATAAGGAAGCCAAAAATCCCGGAGAAATATAAGGATTTTTTTTCCCAAAACTTGCTGTTAAACCATAATAAAAAACAGGCTTCATGTCATATCTTAGTTCGCTTAATAAATCGTTTTTTGTATCATGAGGCAGCGAATACACAAGTTCGAGAGCTTGTCCGTGAATAAAACCAAATTGTGTGCCCAAAGTAAATCCATAAGCGCTGTTTTGACTGTATACAGGAAATATTATGATGACTAAAAACACGAAAGAAGCTATAATTCTCATTAATATGAGGATAACGGTGAAAGGTCCTTTTAGTCAATTAAGCGCTCTGTTATTAATAAGCTTAATTTTTATTTTATTAAATTTCTCTTCCTGCAAGGCGAACAGAGAGGAAAATCCTGTTATACCTCCTGTTACATCACCATTAACAAGAGATTATATAGGTTTTGGCGTAATTACAGCCTCATTCACTCATATAACCGAAGACCCGGCGGAAGACAGCCGCTCTCTTGGCTATCTGCGACGAGGTTCTCTTGTGCGCGTAATAAGACGGCAGGTGATAAAGACCAAAGATGAATATGTTTCGTGGGTGCTTACAGATGACGATAAAAACGCGGCGCAGCTTCCAGCGCAGGGCTGGCTTAAAGAAGACGTTATGGAAATTTATGACAACGAAAGCAAGGCAAGAACAGCTTCTGAATCAATTTTAAAAACAGTAAAATCGCTCCGCTAAACAGAACCGAGCTGTCCGCATGCTCCCATAATTTTTTGTCCCTTGTGTAAACGCATGGTAACATTTAGCTTGTATTTTTCCAGTAAGCTGATAAAATCCGCTGTTTCTTTTTTACCGGGTTCGCGGAGAGGAGTGCCTTCAAACTCAAGATCGGAAACAGGGTTCCATGGAATAATATTTATAACAGTATCTAAACCCCTGGCGAAATCCGCGATAGAAGAAGCGTCGCTCTCGCGGGTATTAATACCGCTTAAAAGAGGGACTTCGAGCGTTACGCGGCTGCCTGAATTTTTTTGAAAAAGTAAAAGAGCTTTTTTTATTTCCTGTAAGGGGTTTTCTCCGCAAACCGGCATAAGTTTCTCGCGTAACGCTTCATCCGCCGTTGTTAGAGAGAGAGCGAGCCGCGTAAAGGGACCATTTTTCGCGAGATCAAAAAGCGGCGCGCTAATGCCGCAGGTAGAGACAGTAATTCTTCTCCTTGAAAAATTGAGTCCTTTTGGGTCTGTTAAAAAGGCGAGCGCTTTGCGCAAGTTTTCAAGGTTAAGAAGAGGCTCTCCCATTCCCATTACAACGATATTATCGAGACCATGTTCTTTACTATGTACGCCCGAAATATTTTGTAAATGTAAATATTGCTCGATTATTTCCGCGCTTTCCAAATCGCGTTTAAAGCCAAGGCTTCCTGTTTTGCAAAAGACGCATGCGCAAGGGCAGCCAAGCTGTGTGGAAAGGCACGCCGTAAGCCGATTTTTTTCATCGCTTAAAAGGACGGCTTCTATTTTTGATGTTCCGTCTTTAAGAGAGAGAACTATTTTTTTCGCGTCTGTGTCTTCATGGCAGCTTAGAATATTGCTTGAATAAACAGTAAAACTTTTTTTCAGTTCTTCTTTTAGCGCGGCAGGAATGTTTTTCATATCTTCAAAAGAACGCGCATCCTTTAGTATCCATTTAAAAATTTGGTTTGCTCTAAAGCGCGGCACTTTTAGAGGCGAGAGAGTATCTTCCAGTTCTTTTTGATTTAATCCGGCGAGAGAGCGCATTAATTTCCCGGTGATAAAGATTCAAACATTTCTGTAATTTTAGCGTTTCTTATTCCAAAGCGCGTGAATTCTTCCAGTACTTCGGCGGCTTTGCGCCTGTCTTTCATTTTTACATAGCAATCCGCGAGTTCCAAATACAAACGATAATTCTTGTTGTCCTGTTGTATTAAACGTCGGAATGATGTAATCGCCTCATCATATCTTCCCTGTTCCCTCGCGATAAGGGCGAGACCCATAACAGCGTAGGTGTCAAATTCAATATTTAAGGCTCTTTCATAGAAGGTTCTGGCGTTATCGTAATCGCACAAATTGCGGTAAGCGTCGCCCGTGCGCGTTAAAATCATTTTATTTCTTGGATCGTTTTCAAGGATGTTATTCCAATACTGAAGTGATTTTTCTATCTGGTTCATGCCGCGGTAGCAGTCCGCGAGACCAAAGAGGGCGTAAAAATTGTGGCTCTCCCTTTTAAGCGCCGCTTCAAAATACGGTATGCCTTTCTCAAATGTTTTTAATTTTCTGTGACAGTTGCCTATAGATGTAAGAACGCGGATATCAACATCGGCTGTGCCTTTTTCCATCATCCTTTCCCAATAGGAAAGCGCTTCCTCGTATTCTTTAAAATCATAATGAAGGTGACCAAGCCCTATGATCGCGTAGGGGTTTGAATCTTCCATGTCTAAAACGCGCTGGTATGTATTTTTTGAATTGGCAAAATCTTTAACCTTGCGGTAGGCGTCCGCTATCCTTGTA
>Ga0209755_10006433_pt1 | contig 13006 bp, 6 predicted proteins | sample TergutCo191P1_FD_187301 | JGI IMG/M metagenome (GOLD analysis project Ga0209755, IMG submission 187301) | Cornitermes sp. P1 segment gut microbial communities from Petit-Saut dam, French Guiana - Co191P1 (SPAdes) (version 2) | ecosystem: Host-associated > Arthropoda: Insects > Digestive system >... | reverse complement strand
GGGGGGGGGGGGGGGGGGGGGGGGTCACATCCAAGAAGACAGTGTTCCTAACAGACACCACAAAAATGGGCTACTCTAAATGTGTTTCATATGGTGTAAATCTGAAAGTTGGTTTTACCTGAATTATACATTTGTGTAATACATGCACCTATAATACAGTTTTGAAGAACATTATGTGGACAATAAAACATGATTTGTGCTAAAATTGTGGCAGGATATCATTCCAAGTTAAAAGTGAGAGCCTGTGAATTTTATTATGATGTATTAAACCAAAATCAAATAATTTTCAGGTGGTGACTGCTGTCTTCTAGGATGTGACACCATATAGCTGGTAAAATTTACCAATGTAATTGTCAAACTTGGTAATGGAGGCAGCAGGATCCTCTGAAACATTGGCACACTTCTACCAGACTATGTGGCATTACATCAATAAAGACAAGACTGTTTATAATCACCTTTGTGAGAACCCAAAACCTCACAATTTAGAGGTGAAGTGTCCATTTTAATAACAAATTAAATAACAGTATCAGACTACACAAGATAGTTTTATTAAATTTTATTTCCACGTTGTTTGCTACAAGGCTTTGAGGTGTTCAGGGCCACTGTGACTGTACTTCCTGGGTCAGCTATTTGTCCATGAAAACCAGATTTTTAATTTATTGAATTCAGAATGGAAGTAAAAAACAAGAAAATAACAGTCAACACATTACATATATATTTAAATCCTTTCAAATCGTCAACAAGCCAAACATTAAGTTAAACTGTATTTGAGTGACATCTGTAGAAGAACATGACATTTATGGTCACAGTGCCAACAGGCCAGTAGAATGAGCTTCAGTCTCCTTGAAATTAGCCATTCTGTGGTATTCTGTATGTTTAACTTATATGCTTGATTTCAGTTGTTCTAATGTCATTTAACTGTAACACATTTTCAATTTAGTGCATCCTATCTTGCTTTTATACACTACTTTCAATGCAATGAAAAAACTGTTATTCTGTAGACCTATAAACTCACCCATCAGTGAACCTTATTTACTCATAAGCAGTATAGTCTGTTTATACTATTTTACACAGAATACATGACCATAATACTGAGATTAACAATTTACCCTAACTTACATAATGTGTAAGCATGTGTCCATTGTACTTTTGTTGTTCTCCATCAAGTTTGGAAGGCTGTACATTTATGAAATGGGAAAAGATACAGAATATGAGAATATTTTAAACGTGTCATACAATTATAATGCTGTCAAATAAAACTGATTTCTATTGTTTCATGTTTGACTTTTTTTTTTTACTTCAACAGCGACTGAGTTGCCATGAATTTTGAGTTTAAAAGTATAACATGTGAAACTGAATGGCACATGGTCACATACATTTGTGGGGCTGGAGGGAAATGAGTTAGTATGCTCTCACAAACTGACCACAAAGAATGCTGTCTAGTGAATATGATGCCATGTAATCCAATAGAAATTTACCTCTACTCTTTATAGTCAGTATTATGGGAAACACATATACTGTATTTATCACATACATATATATATATTGCCACCAATAATCTTACAATGTGGAAAATAATACAAAATCTGGTAATTGCCATGTCAGGAAACAATTTATATTTATTCTAGGAAACAAATGAAAAACACACCTTGTGTTGACAAAATGCAGTGTTTTAAAGCAACACTTTGAAATATGAATTTTACTTAAATAATATGTAAAACTCAGGTCCTGCCTCACAGTATATATACTGCATCTCCAGCATAAAGAACAACCAATTAATGCTGTTTAGGGAGATACAGTAAAGGTTGCGATATCTGGCACCTACAGGATCAGCAGGTTGCTCGATATAATTTTTTGGCTCTGGGTACTTTAGTGCACCCAGCTACCTTATAGGCAGACCTAATCATGTAATGTGTCACCTGATATCCCGTCCTTTTTTCTCTGATGCAATTTCTATTCCATTCTCATCACTATATACACAACACAGTGTGTATATAATCTGAAAGACCCAACAAGACATAAATATGTTACTCTTTTAATCATCACTTACACAACACAGCTGCCAGTTGATGGAACAGTGGGCCTCTTAGTCAATTTCCAGTTAACAGAGCTTTCTGGATTATCCAGTGTCAGACATCGCACATTTAACTTAACTGCTGTTTGTGTGAATCATATGAAACACATAAATAAATTTAACAGAGCTTTCTGGATTATCCAGTGTCAGACATTGCACATTTAACTTAACTGCTGTTTGTGTGAATCATATGAAACACATAAATAAATTGCAGGACAAAATGCAGTGTGAAAAGTTTGTATCATATGCTCATAATAATGCACATTTTCTCTATATTTAGCATTTAATGTGTTACCATAGACTTCTTGCTATAGCCCTCACTAAAAATTGTGGCCTTTCACCATATTTAGATTCAGGCTGAACTGTTAGGTTGTTAAGTCAATTAATTAAGCAGAAATAAAATTGCGATGTTATGATTCTTGACTATTCTGGAAATTTATGAAAACAGATGAAGTAAATTATCACAGCACATGCTTTCACATTTTCATAAAAACCTTGGACATAAATAAAATTACAACAAAACTTTCATACTGAATACAGGGACATGTTGTAGAAGCTCATGTAACAATAGTTATAAACTAGTGGACTTTGAAATCCATAGGCCATGAAGTTAAGAGGGATACTTCTGCATTTTGTAAGAGCAGGTTTCAAGTACTGTATAAAATATATAAACCTCTCAAATTAGCATATTGGTATTATGTAGGCATCACATAAAACTGTACAGCAAGGAATATTTTGTATAAATATTAGCAGCCACTTTGATATTCTTGTTTAAGGGGGTACAACAAAAACCCACACAGGGACAATAACCAGAGATAATGATTCAATAGATGCATTTACTGCTTGGTAACTCAATAATCCCAATGGGCCAAAGAATAGTAATTACTCTTAGGCATAACAAACACATTTTTATAAGGAATTTTATGATTTGGATTACAAATTGGTTTTAAATATAAAGTTAATAAGTGCCCCCACTATTCTAGAGGTAGGAAACATGTGTTATTTTATTTCATTGCACTTGCCATCATCAAATACAGAGTCCATCTGGCATATAAAGGTGAAGTGTTTTACAAAGTTGTAAAATAATTGCTCTCTTATGTCAGTGTAGCCAATAATCCACATTCTTAGTCATGAATGAGTGACCTACTGGTTTCTATTGGTTGTTTCTTTAGTGTTTAATTTGACAGCTTTGACAATTCTGGGTTTGTATTTTATGTTGTTTCTTACAGTCAGTACAGAATAACATCTATACTGACTGTAACAAGCATTTGCTCATGCTGCAACATGCATTGTTCTTGTAATTTCTGTATCTTCTGTAGTCTATTTTAGGCCACACACCTGCTTCATGTTTCCTTAACCTTTTCCACTTGGGTGTCGGGGAAGCCCTAACATTTAAAACGTGGTCAACTAGCTCAAATGTTTGGCAGCCTCCATCAACAATTGTATTTCTCATACCTCAAATGGCATGTCGGGCCAATGTCTCATTGCTTTTAAATTTGTGATAACTTCTGTCCACTTTTGGTAACCCGAAATACCATTTGGTCTCACTAGTTCTACTTAAGTCTGGCTGTAAATAATTTTTTATGAAGGCCATACCCAAATGTCAATGAGGAAAACTGGAGTGCTAAATAAGTAGCGGTACAAATTAGAGTGGGAAGGGTTACAAATTATACTTGCCACATTACCTTCATTACAGGGACAAGTATAGAAAATATTACAAGAAGAATAAGTGACATTCTTTAGATTTTGGCCTATATATGCTGAAGTTTCTAAATTTAACAAATCTGTCATCCCTTAGCACTAAGTGGAAGAAGATGTGTATATACATACACTCACATAATTTACTATTTAACACAGTTAATGACTAGTTTATATATATATATACACTTATTTATTTAGATATGCATACCAAAATAGCAATACACTAAGCACTATGTCATCTCAAGTGACTGTAAATGTTTCTTCAGATACCTAATGCACAAGCATGTCTTATTATTAGTCATACAAATTGTGAAACAAGATACTGTTCATTATGTTAGGAAGGTATGTTCTGATATGTTTCGTTTCAGCTATAATGCACTGGCAAATCTCTGCTACAAAATACATGCCATTTTAAGAATACTATATTATATTATGCAAAATGGCTATCTATATATTTCTACTACAAAAATACATGTGACTGTTGCAGTGTACTCTTTAGGAAACCACAGTATAAGGTTTGGTCATCAGTGGAAAGTGAAATGCTCTTCTTCTAGTAATGTTTCACTAACAGATATGCCTATCAGAGAAATTAATGGACATATAGGCTATCAGTCTATCAATATACAACAGATGTACCTTGTACAATACCATATTTTATAAGCCTGAAGATGACCCCAAGGGGTTGAAACATGTAGCTTTATTAATTGTCGCATAACTCAACTTTGCACCACATTGTTGTGTATGACAGACAATAAATAACAAAAAAATTACTATATTTAACATCTACACTTAACACAAAACTTTTTATGAATTCTTCAATGACTTCTCTTCAAGCCACATGGAAGTTAGCCTTTACTTAAATAGTAATCTATAGAGCAAGTAGTTGACAAATATATAAATATATAGCATCTTGCTCTATATATAAATACATGTATAATTTAAGATAGTTTAAAAATATCTATATTGATAAATAAGGGGGAAGTCTGAAGGGCTGGAGCCAAGGACACTGTCAGTATCACCCATCTGAATAATTAGGACATTTTGTAACTGAAAATGAAGTTTTCTCCATATTTTTAGTTTTAAACTTTTATTTTAAAAATTTCCTTTTAATTATATGTATGCTTTGCACCTTCAAGTTCAGTAAAACTGCTCATATTTTCGCCCATACTAATGATAATGTTGCTGAGTGTAAACTTGTAGGATATATATATATGGTATGATATGTATGTTTTGCACCTTCAAGTTCAGTAGAACTGCTTGATCTTCACCTACGCTAGTGACAATGTTGCAGAGTGTAAACTTGTAGGATATATAAATATATATATATATGGTATGATATGTATGATTTGCACCTTAAAGTTCAGTAAAACTGTTCATATCTTCACCCATACTAATGATAATGTTGCTGAGTGAAAACCTGTAGGATATACATATGGTACCATATGCTTCATTTTTCTGTGTCTCACCCATAACAAACAAAATGGCTCTGTGTTGTGGATGAATCAGAGTGAAAAAAATTATCTTAGTTTGATCTCTACAAAGAAATTTTGGAGTAATAAATTCCACTACTTTCTAAAGTAAATGACTCTTAGCTTGATTTATTATTAACTCACTAACACTTGCTTTTACCCTATAATTTTTATCAGCCTGAACGAGACAGAGCAACAAACTAGATAATAGCACCTTGTGAAAAGCATTCTTTGGGGACAATGACCCTGTTCTAATGACAGTATTTTCAGTTTATGTTCAAACTGACCAAGAGTTTTGTCATAAAATGTTTGTTTTATCTTGTGTATATTGATTACACTAAGAATAAGTACCTAATATTGTATTAAAATTGTTACACAGTACATACAAGTACTGTCTTTTGTGCCTAGAATTCCTGTCTTTCACACAGAGGCCTGATATGTGATTGTAGCAGTAAGATGAGACAAGTACAACTTTGTACAATCTATATGCACAATAAAAGAGGAAAAACCTCTAATTTTTATATATAAGAAAAGTCTTAGTGTATAAGTTCCTTCAAACAAACATTGATCTTGAGTGGACAGCACCAGTGCTTCATATCAAGGCAAGCTGGGACAGCATCTCAAATTAGGCCAAGACTGCTATTTCTACAAGCTTGATAATCATTATTCACTAATCCTCACCAAAAACAGCAACAAATACACCATCAATAATAAATAAATAAGTCCATTTGAAAGAAACCCTATTCTCTTAAGATGTTCTGTCAACATTAAAAATTCCAAAACCACAGAACAATATGAATACATTTTTGATTACATAATCTCATTAAAAGTGACCAAAGAGTGCGAATAAATTATTTAATAAAAACCTCACAAACTTCTGCCCAATACTGAAAAGACGATTAAAACAAAAAAGTGATCTTGAATTCCCTCTGTGCTATTGTTAGATTCACTTGACTCAATGCATCGGCATTTTTTTCAGCCAATTATCCGTGAACTAGCACCGGTTAATGTAACTAAACAGTATTTACAGACCTACAGGCACTAGATACTAACCCAGCGTTATTTAAATTGCAGCCTAAATGTGACCTTATGTGATTCCAAACATTGCTCTAGCAATAGCAAAGACTGACCCTTCCATGAAGAAATATATTTCAGGCTAATCTTTAATAATTATTACTACTGTGATTTCTAAAACCTGTTTTATAAGTACAAAAGGAACTATTTTTTTAATAAAATTAATTCACATACCACATTAAAGTCTACTTTTGGACCATGCCCAATTGTGCCAAGTCTAGTACAAAAATAGAATGTCTTAAGAGTTACAAATTCTTTCCAAAGCTCAACTGTGCTGCACACTATAAACAACAAAAACAGTGTAGTGTTTTCATGATTTCTGCTTACTGATTCATTACTTCTTTATATTTGGTGAAGTTTCCACTGGCTGCTTTACTTTAAATGATCAAGCAGTTGGTATCAGACATTTTGCAAAGTTTCAAAGTACCCCTGCCCTACCACACTATGTCATTTTCAACAACTTTTCAGAATGTAGTTCTCAACAGCACATAGCTACAGAGAACATTTTTCACTTCATTATACTGAAACTTCAGTAGAACCAAATTTAGCACCAACAAACAGCTTAGAACAGTACTGTCTGCACATCCTTGTATATATAATACTGTGTATTCATTTCTTTGAACTATGAGGTATTTAATGAGTTGCATTGTCTGTGGAATGGTATAGGCTTATTGCTTAATATTTACATCCATCTGCTGATCCTTATTGTGGTGATGCTGCCTCCACAGTTTCTTCCACTGTTTTTGTTATCTGCTCAACGTTGTCAGGTCTTGCAAATCCAGACAAACCATTGCTTGTTTCAGCAGTACCAGAAGTGATTACTGTATTCTCCAAGCTCATTACTGATGTCTCTGTTGCAGATACTGATGCTGAATCAGTGTTGGAAGATTCGTTGGAAAGCTTCTGGTGCAAATTCTTATCTGATTTTGAAGGCCTTAAGGAAAGCAGTGAAATCTGAAAAAGTTGCAACAAAGGTAAACACAAGTTTATGGTACTGTTGAAGGAAGGTCACTTATGTATATCATGAAAGCAAAAGATGTAGGACTGATGCTTGAGGGACACCACAAATTTTAGTGTTCTCCCTTTTAGCAGACACAATTTTGACCTACGAGTGATTTTATTTCTATTTTTGTTTGCTATCTGTAAGACAGTATCTGAAATGACAGCAATTCAATGAATGCCATAAAAGTGTAATTTAGCTAATTACAGGGGTACACAACATTGCTTCATGTTATGTGACATGCTTTAAAACTAACCACACGCCAATTAAAAAACTGAAACCAGTACCTTCATTTGTTCATTTCCTGGAATGTCAGAAAAAGACTTTTTAAGTTTTGACTCAAGGTATTTGACATCATCCCATGTTCTGACTCCAACTGCTTTCAGTATAGCATCAATCTTCTCTGGATATTCACTGTGGCCTTTAATCAGTAAGATTTAAAATTATCAAGAAACCCTAATCCAATGTTACAGTTTCCACTTCACTTATTTAAAGTAATAGGACAGGAACAACAAACCAAGTTAACTACAAGTGCTAAAAAGATAACTTAGCAGAACCACACACTAAGTGCAGCATAGGGTATATTTTGCATCAAGAAACTGGCAGCATGTTGTAGTACACTATGGCCAATTACTGAACTGAATGAAACACTCAAGAATTTAAAAAAATATTAATTGAGGCTGTTAATAATGTACCTGATAAAAAAAAAGTTCCAGGACTGATCCCATCGTACAAGTGCATAAAACAACCATAGCTTGTTTCTGTTACCTCAAGCTATGACCTACAGGATCAATGACAAGCAAGTTATTGATCAATAACTTCATCCATTGCAACCCCACATGTAAGTTATGTTTGCATTTGTTGTCAGTGCAGCAACATACACAAACAAGAAATTTCGTTTTCTTTCAAGTCAAGACAACCTCCACAGAAACATATGAAATGCTTAAATGAAACTGTATATTGTACACACACCTTCAAAGGTTTAAAAGAGGTACATGAAGATCTGGAAGACCATCCAAGGAGTGGGTGGCCATTGGCTGCTCAAAACCAGGCAACAATTGCTGGAGTTTGTGAAATTGTGACTAGAGACCATCAAATGGCAATTAAATTGATGGAGGAGAAAATGTCATATTCTTCCTGAAGAGTGGGAAACAGGAATATATGAATGTAATTTGTTCCACACAATCTCATGGATGAACACATTCTGCCAAGATGGTGAAGCACTTTCAGGGGAATTGCAGCTTGGTGGAGTCCAGCCACTTACCTTTTTGCACCTGACTTCATGTCAGTCAACTTTTATCTACTCCCTCAAATGAAGACTGCCCTCAAAGCTACAAGATTTCAGGATGTCACAATCATCAAATAGAACATAACCACAGAGTTGTATGCAGCTCCTTTGGATGCAATGGATTATTGGTCTTTAAATCTTTTATAATAAAATAAAAAGTGTGTTCCAGTCAACAAAGATTACTTTGGAAGAAATTAAAACTATTTTCTTCTTATTTCATGTGCATCTGTTCAAATAACATTAGTCCTGGATCTTTATTGTCTGACTCTGTTATATCAATGTGACAGCCCTAAATTAAGTATTTTTGAAAATGATGCAACAAAACTGACACTTGAGGAAATTCACACATTTTGAGTTTCTGAATACAAGAAAACACACAAAGACTACACATTGGTTTTATTAAGAGTATAACCATCACCTTTCCTTGTATCAGAATGATGTCCCTGTGGTAGTTTTCAGTTAAGAGTCATTATATAATCCAAATGTTTAATTGTGCATATACTGTATTTCCATAAGGTAAACTTAACACATTCTGGCATCTGCTGAACAAAAGGCCATGTAAATTAAAGAGAGTTTGAAAAGAGCCTATAAACTTAGTCATGAACTCAAATCAATTACTACAAGAATACAGTTTTTTACACATATTATATTAAATTTAAAAGTGGCAACCAGCCAATGAAGAAATACAATGTTTGGATTGTTCACTCACCAGAAACAATGTCGCTTAGATCAATATTGCACATACGCCGGTCTTGCACATCAATTGGCTGCAATCCTGCCACATCACTAGCCATGGACAGCGTACGGTACAAGAATTTTAACAACCAGTCACTCCTGTAGCAAGAAAAATTTATGGAATACATCAACACATACACAAATATATATATTATTTATTATATTTATTATTGTTTAATTTGTGTATATATATATATATGCAGTTTTGTCAGCTAGCTTTATCCTAACATACAAATTAAACAGTGATGTTATTCATTCCATGTATATTACAATAAAAATAAACCATACTGTAGTGTTTTGGCCTCACTTCTACAATATCTCAGCCCTACGTCTCAAGCCTATGAAGACGTCAGAATTCCAGAATATTTTACTGTACACAATCACATATCATTAATACATGGTACAGAAACACTAAGTAACAAATTTTGGCATCTGTTCCTGATTTCATACCCAAGACATTCCCAAGCTTTACCTAAAATTATACTTCTCTTTAAATTACAGTGTATAAAAATATTACAGTCCTGTCTCATTTCTTTGAACCTGCAGGAAAGAAATACTTGCCTGCAATAACCATTCACAATTTTCCCAGACACCACCCTCATGAGCTTCTGCCAGTCCTTGGGACAACCAGTAACAGGTGTTCCCAGCAGTATGGCATCCTGTATTATTCCTTCACATCTGTTTCGCTGTGACATCTCCTGCAACATCAGAATTCATAACTAGCATGTAGATATTATTTTATACTACTGCAGTATGTGATAATTAAAAGTGATGATATGGGAAGATGAGGAAAGAGCTGAAAGGCTGATCCCTGAAAAATATGTTGGCACATGGTAATTTTCACAACACAAAGGTGTCATTAGTACAGCACCCTAAATACATTTATCCATATGTACAATGAACATTTTTGAAAGGAAAGTGTATAGAAGAATTTTAGCCCCAGTATATGACAATGAAAAAGAAAATTGGAGGACATTAACCAATAAAGAAATTTATGCAAGTGTTAAGAAACCTACTATAATAAAGACAATATTATTAAATAGATTATTTTGGTTTGGGCATATAAAGAGAATGGAAGAAAATAGAATTCCCAAAAGGGTATTACACGGGGTTATTCAAAATGATTGTTGGGGTTTTAACAACTGCCACCTTGTTCTCCAGATCCAACCCCATGTGATTTCTTTCTATGGGGTTACATCAAGGATCAGGTTTATGTTCCTCCTCTTCCCGCAAGTAGCCCAGAACTGAAGGTACGAATCAGAACCACCAATGAAATCATCACCGCTGACATGCTACAAACAGTTTGGAACAAACTCAATTATTGTGTTGGTGTTTGTAGAATCACAAAGGGTGCACATATAGAGACCTGTAAGGTATGTAACAAAAACTTGGGGTGTTGTTCTATTAAATAAAAAAATACATATACTCCTATCCCAAGTGTACTGTGTATAACAAGTTGTTAAAACCCCGACAATCATTTTGAATAACCCTGTATATGAATTTGGGAACAAGATTGAGAGGTAGACCAAGAAATAGATGACAAGATGAGGTGAGGGTGGAAGAATAGTTGGTGGAGAAGGGTGGCAGGAAAAAGTACATAACAGAAGGGAATGGAAGAAGCTCCTGAGAATGGCAAGGAATCGTCACATTCTGCACATACCAATGGAATGATGTACAATGACATGCAAGTCAAATTACTTTTACCACACAAGGTCTTTGCCTACATGTGTATTGCATGTGGGAGCTACAGACTGAGATCTGGTGAAATACCACACTTCTTAGCTTCAGAGGAAAAATATAAGCCTAGTACACATTAGTATTTACTACTACATTCAACCTTCAGGAGATGGGTTTAAATGCCAGTTGTGTCTCTTGATGACCCAAATACATACAGACAAGCATGTGGTCTTGTAGGACAATAAAGGTTAGATACATTAATACACTGGATTACAGAAAGTGAGTCATTGCATTAAAACATTCTGCCAGCGGAAAGAATGGTAACTGAGGTCAGTCTAACACCACAAATAATTTTATGTATCTTCTTTGTTAAGTACTAATATAGAATATAAAATAGTCATTATTATTCTTTTATTATCCAGATCAACAAATGCACAACATACATATATTAACAATATTTTGTATATCGTAAGTACTCCTACATGTTTTGATGCACCCACATCATCTTCAGGGAGTCTAATACCTCTATTTTGCTAAAGTTATAAAAGTAATTAGGGTTACAAAATCAATAAAATCAGTAGATTAAGATCTTTCCATACGTGATCATTATAGGTGATGATAAAATACAATCCATAAAATGTTGTGAGCTGTGTTAACTGTTATAAATACAGTACATGGAAGATGCTAGCTTTGTGGCTGTATATGCAATCTGAATGGTCTTGTAGGAAACACCAACATAGGGAATACTCCTACAAGACAGTCCAGATTGTATATACAGCCACAAAGTCTTCCATGTACTGTATTTATAACAGTTAACACAGCTTACAACATTTTATAGATTTTATTTTATCATCAACTATAATGATCACATATGTAAACATTTTAATCTACAGCTTTTATTGAATCTGTAACCCTAATGACTTTTATAACTTGGTGAAGTAGAAGGATAAGACTCCCTGAAGATGATGCGAGTGCATTGAAACATGTAGGAGTACTTACGATATATAAAATATTGTTAATACATATATATGTTGTGCATGGGTTGGTCTAGATAATAAACTGTACAAGATGCATGGCACATACATCAAAATAATTATTATTCTATTCATCATTATGAACAAATTTAAATTACATGACATGATAGGCCACTATCTGAAAAAAGCAAATTACTTGGTGTAGATTGTGTGGATCATAGATGAAAAGAAAGACATACAACTAGGGACACACAATAAAAACAAGAGGAAAGTTTTCACTTGAAAACATATTACAAATGTGGAAGGTACATGGTAGATTCTGTTGTTTATTTTACAATGTCATCAGTGTCTTGAGCTACACAGTGAAAATAGTATGACTGAATGATTAACTGGAAAGGATATGGAAGGAAGAAGTTACGGCCTATCGAGGTATTAACCTTGCAATTGCCTGAAATGACTGAGAAAAACTACAAACTGTCTCAGAATAACTAGTGTACTATCTGAAATATGCACCAGACACTTCTTGAATACAAGTCTATGTACACACTGTAGAAAATTAGGATCAGGCATTCTTACACGAAGACAATAGTAAATGACTCGTGCACCCAGACTGAAGCCAATAAGTGTAACTGGTCTCTGTCCTTGTTCTCTGGACAGGAGAACCTCAGCCAGTTGTTTTCCAACCTCAGCAGATCGACGACAGCAGACACCCCACGGGTTGTCTATCACTGATGCAAGTGAGATAAGAGAAGCTGGCCATGCTATCGCATTTATAAGTCCTATAAAAATCACCCTGAACATTAGGGATATCCAACAACTTCAAATTTCAATATATACATGTATAAATGCACATGTGGGTGTGTGCACATGCACACTTGCACACATATACAGATATTTAAGTGTAGAGAAGAAAACCAACTAGACACTACTGAATGCTTTATTGCACTTATAATCTGTTCAACATGTTTTGGGCACTTATATGCCCATCATCAGGAGCTCGAGACTATACTTGTG
>Ga0209755_10006432_pt1 | contig 13009 bp, 9 predicted proteins | sample TergutCo191P1_FD_187301 | JGI IMG/M metagenome (GOLD analysis project Ga0209755, IMG submission 187301) | Cornitermes sp. P1 segment gut microbial communities from Petit-Saut dam, French Guiana - Co191P1 (SPAdes) (version 2) | ecosystem: Host-associated > Arthropoda: Insects > Digestive system >... | reverse complement strand
AATGGGGGGGGGGAGAGTTCTGTAATGTCTGGAAAAAGTTGCACAATGAGGAGCTTCATAATTTGTATTGCTCAATATTCAACAAGCCATAGTCCCTGGAGTGCCAAAAATGATGCTGTAGTCAGTAGCATGTGGATAGCATATACCTGGCTGCAGATGGAGACCAGTGGTATGCTGTTGTGAATATGGTAATGGACATTTGGATTCCATTAAAAGCAGGTAGTTTCTTGAATAACTTGGTGAATATTAAGATTCCCAAGAACTGGCGCATTCAGTTAATTAGCTTTAGATTCTGATTTGAGCATAACTGCAGCACATTAACACAATAATTATTGGCCAGTATGTGCTCATGTGTTGCAGTTAGGGTACTGTGATTTTCAGCAATCACAGTACACTCAAACAATGGAAAAACATTCACAAAACACAGCCTGCACAAGTACCTGTAATAGATCAAGCCCATCTTCTTCAATGTTCTTTGCATGGCTGGTTAAGTTATTATGAACCCAGTTTGGAAATGTTGCCTTGTAGTCAGGCAGTTGAGATACTCCAGGCCAGATTTCTTCAGTTGGTGTCTTGAGCACTCTGCAAAAGAAAGTATTGTCTTCTTGAAGACAATTGAGACCATGGTGCAGAAGTTTTTGGAAAAAGCAGTAAGTGCAGGAAACTGTCAGAGAAGCAGTTGGGATTGAAGCCAGTTTTTCAGTTCCTGACAAGAAAGGCAGTTACACGGCACAGACTATTAGCCACAGTACAAAAGAAATGACTGTGTTTACATACATTTATGACTATCATTGATGAATTGGAGGAGCTGGGACAATGTGGTCAGTACAGTCATTAGGCTACAGACTGGATGACCAAGAAATCATGCGGTCATTCCTGGCAGGGGCAGGAGATCATGTGCTTCTCCACAGCATCCAGCGAATGCAGCTGATGCCCACCTCTACCTAGTGCCTGAGGTTAAGAATGACTGGAGCTATGTTTCCACTCGCCCAATACCTTCATGGCATGTGCAGGGACAACTTTAACTTCTGGTGGACAAGAAAAACAACAGTGATGTTATGGGACCATGGAGGTGTTACTGTTCATTTATTGCACCTCCTAATCCTTCAAGTGCTGCAGTACTGTACACGGCACTCTCAGAATAAACATTCATTATTAGATTTTTATTTAGTTTGTGAAAACAATATCAATATGTTATGATTTTTCATACACTTTTATTAAAAAGTAAATTTATTTAACAACTATTAAAAAGTCAACATAGTATTCATAATAATAATAATTTCCTCAATATGTGGTGCTCTCTGAAGGCATAAGTGACACATTAATGCCTATGAAAGCAGAAAACCTTTAAGTACTAGGGAACAGCTGCTAGAATATTAAAGGTGAAACATTTACAACGCACATTTATTATTAACAGACATATAGAGAAACACAGTTAAGATGTCTCTGCTTAAAATTTCCTGCATAAAGAAGCCACAATAATTTAGTATTAAATTTTGCCATATGATAAGCATGTAATTTGCCCTTTTGATTTGCTTCCTGCTTAAAATGACTTTCCACTTAAGCAAAGCAAACATATCAAGATGCAACAAAGTTTGCAACTATTTAATACACTTTTCCATCAGAATCTTAAAACAAGTTCTCATTCATTCAATTTGTCCTCAACAAAGGGATAAAATAAATCCCTCATTTTGTAAACACAGTTGAACCCCATTATAACAACATTGGTTAATGCAACACCTTGTCTATAGAGTCATATATTCTGTGGTGCCAGTTACTTCCTCACTGTTAGCCATAACATTATACTCCTTGATTAAAAAAACACTCATTTATAACAACACAAATTATTCAGTCCCTTTCATAATGTTATAACCGAATTTGACTGTATTTATCTCCAAAGTCATTTCTACTAAAGAAGAGAGTTACAGTTATAAAACTGAATGTTAATGCATGCAAATGTGTGGCAGAAAATGACATCACACTCTGCTCTGCAATCTATTTTCACATGTGTCTTTGGCACAGTGTTAAACAACATGACCCAAGCATAATTTATAATGCATATCAAAATAGGTTTAGAGGAGCACAAAGTTTTACACACAAGTTTGATTTCCATCTACTGGCACAATTCTACTTTTGCACTCCCACAGTGCGATCACTCATGCAGTAAACATTGTGTATCAAAAACCTTGGATCTCCGCCTCATCACAAACAAGAGATATCTAATACTGTAAAATGTTGGGAGACAGCTTTTTACATTATCACAATTTATGCTTTAATATTTCACATGTATTTTAAACTGAATAATTTTTAGTCACACTGTACATCAATTTACTGTTATATAATGCTGATATATGTATGTTTACCATTTACTGACATATGCTAGCTCCCTAAAGATGGCTACAGGTAGCCAAAATATCTAGGATCACATAACCCACCATTGTCCAGTAGGTGGAAATAAAATCAGTGTGTAGACAATTGCAAAAAAATGTATAACATTAAATATACTAACAATTTAATTTAATTTTAGTAATTTTGAGTACTGTGTGACCAAAATATGAATACTTCTTCCTTTCACTTCAAATTGCTTATTTGTGTACAGTTTTCACAATTTGGAACCAATAATGATAGAAAATGTGATCAGCATGGGTACATCAAATACTGACAAAAGACAAGCTGTTCTTATTTCAACAAAAGCTGCATACTAAACATATTTAGATGCCAGTTCAAAATTTGCCTTAAAAAAAATCCCTCCTGTGTACATCTTTGTCAGTGTAAAATAAAATACACAGTACCTAGCCTACAAGCGAACAGCTCTACCCGTCCCCTCCCCAGTCGAGTCAAAACAGCAAAATATAACATGCTCAATACAGAATTACAAAATAGCATTTTCTGGTTTAATCTTTTAAGATGTTTTCATGTTTATTTAGCCAAATTTTTGAAAGAAAAATTTTATGTAAAATATTCAGTCCAATGCCAGATAAAGGAAAATTGAAAATGAGGTAAATCATGCTTTGTACCAGCTTTACCAGTCACCAAATACTATCAGAGCAATTAAAACAGCAAGGTTGTGATGGGCAGGGAACCTATGGAATGGGCAGCAATGAAATTCCCAGATCAACCACAGATTCCAAACTTTGAAGGAAGCAGGAGTGTGGGGAGACCTAAACTTTGGTGAATGGATAGTACGGTGAAAGATTTGAGGAAGTTTGGGATCGAAAGATGGCGGATAGTCGCCAGGGGTAAGCAATCGTGTAAGAGGGTTCTACGGGAAGCTGAGGGTTTGGGCCATAGTGTTATTGATGATGATGACATACAGCATATATCATGAAAACTGTCATTATAGTTAGAAACAGGAGCATTCTCACCTGAATATGCGAAACAACTGGTCAATCTCTGAATCACCCTGAAAGAGTGGTTTCTTTGTTGCCATTTCAGCAAAGATGCACCCAATGGACCACATGTCAATTGGACATGAATACCGTGTTGATCCTAGCAGAACTTCAGGAGCTCGATACCACAGAGTCACCACCTGTTAAATGAATATGTACTTTTACAAGAATATTTGAAGTTTCAGTGATACATAATCTGAGTTGACACAGCAATTTTTTTGATAAATTACGTGTTGTTCATCAAATATTTGTCCCTGTAAGATGAACAGTGAATTCCACTACTGTCCTTATAAGATTAATTAATCACATCTTATGTGGAAATGAAGAGGCAAGCTGGTTGTATGGAAGTACAGGGCATGCAGCTCCATCTCTTTTCTCTCTGTTCCAAAAACACTGTCCTATAACTGCCAGGCCTCTGCAGTTTCTTTTCAGCAATGGATCAAAGCAGAGTGTCAAAAGTTCTGAACAGAGTAATTTACAGCAAGTAGGGAGACATTATTAGAAGGGAAATTGAGCATTGTGATGAAGAAAAATGTATGCATGTGCCTATTCAGAAAGCAACAGCAGCCAATTACACAGGATTAGGAAAAGTTACAAGGAAAAGCCAAATGACCCATAGGAAACACGTGGGAAGAAATGGTTAGATTCATATTCAAGCTATAAGTATACACATGTATAATATAAGACCCTTATAACAGTAATCATATTCTACAGTACATATGCATTTGTGAAATACAAAAATTTTGGCCCTAATCGATCAAATGGTATGACCAAGTAACAAGGGTCCAGAATGCAGAAATAAGTAGACGCATCAATGTTGTGTTACATGTATATTTCCTGTTTTGTTTGCAATTTCTTTGAAGCTATAGCTGTTCAGAAGTATTCTAATAAATTAGTTACATTATTATTATTATGAAAAGAATGTCAGTTTGTTACAGGCAGCAAAGAAAGGGAGCAATATTAGTAGATAATTTCAACAGACGAGTTGTAAGGGACACTACACAGGAATTCTATCCTCAAAGAAAAGTCATACCCACTGTATGTAAACTTAGTCCAAGTTTGAAGAAGAAAATTGACTGAAGATGAAATGGCTCGTCTTTAAATAGACTCTTAATGAAATGGGTTTTGTATAGTAAAGATCCATAAATAACTGACTTGTCCTCATTGAGTGAGCAGACATTGTTGCTTGGTGTTCAAAATACCTGATAAAGATGTAACAATTTAGGGTGGATGTTAAACAGAATTTTATTGGGATGAGTTCCAGATAGACCCCAATTGACTTTCCAGAAATGCTGACAAAAGAACGATGATGTGAAAGGCATAATTATGGGAAGCTTGTTCAAGAGGTTAGACATAGTGCATACTGGTTCAAAAAATGGTTTTCTACCAGGGGGCCAACTTATGTACAAAGCTGGCCGAACACATGATAACTACTGAGAGGAAACAAATTCCAAGAATTGTGAGAAATGGATATCTGGAATTGTAATACCACATTTCCCAGTTGCATCAGTTAGTGAAGGATAATGCTCCATATAATTCGATACAGGAAGACAAGCCACAGATGCAGTATAAAGTAAACAGATAATTACTTGGTTAGACAGAAAGGGGTAGCATGTGATGCAAAGATGCCAAACAAGCACTCTTTTGGAACCAGTACAAGCTAGCAAGCCAAAAGGATAAATTTTACAGGATAGACCAATTGTTGAAATGGCATGGTCGTGAAGTTGTTCGTTTACTGCCCTATATGTGTGAATTAAATCCTATAGATTTTGATATGGGCAAAAGTGAAGTGAATCATTTATGAGAACAATGTACACAGCAAGTTTTCTTTGCAGGTATTGCAGTTGTGACGAACTGAGGCAATAAATTCTGTTACATGCAAAGACTGAGAAGAGTATTGTGGCGATGTTTGAAAACTGGAGCAAGAGTACTGGCAAAGGGACTGCCCCAGCAGAACATCACATTAAGGAAATAAACAAATTTTATGATAACAGATAAAATAAATAAATAAATAATGTTTTTGACTGTTTCTTGTTTCCATATAAAGCAAACAGTATCACCATTTAATTTAATTTCACACATTCTTCGCTATTAATTTTTTTTAAATACTTTTTGGCGTTATGTGTTTACATACTGTATTATATTAGAGGCATGTTATAGAACTTGTATATTGGTGTTCTTAAAGAACTTTGTTATCACGTGCACTTCTGTCTCAGTGTATGTCAGCATCACCCATCTTCTGTTTCTAACCTGTTTATGCAGCAAAATACAGCTGGCATGTGTTCCACTGAATGGGATTTTATGCTTAAGCGTACTCTTGGCCATACACAGTCTATATTATACCGTAGTACAGTAAATTCTTCTCAGTTGGTTGCAATGTGTAAAATGTATGTATCGCTGGTACTCTCCTTTGCTACAGTAATGCATAAAATTTGTGACAATTTAACAAACTGAACTACTGTTTTGTTTATATTTCCATGTTTTTCATTGTAGACAATATGTCATCAACATGTCTGAAATACACCACAGTATTTTATTGCGGGAGAAAATGATGTACTTTAATTTTTATCAAAAGGAAATTCTAATAGAACACACACAATTTAACCCCAGAAGAAAGGATTTCATTGTGACAGACAATGTACTTGTACGCCCAACAGAGAAGTTTTTGGAACAGGTATAAAGTCGCCTGGCCACGCCAACATGAGCCAAGCAGCGTCCGGAACCTGCCGACTTCAGCTGTGTGGAGTGTTAGGAAGCTCAGATATCAAGTTATCTGAATATATCTGTATTTATACCAAATTTCTGAAAAATTTCATGGATGCCATTCAGTAAAATAGGTAGGAAACATAGAGAAACAATCCCATCTTGCTCTATCACAAACAGCCTTGTCATATTTCCCTCACAATGCAGCAGATATTGGTGATCAACCAAACTGCAACCTTGATACAATCAGCATATTTTCTTGGAAACTTCTCTGTGCAACTTCTGGCTCTTTCCAAGATTCTAGATGGCACTCAAGAGGGCATATTTGTGTGTCTGTAGAAGAAGTTAAACAGATCACAACAGCAGATCGCACAGCCACACCAAAGTGGGGCTTCTAGAGATGCTCTTGTCTCTCTTTGTTGTATACATGAGAATTTGGTGATGCAGGCCTTCTTCTTCATCAGTAGGGCCCGTGGTCAATGCCACAGATGTACTGCAGCCTAAGAGGCTTATTGTACTCACCCTATTCCCCCTGTGTGTTTGGACGTTCCCACATTCGCCAACAGATGCCCCCATGTCCCCCTGCGACGCGAGAGATCCTAGTAGCGAAAGGTGGAACTATGTGGGCGAGAATTAGTTGGAAATTTTGCCCGAGATTGTGACTTCCACATCAATTCAGGGATCTTTTACATGCCGCAAATCTACAACATGGGACTCGTGGCTTTACTTCCCTTCTGAAGGAAGGCGTGCTGAGGATTTTTTCGCCCTGAAAAATCCTCACGGCTTCGGCCGGGTTTGAACCCGCAAACTTGGGTACTTAAAGGCCACCAAAGCTGCTTGATGCAGGCCTTGGTTTGCTTCCACAGGGTCCAGTTCATAGCAGTCTGGCTTAGACAGTCTGGTTCAGCACTTCATATGTTAATTTAAAACAACCTCCCTTATTTAAGGGCCACATTTAAGGAATAAACCACATCTTACATTTGCATGAATAAGGTAGTTTGTCAACTGTTTTACTACTGGTCATGACTGAATAGTGAATCAAGATTATGAAGAATACTGAAGGGTACTAGCATGGTATTTGCCTGCAGGAACTGAAGAAAATCACAGACAACTGTCAGGATGTTTAACCTATAATTGTTAGACCCTCCAGAATACCAGCATGTCACGTAATGTAGTAATTTATTCAATCACAAACCTCATGTGTGTAGACTCTTACAGGTACGCCAAATGCCCGACCCAGACCAAAGTCAGCTACCTTGATGATTCCATTCTTGTCTATTAAAAGGTTCTGAGGCTTTAAATCCCTGTGCAGCACTCGCCTTTGGTGGCAAAACAGTATAGCTCGTGTGATCTGAAATAAACACATGTCAAGAGACAGAGGAAAAAGGTCTGGTAGGGTTAGTTTTTTGCAAAACTTAGAATGTAAATGTGCAACAAAACAAAAGATGTAAAAGTATAACAACACTTTGTGAAGTTGTACATGGGGTCCATTTGTCATTCAGCACTTCTGATTGGTGTTCAAATTTCTGCCATATCTGAGTTACAAAACATAGTATTAGAGGTTCAAGAAATCATCTGATTCTTGTAGTGATGCATGAAGCCAATTTTCACACAACCAAATTTGTTTGACATAGTTCTATAGATTAGTATCTGGTCAAATAAAACTCAAGGATGTAAGGGGCCAAGGCTTCAAACTTTCTTTCATTCAACACCCTTTGCAATTACTCATTTACAATGGAAAATGTTACTACATACAGAAGTGGTAATCCATCGAATCAAGTGTTTCATTGTTTTCAGTATGCAGTAACATGTAATTACAATGTATCCAGAGAATTAACAAAATAGTTTAGTGCCATCACAGTATACACATTAGTTTGTTGTGTTGTATTTATTACATCATATATTGATCCTATGTGTTTTGATTATTAAAAGTCATCTTCAGGCAGAACATATAATCCCACAAAAATGTAAATAATGAAGATTGTACATTATTTCTTACAAAACTTACACTTTCATGTCTTACAAAACCTGTAAAATAGTATAATCAAATATATTAATTAAGATCTTCTCTTCTACAATTCAAAATCTGATATTCCTGTTAAGAACATTTTTGGAAGTAATAAATCTTGAGTTTTACCTGGTATAGGTATGAACGCACGAGGCTTGTGTCCATCAACTTATTAGGCCCAAGAGAATCCAGATATTTCTTTAAATCCATTGAGAGAAATTCAAAGATCAAATACAGGCGTGATTCCTCCATCAATACGTCTTCAAGACTACAAAAACACACCTTACAATCAGTTTTAAGGTTACTAAAATATGCAATATATTGTATGCATGTGCAGGTGCAGTACTCTGCTGAAAATATGAATGAATTCACAAGAAGAAACACTGCTGGTTTGACACAGACACAAACTGAGTCACAAGAATAAACAAGAAAAACAATATGATTACATGACTCATGTAACCACATTGTTTGGATCTGACTTACTAAAATTATTATCTTGAGATAAACTTAAAAATCTACAGAAATAATCTGTGGATTTTTCAGGCTTTTCAAATTGAAATCTAGAATGTTAATCTGCAGACTATGAAAGGTGAAACTCATTGAGTGTCATGGAATTTATGTTGATTTGAAATGTGATTGGATGTCTTTCTTTCAGTAGCTACTGCAATATCAGGTAAGAAGAGTGGTTTTATTCTAAACAGTCTGTTATATAGTCAAATGAAATTATATTTATTTGGAAGGTGTGTAGGTATTTTCTATTGCTATATAGCACAGCACATTATTCTATGTACAGGAACATCTCTACAAACTGTTACATTTGTACAATTAGCAACAATTATGTCTGTAAATATAGTTACACCAGTATTATACATACTCATTGAATGGTTTGGGACACATGCCAGAAGGTTAAGTGGTCACATCCAAATGAGTAGACCACATGTGATAGTAGTGTTCATATGTAAAGTAAGAGGCTAGAATGACACAGTCATTTACGGATGTGGTAATTTGGGTACCAACAGGAATTAAAGATTGCTCTAGTTGTGCCACAAGGCTATTTTGGAAGACACAATGTGCGGGAGGTTGGCATTCCTAAAAAAGATGATGAAGAATGAATTATTTGGTACTTTGCCAGAGAACCTCAAACCCCATCATTGGTAATGTTTAATAAAAAATCTAGAACCTGCATATTGTAAGAAAAACTGAAACCCTAACATTTGTGCTGCCAAACAAAACCCAGTGAAAAAGAAATTCAAACACTAGACTTAGTGAGTAATTACAAGTGAAAGGAGAGCACAGTTATGTCTGTCATTAAAAGAAAATTCTAACTCTAATGGTGATGCTTTAACCATTATGCTGCCAAATGTGTTCTAGTTCCAAGTCATGGTAAGTATAAAAAAACATGAGGTATCTACATATGGTACTTCCTGCAACATTTTCAGGCCAAAATCATCACTGCAAATAATATTTTAGGATTTGGCAAAAAAAAGGTTTTAAAAAACTGTGTGTAGAAAAATTTAATGACAAACACTATTCCAAGCTACAGCAAAATAAATAAGTCTCAGGATGGCTCATCAGAAGTCATTATTTGAATATGGGACCTCCTGACTATGAAGCAAGAGCACAAACTACTACAGAGTAACATCTGGTAGCATATTATGAAATAAAACAGATACACATGAAACAAAGCAGGTATAAAGAACAGATTGTTTTCATGAAGTAACAGTTGTGTAAGGTTCTCAGCCTGTAAGCATAAATTTTTACATGTAAAAGTTATAAATATGCATCTAAAAATCGCTGGACAAAATTAAATGCATGTATCTGGATAAGCATATAAGATGATATAACTGTTCCTACTTCTGAAAATAAAATTTACCTCCGTCACTCAAGCTGACAACAGAACTACCCTATTATGCTCTTAAACTTGTATAATTTTGCATACATACCTGACAATATTTGGATGTTGTAATTCTTTGAGCAGTGATATTTCTCTAATAGCTGTTGACGGAATGCCTTCATCTTCACTTTCCAGTCTGATCTTCTTCATTGCAACAATCTGACCTGTCTTCTTATTCTTTCCTTTATAAACAACACCATATGTCCCTAAAAGATAATAATTTTAAGTTTTCAGAAGCCACATAGTAGGACAGGTTTAGGCATAAAACTAAACCACACAAGTGATATAACCCTTAGCACCATTACGTACTTGGAAGTATGCACATATCAAATAAAATGTAAAAAAGTCTGATGGTACCACCGATCCATAGCCACATCCGATTCCAAGGACTGGATGTGATAAAACTAATATAACCACCGCCCAAATGCGGTTGATTCTCCAAGGTTTTAAAACCACACTGTGAATATATATCGCTGATGATCCAATGATAAAAAGTAACATGTTGGGTATTAAACAAAAATGTCAGATTTTAATACCTTGGGTGCTTTTAACAGAAAAACTAGCCACCTAGTGATATAAACACGTCGGTCTGTAATGAAAATACATCCTTAGAATACCGGTAGAAAGAATCCAATGGCATGTAGTCAACCACAAATATACAGAAAATAGTGTATAACTTCAATTGCTTGAAGCTATAATCTGCACTTACCTTCACCTATTTTCTCGATTTTTTGGAAGTCTTCCATTGTAGGTGCTATAAAAGTTAAAGCGAATGCCTGCATTACAAAAGGAAAACCGTGTTAGGTTGCCGATTCATTTCCATTATGATAAAGACTACTTAAACATATACTCACTATCATTATAACATAAACCTCTACACACTACTATTTACAATGCATTTTTTCATCGTACATTTTAACCTCGCCACAATATTTACCTTCTGTATTTATATATTTCAAAATATTGGTTTCTTTCAATCGTATATCTTCAAAAAGTTGACCGGTAACATTCTACATCACTGAAATTCAAATCAGCCAATGCCTTTTGGCCAAACCAATTCAGCGATTAACCAATCACAAATGATACTCAGCAACAAGACATTACCAATGTAACAGACGTAAATGTACCCATGTGGAGAATTAAAAATCCCTCAATATAACAGACGAGACAAACAGCACGGAGAATTGGTGTGGTAATGTTGTCACTGAGCGTCAGGAATATATCGTGCACAATACCATTGTATCCGAAAAGGACGTAATCATAAACCGGCGCTTTTGCACTTATCTGGCGTAATTATCATGGATTATATGATAGCATGCTCACAAAAGGCAGAATCGTGGATAACACCATAGTCATACAATAACCCTTTCTCTCTCTTCTGTGGTACCACAACTTCGATAATCCGAGTTCAGTGGTGGCAGGAGTTACCAGCAGCTAAAGTACTATTCCATGGTACCATAGATTAATCTATTTATTCTAAATAACAGTATACTTTCCGTCGACACAACAATAGTTTTAATATAACATATACAATTAATACGCTACTTAACTTAAGAAGCAGTTAGAGTTGGAGAGGAAGAATAATGAAGAGGAAAAGGGAGTTCTACAGAGCAGGAACCACGAGTTGGAGCAAGAGCTGGAAGCACTGAAGGTAAGTGTTGCCTAAATATAACCAGTGTACAGCAGTATGAGATAGTATTGTTTTTGGCATCACCTTAATGTAAATTTTCAGCCTGCTTTGTTGCATGTGGCCTGATATTTGAAGTCGTCTTGTTAAGAATACTTTAGGTGCTTGCTACTAAATGTATTACCATGTGAAATGGTATATCCTTGGTTTGATGGCTGAGAAATAGTATTTTTTTTTTTTGAGCTACAGTTACAAGACACATTTTCCGATGTCATATTGGACATTTCAGGCAAATTATTAGTTTTACTTTTCATGACGCCCTGTGCTCGGGTGTGAATGCACATGCTTGTGCACATATGTGTTCATAATTTAAGTAGGTTCATCCTTCCTGGTGTAATTAAAATACAACTCTTAGATATCACATGTTTAAACTAGTGTTTAGTGGTATGTATAAATCATATGAGAGAAGAGTTTGTTATGAAAACAGTGGACAGTGTGGTTGTAGGTGGGAAATGTTATCAGTCTTGCGAAGTACATTGTGAAAATGTGTACTGAGTATGTGTGGCTGAGGATAGGGAAGTTGGGCGGTCTGCTGTTGTTGTGGGTATGAACTTTGAGAGGTTTGGTAAATTTGGGAATATTTTGAGATCCCATTCAAAACATCATATGGTAGAGTGAATATTTTCCGTTTAGTACTTAGCCTGTTGCGTAGTTCCTTACTTAGTTTACTCATTGTATTTTGACAGTTGTGATGTAATGTATGAAATGTATTTGTATAAATGTGTCTCACTATGGGCTGGGTGGTACTGGGATTGAATGTCAGTTGGTGGGATTGTCTGCACCCATTCAGAATGGCCCTGGTGCCTGTCCAGCTTCCTACTCGGTGGGTACCGGGTTTTTCCTTGGGGTAAACTGGTCAAGTCATGGCATTGAGCACCCATCCCCGTCTAACCACAAGGTTACAGAAAGAGTACTTTTATACTGCTATTCTGGGGTTTCATGGGCTGTTCTAGGGTAAACTTGACCTTCTTTTTATTTTTGTTTGTCATCCAAAAATATAGGTATTAAAACTTTCTATAGACAGTTTTCACCCAATTAGACTTTTGGGTGAAGGAGGATTCGGAAAGGTAATACTGGTGAAGAAGAAAGTATCAGACAGAACTGACCATCGTTTTGCCTTTAAGGTCATGAAGAAGTCTCGTTGCAGTGTGAGTTACAACGTGAGTGAGAAGGAGGCTTTGATCCTTGCTTGTGGGCATCCATTTATAATGACACTGTGCTCGTGCTTCCAAACAAAAGTAATTTTCAATTTTTTGAACCTGCTTCATATTTCCAGAGAGTCATTAATACTGAAATTTACCATCAGTTTGAAAATGTAATATGTAGGT
>Ga0209755_10006431_pt1 | contig 13009 bp, 13 predicted proteins | sample TergutCo191P1_FD_187301 | JGI IMG/M metagenome (GOLD analysis project Ga0209755, IMG submission 187301) | Cornitermes sp. P1 segment gut microbial communities from Petit-Saut dam, French Guiana - Co191P1 (SPAdes) (version 2) | ecosystem: Host-associated > Arthropoda: Insects > Digestive system... | reverse complement strand
AAGCTCAAGTCCGTTTAAAACCTCAAGATAATTTTCATTGTCTATGCCAAAAGTAATTTCACGTCTCCTTGCAATATTATCATCATCAACAACAAAAACGATCCAAGAGCCGTATGTATTGATAACTGAAGTTCGCTGAACAACCGGAACATTTACTTTGCTGTTTGTTATTAGGCTGATAGTCGCGAACATTCCCGCTCTTATCCGAGAATCCGGTGTTAAAAAGTTAAGGCGTATTTTTAAAGTGCGGCTTACAGGATCGAGCACAGGATTTATCTCTCTTACTTCTACATTAAAAATTTCTCCTTCAATCGCTTCAAACCACAGGACAGCGCGCATTCCCTGTCTGATAGACGCGACAAATCTTTCAGGAACATTTGTTTCAACTACAAGCGAAGAAAGATCGCCCACCACATAAACAGCGGACTGAGTTGTAAGCGTATCGCCTGCATGAAACGGCGCGCTTAAAACCGTACCAGTTACGGTGCTTACAACAGGGCTCAGCTCATATACCTCACCTGGTTTTGACGGATCGATTGACGCTACAACGCTGCCGCGGCTTACCCTGTCTCCGACATTAAACCTCGCGCTCACGAGCCTTCCCGCGGCAGAAGGGTAAATTGTAACCTGGTTACGCGCCAATATCTCGCCGTTAAGAATTACGCTCCGCTCAATGGTACCTGTTGTAACAGGCGTTACGCGAACAGTAGTAGCATTGCGCGAAGAAGACGGACGCTGACCCTGCGCCGCGCCTGTCTGCGCAGGCTGCTCCTTCGATCCCGATACTCCGAAAAAATTCAATGCTATTAAAACAGAAAATAATACTATCAATAAAATAATCGCGATAGTTACGATCTTACTTTTTTTCATTTAACTCACCTGCAATCGAAATATTTTCAATAAATTGTTTCCAATCGACGTTTAACGCTGAACAAAGATCCAAAATCATATTAAAATACGAAAGTTCAGCCTGTAAAAGGCGGAATCGCGTGTTAGCCAGATTGTTGCGCACATCTTCAAGAGCAAGCGCTTCTACCCTTCCGTTCTGAAAACCAAGTTCTGTAAGCTGATAACTTCTGTCCGCGGTTTCCATACTGAGCCTTGCGATCATGATACTGTCCCATGATCCGCGAAGAAGAGCGGCGAGAGAGCGAATCTGCGTTATTGCGGAATCTTCTGTTATCGCAAGATCAATTTTCGCTTTTTCAATGGCGTCTTTTGCTCTTGAAACCGTCTGCGATCTGGAAGAACCAGGTATCCATGAATCAATTGGAATACTAAGAGCCGCCGTTCCGGCTAATCTGTCAGTTATAGGATCGTTAAACGTAGTGTTCCAGTTAAAAGAAACACTCAGCTGAGGAGACTTGCTCTGCATAACAGACTGCATATAGGCAAATTCAAGCCTCTCAATTTCCTGTTTGCTCCGCACAATATCCGGCCGTAAATGAAGGTGCCGATCTATCAGCGATTGCGCGTCTGCATCTATCTTTTTAATTTTGATTTCACCTGACAAAGTAACCGCCGGATCATGCGTCCCGCCGATCATCGCAATAAATTCCGCCATATTATTGTTATGCGACATTCTCGCCGCGCTGAGATTATACCGCGCGTTTTCCATTGCAAGCCTGCTTTGCATTAATTGGAGTTCTCCGGTTAATCCGTTTCTGAATGAGACCTCGCTCCTTGCTAACTGCCTTTGTGAAAGCGCCGCCATCTCTTCAAGAAGAAGAAGATTGTTTTTTTCGGCAATAAGAGAAAAGTATTTTTTTGTTATCTGAATAGAAAGCTGATTTACAGCGTCTTCGTATTTTAAAACATTACTCTGATGGGCAAGCCTGATACTTTTCATCGTATAAGAAAGCCCTGCGTTAAACGCAAAATTAATGCCTAAGTTTATCCTGCTTTCAACTCCCTTTTCATTAAACTCAAAACCTTTGCCTGAAAACAGCGAACTACCGTAACCAAAACGCGCCTCAGCGTTTATAGAAGGAAATATGTCACTCCAAATATTTTTTTCGGAATAACTGCTTGCCGCAATATCAATTTTTTGCTTTTGAAGATTCAAATTAAATTCGACCCCGCGGCTTACGGCGTCATCTAAAGTAAGCTCGGCGGCATGTGAAATAACAGGGAGGTAAATTACAATAAAAAAAGAAAAAACGCCTAATTTGAAGCGCAGATTCGCCTCCTTTAAAATAAATATACTATATATGGTAAATTTATTAAAGATAGGGAAGGTTACAGGAAGGGCGGGAACACCCCCTAATCGCCTTTCTCTGGCAGGTATTTCCAATAGCGTTTTGGCATGAGTTGGCGCTGTAAATCGGGATTATTGCGATCTTCGTTATTTATTGTCTTGTGATAATGTTTCCAGAGTTCTTCCCATTGATCGTTTTTTTCGATACAGCGGTTATCAGCGCCGTTTTCTTTTTCATTTGCATAATTATTATCTTCAAACGGAGAAATTTTTGCGTTTTCTCCGGGAAGGCGGCGAAGGCGCAATCCGCGTTTTTCATCAATTATTGACCAGGGAGTTTCGCCGAAACGGGCTGTAAAATACTCCGTGAGATTAGGGAGAATATAATGATCAGGTGCGCATTTTGCGGTAAATTCACCGTTTTTATCGGGAGTAAAACGCAAAAGACCCATCATTGTATGGATTTCATGCTGCTTTTGCGCCTCTATTTCAGGACTTGAACACTTCCCAGATTCCTCACAGACAAAAAAATCCGAAACTGAAAACAATTCATCATTATTACACATAATTATACTATACACTTGTTGTGTTAAATAATCAATAATTAATTTTTTTAATAACACAAATTAGCATAATTACGTGACAATATCATTTTAAATTATTATAATAGAAGGTAATATGAATATCAAGAAATTCGTAGACAAAAAATACGAAAAAATGACGCTCAAACAGCTTACTTCATCCCCCGTTGACGCGCTTCAGGGTGTCAGCGAAAATGACGCCAAACTGTTAAAGGAAGCGTTTAACGTGAAGACCGTAGCCGATCTTGCGAAATTAAAGTATGTAAAATGGGCAAAAGCGATTTGCCTGCTTGCTGACGGCGAAGAATAACAGGAAAGATATGAACGTAAATAAATTCTTAAATGAAGATTATAAGGATTTGACATTCAAGGATCTTTCAAACTCTCCTTTTGACGCGATAAAAGGCATAAGTGAAGATACCGCAAAACGATTAAGAGAAGCGTTTACTTCAAAATCTCTTTCAAAATTTGTTAATATCGCGCAAGCCATCGTTACACTTGCCGAAGGCGAAGAAGAAGAATAAATTAAAACTCAAAAAGCGGAAGCTGCAGTCCGGCTCCGTCGATGTCAGATAACAGCCGGCGAATCCGAACCGGATCGTCTGGTCTGTCAATAAACGCGTTGTTAGCCGTCATGAAGTAGCGTGCTCTTTTAACAGCCGCTCCCATTTTTTGAAGGCTCTCAATCGACAAACTGCGCGACCTGCGGCGTTCAATGATCCTCCGCGCTGTCTTCGCGCCGATGCCGGGAATCCGCAGGAGAGTTTCGTAATCGGCGCGGTTAATTTCTATCGGAAAGAAATCAAGGTTCTTCAACGCCCACGCTGTTTTAGGATCAATGTGAGCGTCAAGGAAAGGCTCATCTTCGGTTAAAATTTCTTCGGCGTTGAAATGGTAAAAACGAAGCAGCCAGTCAGCTTGATAAAGGCGGTGTTCCCTTACTAAAGGCGGTCCTGCCGTATCAGGCAAACGCGGATCGATTATTTTCGATGGCTGAATGAAAGCCGAATAGTAAACCCGCTTAAGAGAAAACTTGTTATAAAGAGAACTTGTCAAATTGATGATCTGCCTGTCGTCTTCGCCTGTCGCGCCTACAATGAGCTGAGTGCTCTGCCCTGCCGGCGCGAACCACGGCGCTTGTACCTTTCCGCCTGATAAAAATTGCGGTTTTCTGCGCGATTGTTCGGTCTCACAGCTTATAGAAGAAAAATCATTCATTGCTCCAAGAATTGATTTTTTTGTTTTTTCCGGCGCAAGGCACTGAAGACTTTTTTCTGTTGGAAGCTCAATATTAACGCTGAGCCTGTCAGCCCAAAGTCCCGCTTCCCGTATCATTTTTTCGCCTGTTCCAGGAATTAACTTTAAGTGAATATATCCGGCAAAACCCATTTCCGTTCGAAGAGTTTTTGCCGTCTCAATTAATTTTCCCATAACGATGTCAGGATCGGAAAAAATTCCTGACGACAAAAAAAGACCCTCTATATAGTTTCTTTTGTAAAATTCAGTTGTAAGCTCTGTCAGCTCTTTAACGGTAAAAGCAGATCTTTTAATATCAGCCGATGCGCGATTCGCGCAATAAGCGCAGTCATACTTGCAAATATTTGAATATAAAACTTTTAAAAGACTGACACATCGGCCGTCCTGCGTCCAGCTATGACAGACACCCATCGGCAAAGTTTTACCGAATTTATTGCCGCCCTTTCCGTTAAAATCAGTGCTTCCCGAAGTAGCGCATGAAGCATCGTATTTTGCAGCACCTGACAGGATTGAAATTTTTTCTTGTAAGTCACTAAAAACCATTATAGTTAACTATACAAATGTTTAGGAATATTGTCAAGGATTTTTTTGAATAATAACACAACAGAATGCCAAATATTTTTTAAAATATTTCCTTTTTCATAAGAAGCGGCCGTTACTAACCGCTCACGATGTAATTCTCCGAATTGATCAGAGATAACAAGACAGCCTACAGGGTGATCCTTCGCAAGCGGGGCGACTAATGTTCCATCAATAACTGTCTCATAATAAAGTTCATCCGCCCTGTCCAAAGGAGAAGTAAAAATTAATTTTTCACTGTTAAGTGCTAACTTTACGCTTTTTTCTTTTCCCTTCCAAAGTTGTACGTCATCAAGCTCAATAGTTTTCGCGCTTACTGTTTTAAAATTTTCAAATGCCCATGAGAGAAGGCGAAATCCGTCTTCTTCACGAATACGCGATCCTCCTCTCTGCGATGGAGCGCCGAGAAGCACCAAAATAAAACGTGTTTGATCTCTTTTTGCGGTAAGAGCGATATTATAACCCGATTCAGGAATGAAGCCTGTTTTTAATCCGTCAACGCCTTCAAATTTTCCTAAAAGCGTATTACGGTTAGTTTGAGTAATAGTAGAGAAACTATCCTTTCTTCTTTCCCTGACATTTTTTTCCAGCGGATAAGAAAATTCAAGAATAGAATGAAAATTTTTCATGCTGTCAGGATTTAATTTTATATATTGATAGCAGAAAAAAGCAAATTCATTGGCTGTTGTCATATTTTGTGATGAATAGCCTGAGCTTTCCGCAAAGCGTGTAACTTTCAATCCCATCCGCCGCGCTTGCATTGTCATTAGTTTTGCAAACTCGTCCATATCAGGTGTTACGCGAAAAGCAGCCGCGACAGCCGCGTCATTTCCGGAAGCGACAGCGAGGCCAAGCAGGATTTCACGTAACGTAACAATTTGCCCCGGTTCAAGAAACATCAAACTTGACTGAAGCGGCTGTCTCTGCGCCCAGCTTTCTTCCGTTATAGGAATTATCTCATCATAGGAAGCTCTCCCTTCCCTTATTTCATTCATTACAAGGTACATAGTCATCAGTTTTGTAAGAGAAGCTGGAGGTATCTCATCATCGCCATTTTTGAAATAAAGCAAAGCCCCTGTTTCCGCATCAACCATAACAGCCGCCCTCGATACAATATTAGGAGCATTCTCGACCAATGGAACAAGCAGTTCCGGTGTAGAAAAATACTGCGCGGAAATATTTATCGGCAAACAGATAACAAAAGTTAGTAAGATTAATTTCACACGGAGACACGAAGGCGCAGAGGGTGCTGAGTTGTCAGACAGCTTATCTATACGTTCAAGTATATTTTTATAAGCAAAATTAAAAATTTTTAATACTTTAAAAAGATAAAGCCTGATGTAGAAAAAAAACATATCAGACCACTGCTTTGTGCTTTTGTGCCTCTGTGTGAGCTTTTCAATTCCAGAAATCGTCATGTAATTACCTAAAACTCCGCTTGTCCTACTGCGCGGGGGTATGGAATTACGTCACGGATGTTTGCCATGCCGGAAACATATTGTATCAGACGTTCAAAGCCGAGACCGAAACCGGCGTGAGGAACTGTTCCGTAACGGCGGAGATCAAGGTACCACCAGTAGTCTTCGCTCTTCATGCCAAGCTCTTCTATGCGGCTTTTTAATTTGTCATAATTGTCTTCACGCTGCGAGCCGCCGATAATTTCACCTAACCGTGGAACAAGGACATCCATTGCGCGTACTGTTTTGTTATCATCATTCATTTTCATATAAAACGCTTTTATCTCTTTGGGATAATCCGTAACGATGACAGGTCCATTTGCAATTTTTTCCGTTAAAAACCTTTCATGCTCGCTTTGAAGATCGCAGCCCCAGCGAGGCTCAAATTCAAAAAGACCTTTTTTTGCAGCAGATGCTTTTTCAAGTTCTTTTACCGCGTCAGTATATGTAATGTGGCTGAATTTTGCGTTTGCGACCTGCTTTAGATTTTCGATAATTCCTTTTTCTACGTGAGCGTCAAAAAAAGCAAGTTCATCGGCGCATTCTTCCAGCGCAAAACTGAAAACGTACTTTAAAAAATCTTCGGCTAACGCCATATCATCTTCAAGTTCAGCGAACGCAGCTTCCGGCTCTACCATCCAGAATTCCGCCAGGTGTCGTACAGTGTTTGAATTTTCAGCTCTGAAAGTAGGACCGAAGGTGTAAACACGCGAAACTGCCGTCGCGTAAGTTTCAGCTTCAAGCTGACCTGAAACAGTCAGGAACGACTGCTTGCCAAAAAAATCTTTTGTCCAGTCAACGCCGCCTGAAGAAACCTGTTTTGCGATTTCCTTCGGATCAAGTGTTGTTACCTGAAACATCGCGCCTGCTCCTTCACAGTCTCCCGCTGTAATAATCGGCGTATGCAGATAATGAAAATCTCTTTCTTGAAAATAGCGGTGAATCGCGAATGCAAGACGGCTTCGAAGACGCATAACAGCTCCGAAAGTATTTGTTCTTGGACGAAGATGGGCAATCTCGCGAAGAAATTCGAGGGAATGGCGTTTTTTTTGAAGCGGATACGCCTGAATATCGCCTGTTGTTTCAGCAGGCGCCTGACCGATCACAAAAAGATCAGATGCCGCAATTTCAACAGCCTGTCCCGAGGCGGGAGAAGGTATTAGTTTTCCTTTTATTTTAACGGAAGCGCCTGTTGATAAAGACGCCAGTGCGTCCTCAGTCTTTGAATCAAAACCTAAGCCTCGATCAAATGTACATTGAATTCCTGCAAAGCAAGAGCCGTCGTTTACTTCAACAAAAACAAGATTTTTCATATCTCTTTTTGTTCTGACCCAGCCTGAAATTTTAACTTCCTGCGACATGGGAGTTTCTATTAAAATATATTTTATAAGTTTTGTTAACATAAAATAATTATATATTTATTGTTGATTATTGGCTAGCTGTTAAGGAGCGGGAATTTTATTTTCTACTTGTCTAATTTTTAAATATTTGATAAATTATTGGTTAGTTTTTAATACTAAAAAAGGAGAAGTATTATGAAAAGGATGTTTTGTTTTTTATTGGTAATTTTTCTGATTGGTACAGCGGCGTTTACCTCATGCTCAAAAAAAGATCCTGGAAAACTTATCTGCGGAGTTACGGAGTTCGAGCCGATGAACTACAGAGTTAACGGAGAATGGACAGGTTTTGACACAGAGTTTGCACTTCTGGTCGGAGAAAAACTCGGGCTTCAGGTTGAATTTTATTTGATAGACTGGGCGCAAAAATTCTCTGAATTAAATTCAGGAAACATTGACGCAATCTGGAACGGATTTACGGCAAATACCGAAGAAGCGAACGGAACGCCTAGAATCAATTTATGCGACATGAGCTATAGTTATATGATCAATACTCAATGCGTAGTTGTAAAAAATGAAAGAATGCAGGAGTTCACATCCATTTCATCTTTAGGAGGAAAAACTTTTGCAGTTGAAGCAGGATCAGCGGGAGAAACAATGGCAAAAAGCGTAGCGGGACAAGATGGAACAATTATCGTAACGCCCGCGAAAATAAACACGCTTATGGAAGTAAAATCAGGTGCGGTTGACGGAGCTATTATTGATATAATTCTTGCAAAAGAAATAACAGGAGCGGGAGATTACACCGCTTTAACAATCGCAGCTGTCAATCTTAAAAGCGAAGTATACGCAATCGGATTTAAAAAAGGCAATGATTTAAGAGACAAAGTTAATCAAGCGATAATTGAATTGCACGAAGAAGGTATGTTAAAAGAAATCGCGCAAAAATATAAACTTGAAAACAGCCTCTTTATTGATAAAAATTTCGGGAAAGTGTTTTAAAAAAACGGAGATAAGTATAACGGAAGTAATGAAAAAGTTTTTAGAACGTTATTCGCAAATATAATTGTTAGATCAACATATCAATTTTATATTCCCGCCGCTCCCCGCTGACAGGGTCGGGAAAAAACAAGGCGTGCGAGCGGAGAGCCATTACTCTTTCAGGAGAAACTGCCTCTTCTTTTAAAATACATGAATATAGCGGATCATTTACTATCGGAAAGCCAATCCAGCATAAATGGCATCTTATTTGATGACGAAAACCGCGTTTAATTCGTATTGTAAAGTAATTACCGCTTTTTTTGACAACCTCTGTCCGGTAAAAGTTCCCATTATCTTTCGCAGTTTCTTTATGTTTTTTACCGTCTTCAATTACAGGACGCACAAGTTTCCTGCCCTGTCCAAAAGGGCGGAAGTAACTTTCAATAACAAACGGAGATGCAAAGTTTTCTGTTAAAGGAGACGGCGGAAAACCTGCGGCGTTTTTTTCGTTTGTTCTTTCGCAAACAGCAGAGTATTCCTTAATAAATTCGGATTTCATCTGCGCTTCTTTAAAAAATAAAAAACTTCTTTCGTTCTTTGCAAATAACACAAGTCCATGCGTCTCATAATCAAGCCTGTGCATAATATCATAAACGGATTTAGTTTTCGTTTTAAACCATTCCAAAAGCGTGATCGTTTCTTCGTTCTCTGTTCTTTGCTCTTTGTTCTTTGCCGTTGTGTGCATTTTTGCCGGTTTGAAAACAACCGCAAAATGTTCATTCTCATCCAGAACATACGGCTTATCCATCTGCTTTTCCCATTTTATTAAGTTTTGCGGTAATTTCAATAAAACGTTCAGGTATTACTGATGAAAAATTACGCTCATTTATTTCACCGGGCAAAATAACGGCAAGACGTTTAGAGTGAAGCATTAATGAAGCATCGGGAAATATCCTGTCAACGCTGCCGTAAATCGGATCGCCAAGAATTGGGCAGCCGATATGGCGCAGATGAACTCTGAGCTGATGTGTTCTTCCTGTTTTCGGACGAAGCATAATCAGTGAATAGTTTTTCCATTGTTTAATCACCTTGTATAAAGTAACAGCGTGCCTGCCGTCAGCGGAAACGGCAAAACGCTTTCGGTTTTTTGGATCTCTTTTTATATAAGTTTCAATTCGGTTTTTATTTTCTTTGGGAACGCCGCGTACAATCGCAATATAATCCTTTTTTACTTTTCTGTTTTTAAATTGATCGGCGAGAAACGCAAGCGCTTCATCATCCCATGCGGCGATAATTAAACCGGAAGTATCCTTATCAAGCCGGTGAACAATACCAGGTCTACTGCTGCCGGATTCTGTAAATAATTTTTCATCTAATGCTGTTTGTACGTCTATCTCTGTTAATTGTTCTTTGTTCTCTGTTCTTTGTTCTCTGTTCTTTGTTCTTTGTTCTTTGTGAAACAAAAGCGCATTAACCAAAGTACCCTGCCTGTTTCCGGCTCCGGGATGAACAACCATTCCCTGCGCTTTATTAATAACAATGCACCTTGAATTCTCAAAAACTACTTCAAGCGGAATATCCTGAGGGATAATATCCGAAGGATGAGCGTCTTCCCAGAGCAGCTCAATATGATCCCCATGCTTTACACCACGGGAAAGCTTAACTTCCTTTCCGTTAAGTTTTGCTTTTAACAGTTTTACTTTTATTTGAGATCGGGAAAGCAGGCGTAAATTTTCCGACACATAACGATCCAAACGCAGAGGAGCCGAAAGTTCATCATTAATAACACATGAAAAAAAAGGCATTATTAATCGCCATTACCATCTTTTTCTGTTTCGCTTTCGTTTAGATCTTCATCAGTATTAGTTTCTTCTTCAATGACCGGGTTAAGCGGTCTTCTTTCAATGGTATAAGTGCTTTTCTGCATACTTTCTATTCTGCGCCGTTCTTTGTCCTGCCTGAGCTTAACGATAAGCAAATCAACAAGCGCTACCGTTACGGATACGCCCGCGGCTATCATAATTGTTTTAAAATGTTCATCCGTTGTCATTTCAACGAAGCCGGCTGATTTTAACGGCCATGGCGCATAACGCCTGCCTTCTTCGCTGAAATCAAAATTCGCGTTTTGGTACCAGCGAATCGAATCCATTACAGTTGTAACAAAAAACATTGAAAACGGAAATATCCCGAACATAATAATATCTACGCGGCGAAGATCTTTTCCCCACTGAGGGAGCTGAGATGTGTCAAATACATTCGGCAATGTCTGCCCCGATGCCTCAAAAACTGGCATCATCAATAATGATAAAACAAAAAATATCAATAATGTTCTTTTCATTTTTCCTTAAAAATCGCGCTTCCAATTCTAAGCAGGTTTGATCCTTCTTCCACGGCAATCTCAAAATCATTTGACATTCCCATACTCAAAATCAAGCTTTCTTTTGAATAACGTTTTTCCAATTCTTCCTTCGCATTAACAAGCTCCCTGAAAGAAGAACGGATCAAACCCGTATCCGCCGTAAACGGCGCCATTGTCATAAGTCCCGTCAATTTAAGTCCGTCATTAGCGTAAATTAAATCGGCAGCTCTTAAAAGCGCGTCAACTCCTTCGAAGCCGCTTTTCGTATCCTCGCCTGTGCGCAGCTCAAGCATCACTTCAAGCGGCTTGACGCGCAGAGAAGCGTGTCTGCACAGCTCCAAGATAAGCTCTTCTCTGTCAACAGATTGAATACAGTCAAAAAGAAGAACAGCCTGCTTCGCCTTGTTTCGCTGCAAAGAACCAATCAAATGAAGCTCAAAGTTTTGAAGCTCATGTTTTAATGCATCGAATTTCCCGGATGCTTCCTTCACCCGGCTCTCGCCAAAAACACGAATTCCGCCGAGACTCGCTTCTCTGATCTTTTCCTGCGATTCAAACTTTGAAACCCCCATAAGGATGATCTCATCGCGTTTCCTTCCGCATGAAGCGCAAGCCTTTAACAGACGCTCCTCAATTTTCGCTATGTTTTCGGCAATTGACATCGCTATCTAATAATCTCATATTCTCGATAGTTTTTGCAAGAGATAAAAACGCCTCAAATTCGAGTTTTTCCGCCCGTTCTATGCCATTTAGGGAATTTTCACGCAGAATATTGCCGCAAATTTCCATTCTGTTTGAAGCGTTCATTTGTTTTAAACGCGAAGATAAAAAAGTTAAAAGGTTATTTTTTAATGTCTTTCGCCTTGATTCAAAGAGTGAACGTACAAGAGGATAAAAAAAAGGCGGATAAGCACATTCACTTAACGTTTGTTTCTTCCTTTCAAGAAACACTCCCATACTGTCAACATTCGGCTGAGGATAAAAAGAAGATGGGCGAATAGTCATTAATGTTTTAACTTCGTAAACGGAAGCGCATAGAACAGAAAATGACGAGTAATCAGACGTTCCGGCCTTTGCCGCCATTCGCAGAGCTGTTTCCTTCTGAACCGTTACAACCATTCGCGGAAAAATCTGCTTCTTTTCGATAAAATCAGCGATCAATGCCGCCGCGATATTGTACGGCAAATTCCCTAAAAGAAAAGGAGTGTCCTGCTTTGAAGCAGCGCAGGTCTTCCGCAAAAAAGCGCTGTCTCCGGAAATATCCGCTTCATATTGTTTATTTTTACAAGAAAGCCATGTTTTAAGAACATCCCCTTCAATGAGCTTAAAGTTTTCTTCCCCGGAAAACAACTGTTTTAAAACACGTATAAACCCTGAATCTATTTCAAACGCTTTTACCTTTAATCCCTTTTCAAGCAGCAAAGCAGTCATCGCTCCAAGACCTGGACCGACTTCCCACACTTCATCTCCGCTCTCCGCCTCCAGAGCGTCAGCAAGAGCTTTCCTCACCTGCGGATTTATTAAAAAATTCTGCCCGAATTTTTTCCTCATCCCAAGTCCTTCCCGCTCAAGAAAAGCGCGTAATTCTGACGCAGAGTTATAGTTTAGCATACGTCATTATAAACTAAATTAAATAAAAATTTAACTATTGAGAGTACAAACAGGGATTTAGCGCTGAGATAGCAAAGTAAAAGCGCTCTGTCCATGCGTTGGTCGGCTCACGGGCTGCGTTGGTGAAAAACATTTGCTAAGAGTCCGCCAGCGAGCTCTGAGCACAAAAACCACGTTAATTATAATTGTTACAGATTCCCATCAAAGCATTTTGATAAAAAATTAAAAATTAATAGTAATTATCACTACATGGTTTTTGCACTCAGATCTCTACGGCGGGGAACGGCAAAAATTGTTTTTCACCCCCGCAGCCCGCCAGCCGACCGGCGCATGGATAAGGAGATTTGTACTTTGCTATTTTACATATCTACGTGATAGAGATACATTAACAAAACGTTTTATATTCAACCTCTCTACCCCGTTTTATGTGGTGATATAAAGTACAACACTACGCGTATGCTCTTATTATTGCCGCGGCAGCGGCTTACCGGCAACAGCCCCAGAAAAATATTTTCAGAAATTCTCCGCCGAAGAGACATGGCTATAAAAACCGATAGTAAAATCTCTTACTATTTAAATTTTTGTTAAAATAGAGCTTGGACAGGAATATGTAACATATTTAATTCACGTGGTTTTTATAGTCATGGCTC
>Ga0209755_10006430_pt1 | contig 13010 bp, 5 predicted proteins | sample TergutCo191P1_FD_187301 | JGI IMG/M metagenome (GOLD analysis project Ga0209755, IMG submission 187301) | Cornitermes sp. P1 segment gut microbial communities from Petit-Saut dam, French Guiana - Co191P1 (SPAdes) (version 2) | ecosystem: Host-associated > Arthropoda: Insects > Digestive system >... | reverse complement strand
AGAACAATATATATATATACACAGTGGAAAATTTTCAAGTTCAGTGCTGGACAAAATAAAATAGAAAAGTTTATATTTCTCTTGGATGAGGCACAGTTTACATTATGGTAAAAGAACAGCCAAAATAACAGATCCCCATTCAGTTCATGACCTTAAACTGCAGTAAGCTCAAGCAAAATTATAAGGCTCGCATTCTTTTTTAAGAAAATTCTGACCATTATATTAAATTAATTCTCATACTATTATTATTGAACTGAATGAAGGAGAGAAACTGTGACCTTCCTGTAGAGAAACTATTACATTTTGACTGCTCAGTGACTAGGCTACTATGTGGACGGCTGAAGAATCTGGGTCCAATTTCCAGCTCGGCAAGAGACTTTCTTCCCTCTGAAGTGTCCAAACCAGATTTGGGGTCCACCCAGCCTCCTGTTCTGTGGATAACTGGAGCGTCTTTCCCCAAGTTTAAAGCAGCCAAGGCATGACACTGACCACGCACTTACATCTAGTGCCAAGGTTATGAATGTAAGGACAAGAGTACTTAACCTGTTCAGTAATATTCTCCTTTGCAGTATTTCTTATGAATGAGTGATTCTTTCATTCACATGCATTTGATCACAAACAGGAACAGTAATTTCTACAGAATATCTAATTTTATAATATGCAGAGTCAGAGTTGAAAATGAACTGATACAATGAGCAGATCCCTAAAAACAGGACCATAATTTTTAACAACTGGTACTAAAAAATGTAGCAGTGAATATTTCACTGCGATTAGTACAGAAATGATAAGTAAAAACAATGTGCAGTACCTCCTTCCAAAGACTGAGAAATGTTGCTTATTGTTACGTCTGTGTTCTTTTGATATTCACTGTTACAACTATATATCATACGAACAAACTAACACTTTGTTCCACCATCTTTCCACATTTCATTTGCCTACAAATTTTTATCATATACTGTAATTCTTATTGTGTCTGCATGCAGGTACACATGTGTGTACTTCACACATTTATTTGGTATCTTGAACATCTCTCAGAAACAGCAAGCAGCATTTCAAAATGTTGAATGTTTACAGTATGGAAAATTGCTAGAAAAGTGTCAGTATAAGTAGTACAGAAGTTTGGAATCTCATACTTCCAGCTCAACTGGAACTATGATTGAGTTGTTAATCTACATGACTGCTGCAATCTGTACAAATCATAACCTTTAAACTTCTTATGGAATGTTAAAGTATCTTACACAACAACAGTAGCAATTGCAGATTACCCCAAAGTAAGCTGTGTAAAGCACAGAAATATCTAGTCCTACATGAAGCTCATAATACAGTCCTCTAAAGCATAATGTCATCTAATTAAATTTCATAGTCACTAACATGAAAAACAAGTGCAGATCACTTTTCTGTCAGGCGTTCTGACATGTACAGCTGATTAACAGCTCCTAAACAGTGACGACAAAACAGTGTCATGTGTTACAGTAAAAGGAGTACTTAAATATCTTAATCAAGTCAAATCCTTGAGAAGCTAATAGTTCCTCGCCTAATCAAGAAATTTCCCCACATTTATGGAAACAGAATGTTCATTATTATAGTCATAAAGGCCTGCCTCATCCAAAAGTAAGTGGGGAGAACCGGCCAGGAGTTTAATCAGGTTTATTCTTATACTGTGCCTGAAATAAAGGAAAGAAGTAAGTACAGGTTTCACGACATGTTCAGTATACTACGTAAGATGCAACTATGATCCACTGCTTTTCAAGTCAAGTAAGAGGGTCACTAACTACAAACAGATAATGGAACCGTAACACTTTAAACATCAGCACATCTGTAATATATCATTATGGACACAGTGTCAACACAGTTATTTATTGTACTTTCTTTCTATCTGTTGAGAAACTAATCAAACTGTATGCTCACAGTTTCTTCCCTGCATCTATAATATTTGATTTACAATGGAAGTCAACCCATTTCAGATGATTTTTCTGTTTCAACTTATATTGTTGCTGCTCTCTGAGTAATTAAATAATTAAAAACTGCTGGGACTATTTGTAGGCTTGCCACATATGCCGGTACCATGTCCTGGGTTCTCATCTGGTTGATTAAATAAGTGTCACAAATTTAAACTTTAAATCAGTCTTGTACTCTTATAATACAACTTTTTTTCCAGGGAAGAAGACAGTTGTTTTGAAACAGCCAGTTACCGACATAAAAAGCTGTTCTTAGTCATCAGCAAGAACAAAACTGTATGAAACCCGTAGATCACACACTTGTTATTGGTGCCTTATTTCTGTGGTCAGATGTGGTGTCCCACGATCACAGGTGGTGTCAGTTAGCAATGGACTTTTCAGTGTGAGCCTGCTGTTTTGTGATGTGTTACCTGTAAAATCTATGGATGTTAACATTTTAACAGGTAGATATATTATCATTGAAACTCTAAACAAAGGATTTCCCATTATAAAATTCACTGATATGGATCGTCTTTATTTGAAACATCCCCACTGGAGTAACAATCATAAAATCTATCAATATTTTCAATCAAAACCAACACATACTTTGCGAACAATTTTATTATATGGAAATTATTTTCGACCCCTGAATTCGGGGTCTTCACCAGGCCATGATAAAAGAATATGAATGTATATACAAATTAAATACCATAAGTTGGAGAACTCCCCCCTTTTACATTAAAATACATTTAAAATGTGTGAAAAGAATACAAAGGTAAATCAATTACAAAAAGGCCTAAGGATGTTTAATGTTTATGTTTCTTAAAAAAAAATTTTAAAAATACCAAGCACAAGATTTTTCATAAAGTAAAGGTGATGTATTTTTTGTAAGTAAACTGTGATATATCTTAATAAATATGTTAAGAATAAAAGTACTTGTGTGCTGAATGCCACCGGTATCTCTTAATATTTTCTGATGTACTGCCAATTAATAAGTTGAGATGCAATTGCTTTTTATAGTAGAACTATGTTGCAGAGATAAAATTGAGTCCTCATAGATTCTTATATATATTAATGATATTCCAGACTATTAGAATGAGGTTCAGTGAATTGTGGAATGTAATTAGATTCATACAGTTATTGGGGCTATCAGTAGATCTGGTGCTTGTTTAACTACTAGCTGCTTACAGTTGATTGTCAACTGTATTATTTTTTAAATGTCCTTAGGCCATTTTGTAATTGATTTTACCCTTGTACACTTCTCATACATTTTTAATATACTTTAATATAAAAGGGGGAGATCTCCAACTTATGATATTTAGTTTCTGTATACATTCATATTCTTGTGTCATGGCCTGATGATGACCCAAGTTCAGGATCGAAACTAGCTGTCATGTATAAAATTGTTAGCAAAGTGTGTGTTGGTCGTGACTTACAATATTGATAGGTATAATGATATGGACTGTGTTGCTTCCACGGACTGTTATTCAATGTACATGATTCCTCATGCAATAATTTCAGTGAACATCTTCAGATCAAGAAACATGAAGCTGCTCTTCCAACAGCAACTTCAAGTATGAAAACTCATTTTTCAGAGTTCCATGACTGAAAATGCACTTAAATATGCTGCTGCAGAAGGTTCATTTATATACTACAAGTGCTGGATCTCCCACTCTCATAACTTCACTTTTAAACTGATGTCACATGTTCCATAAAAAACCTGCTTATACACAGGAAAAAGTGAAGTAACTGTCACACATGTATGCAGACCATCTGCTGACAAAAACATGCCTGATGGCAGTAACTGTAGGTGCAGATGCATTTAACAGAAAATCAGTAAAATATCAATCCTGTTTAAGATGCAGAAATTAATTTATTAGATGTACACTCAGCCAAAGGAGAAACATCAGACATGAGTTGTGATGCTAATTCCAGTTCAAGCTAACACCAATCACAGAAAAAATTTGGCATTTGTGGTTACAACACAATGATCAACGTTTGCCTGGTACTTCACTGAGGAAACATTTATATGATAATAAAACCAAGTGACAGGATGAGAACAGACATTGCCGAAATATGGTGTGGTGTACATCATGCACGGCTGTGTAGAAAATCGCTCTCATATACATCCAAACTGAAGCCCAAACACAGATGGTAGAAATATACAAACATTTTCAGATCTATGCATTTCTCACTGCTGAGCTACAAAGTTTCTCCATTGCTTATACCCAATACAAAAATCTACTGCAGGATGGCAACACATGTTTTCTGTCATTATTGACAGTGGAAAGTAATGTCAAAATTCGTGGCCATTATAGCTATGGATGCAATAGGTCTCTTAGAAGAAAACCTACACACAGATTACTTGCATATATTCTGACTGTTTTATTGATTGTCTTAAGTTATGGGAATTTTCTTTAATGGCACAATATTACTGGAATGGATGAACTTCTGTACTTTTTTTTTTGGTGGAAGTATTGAAAGTTACAACAGTTTTGTTCAGAAGAGATCTGAATGTAGGTCACTGCACTTACCCACAACTGCTAATGAACTGTGTGATGAACTCTGTGTTGTGAGAATATACATAGTGCTTTAACAGTGTGCAGACAGAAAGACAGCTGTTGTGAAAACAGCAGGTTTACTATTTTAATCAGAACTGTATTCCAACCAAAAACATTCATTTAGTTGAAAATGGTCTCTACCCCTGTTGAAAGAATGTTTGTAAAATGAAACAACTACAGTCACCCAAGAAAAGCCATAATCAGTGTTTCCATGCTTGCTTTTCTATGTGAAATGAAAGCTCATTTCAAGGATGACTGGCTGGAATTTTATGCCACATTACAACACAACCAGCCCACGCTGAAGATGATACAAAATTCATGACAGAAAATACAGGTGGTATGGGGCTAGAGGAGAAGAGCAGCAGGAAGAGGATACAAGTTGCAGAGAGGTAAATTTTTACCCTTCTTCAATTTAAAGGAGAGATGTGATTAGTTCTCAGTATATAACTGTACCCCTCCCTATTCCTCTTCATTCAATTTTTCCCACATTCTCTGTCCTTTGAAAATGTCCTGGATTTACTTATGATAAAAATGGTTGTGCTGAATATGTGTGATTTAAAAAGAAAAAGGCATTGGCATGCAGGGGGTTTAGACAGAAGTGAGGGGGAAGAACATATCTGCAGTTATTATTACAGGTCCCTTTCATGCAGTTTTATTAGCACTATATCATGGAATTACACCTTCTGCCTTTTTCTTCTGGAACTGCTTGCATAAACTGCATTAAAAATAATTTTAAAAGACAAAATTATACAAAATTTCCCATAAAAATTAAATAAGACACTGTTCAAAGCATATAAATATAAAATTATTTGTTACCCTGTATATGGTAAAGCTACTTCAACATAACAGATGCACAATATTTAATATTTTTACATACAGAAAAGAAAAAACTGAAATGTCCATGGTAATTATCATACTTATAATACAAACTGATGTTTTAAAATTTGTGAATTGTCAGTCTTATAAGTGTGTATTCCTCACTAATTCATCTCTTTGTGTGTCAATCAAACACACACAGATGCTTAGGAACTAAATTACAAAGCTACAAACCTCACAAACTTACCATATGCCTCCTACATGAATGGAGACTTCCCTCTCAAGACTATGCCCTATGCCTAATGGGTCTTTGGAAGGTGCTCCCTGCACACATTCGCTCAGACCCTCTACTGTGCTGAACACCTTCATGTCCACATCACTTTTAGGGGGTTGTACATCTACATCCTTCCCCTTTTCAACACCCATCTTTTTCTTCTCTTGATTCTGATGTTGTAAGGCAAGCTTAGTGGGCGGAGAAAGAGCTCGCTGTAGTGTGGCCGACTGCTTATCTGTGCGAGTCTCCCCTGCTTCACGTGCCGTCTCTACTTCCAGCTGCTCGGCTAAATGGTGGTGATTTCTCAAAAGTGAACACAGCTGGAGGAAAGAGACAAAAGTAGAATTTAAATCAGCTGATTGAGGTGTGAATATCAGATTGCTGTTTATTACTCATAGATTTTCCTCTTCTTCAAAATGTCCAAAATGGCTCTGGGGCCCACCCAGCTTCCTATTCTGTAGGTATCAGGGGCTCTTTCCCTGGGGGTAAAGCTGCAGTGACATGAGGCTGACCACTCACCTCCATCTAGTGCCAAGGTGAAGAATTAGCCGATCTATACATCAATTTCCCTATATGCCTTCATGACATGTACAGGTACAACTTTCTTTGCATATGAAGAATCTTAAGTTTTACATTAAATCTTTCACCCATTTGCATAAACTATTGTTACAGCACCACTCAATCCATCACACAGTTTTTGCATCCCAAATCTGCAGCACAAGATAGTTGCATCTTTTCACAATTTACACCCCTGTTTCCTGCAACAGGGAGGAATGGATGTGATATCTTTTATTAGATGAACTGCAAAATTATAATAAAACAGTAATGTACAAGGTTTTTTTCACTTACAAATAAAAATTTTTAAACATTACCCTTTTTTTGGTTGTATTAATAAATTTGAAACTGATCTGAATGTCACAAGACAAACATTTTTTACAGTATTTAAGCACCCAAAATTTTAAAACTAAAAAACCTGGGAAAGAAATGTGCAAGTCATGTAGTAAATATATTTCATATGGATGATATTATATTCTTTTCTCTGATAACCTTATGATCAACAGATAGCAGTACGATAGACACACAACATGCCAGATACAGGTTACTAACCTCTTGTAACCCTTCTAGTACTTGCAGAACTTCTGCACTGGCAGTGGAACCAAAATTTCGGTGCAACAAAGTGTGATACTGTGATAGCTTCATTCGGCAAAGGCATATGATAGCATGGGCCTCCTGCAGTTCTTTTCTGAGCAGTGCAGGATCCTGTCAACATTAGACATCAGAAGCTTCAGAGTTTATGCATGTCTGCGATGTAAGCAATTATGGATACATGCTCTGTCAGTTGATTCCCTATGATCTGTGAACACAAGACCCCTATATAACACACTAGATAAAAATTGCTGAATTTAAATTGCCTTGTAAATAATAATATCACTTTAATTTAAGTTACATAGGACACTCTTTGTGCACAAAATTTATACTGCTCATGGTAATATATGAATATCTTACCTATTAGGATCAGGATTTCCAAATACCAGCATGTAGGAGAACTACAAATTGCTAATATGTATAAGAATTCAACTGAAAAATGGTCCATTTCCAAGTGCGTGCCAATGTGCATGTTTCTTACACATAAAAGATTTCCACATTAAATAGTTTGCATTAACCCTCATTAGTTCAAACATGGAGGCTCAATGTTACTGATTGTGCAGAAAAATTAAATGAATTCTTTAGTTTACTTACTTGTGGAATTTATGTTCTTTTAAGGCAACTGTAGCCATACCAAAACTCCCAAATCAAAGGATTTGCATGTCTTTTATCATAAGGGCTAAGGGACCATTCTGGGTGTTGGAATAACATCTGTGTGTTGCAATTACCTCAGAATTTGCTTGTTGCACCTTAGAACAGTAGTAGATATTTGAGTTGAATTACAAGATATTCCAGAGGCATATCACAGAACTCAGGATCAGCATGCTTCATTAGCCTCTCCATGTACATTATGAGAAAGAGGGAGCCTCAATATGTCCTGCTTTATACTAAAATAAACCCTTGTCCAATAATCTGATTGGCCTGTCAAAACACAATAACTCTGTTGTTTATTTTTGGTGCAACCTGTTAAGTCATGCCCATGAGTTGTATGAAATTTCTAGTGATTACATACATCAAGGGTGAATCCATCAACAATGCTAGCATCAGCATCACTCCTCCTACCAGCAGTCCCACCTGTTGGTGTATGTTTACTACCTAGCCAATAATCTGGCCTTTTAGGAAATTTCTTCAAACTGAAAATGAAAACAAAATTCAAAATAGTTTACAAATTCTTTCCAACAGGCATAATGTAAGGTGTGGTCACAGTCAAAATGAAAATCCCATACCATTTTATTTATAAATGGAGATCTATTGTACACTTCTGTAAAAACTAAAGTGACACAGGACTAAACAGCAAATGCTGGAATAAGTATGTTGGTGGTGTTGTGGACTAAGGTCACTGAAGAGGGCCTGGTGGTGGGCCCCTGTTAGTGTGGTATTACAGCTTTACATTCCATTAAAAGGGAAGGTATTTCTTGATTAGTTGAGTGACCATCACCTGTTCTATCTTTGGACAAACTTTCTTTCCTTAGTAGTTAGTTTTATGTTTAAGGGTTGACAACGTCCCCCTCTCCATATTCTAAATGATGCAACAGCTTATGTTGGTGACTGTATCTGTGACAATATTTCTTACGGTTTAGAGAGTGGTGAATTTTGGCAGTTTTTGTTACCATTTGAACAATTATTCATACAGTATTTGGTTACTAATTAATGAGCACATAAATTCATACACTAACATTATGTGCATAATAATTCATGTGGATAACTTATCTAAATACAGAAAAATGAATGACCTGGCACCTCTTAACACATGGGCTGGAGATCTCATGTAAGGTGAAGTTGCTGAAATGGTAAATGTCAGTACCACCACCATGAGTCACTCATGTACTGCATGCCCTGAAGTGAAGTTATTTAGTTAGTTAATTAGCATCAATATGAATTCAGGTCAAAAGAGATATAGGAGGGAAGACCTGTGGACCATTCCAGAATATGTTCCTGAAATATGCCTAAAGAAAATGAGAAAAACTATGTAAAGACTTAACACATGACAGACTCTTAAGTGTGGCTATTATTCAGTGCAGGCACTTGTGGACATTCCATTTTACTGGGGCAAGGGATTCAAATGCTGTGTGGTTAACAGTTCTTTATGGTGGTAGAGGTAGAATCTTCCCTGTGCTTAATTAAGCACCATGGCAGAAAGGTATATGGAGATGTAAAGTTATGGTTCTATGCACTCTTAACCTTGGCACCAGAAGCATTCATGCCCAAGTGACTCTCCTCCCCAAAGGAAAGAGATCCCACTATCCATTGAATAGGAGGTGTAGTGAGTCCCAAAACTGGTCTGAAAACTCTGAAGAGAAAAAAATCTCTTGGCTGTGCCAGCACATGAATCCTGATTCCTCAGGCCAGACCAACTCCCACCTACTACACCAACTGAGTAATTCTAGCTCCTGGTAACAGAAAGTTAGCATTAACATCTCTGCTGTAAATACCGTGTTTATTCAAGTGTCTATGCTACACAGGAAGAATTTATTAAAAACCACAAAGTAAAAGGTAAAGGTAAATTTCAACTAACAACACACCATGAAGGACCAGAGGGGGAGTAAAGGAATAGATGTACTCTATTCTTTAACCTGAGCGCTAGGTGGGGGTGGGTAGTTAATGCCACACTCTGGCCACTTTCCCCCATGAAAGAGACCAATACCAATCATACAGGGGGCTGGATGGGCCCCAGGGCCAGTCTGGACAAGTGTGGACAATGTCACCCCCTAATGGGATTCATTAAAAAACACAAGTGAAATTAAATATCTGTAATGCATATCAATCAGAGAACTGAAGAACCTAATGCTGAAAGGGAAAAAGCTTCTTAAAATAAAACATATACTGTTAGGATGATAATCAAGTGTGCTTGTTGTGAAGGTATAAAATGGTGCTGTATATAGTGTAGGTACTATTGTACATGCATTTTGACAAGTTATTTATATGTGTATCCAAACTGCCATGACTTTGCAAATCAAGACACCTTGTTCTTGAATAAACAAGGTATTTATCCAAAAGTGTTCACATATGACTTCAAACTTGAGATTAAATGACCATCAGTAAGTTACTATGTTGAAAATATGAAATTAGATGTGGCTGTCACAACTGCGGCCTCCACAATATTGTTTATATTGAACCCAGACAGTACTACAGTCTTATGGTTACATCTTAAATAACTACCTGCCAGACAGAAAAGCCTGTTGTGACTTTGTTGGCACCTTAGGAAGCTCCTTTTCTGTTACACCTGTCCGCTGTCCAGCAGCATGTTTTAGGTGTGCCCTGCCACCAATTGTCACCCCAGGCAGACTTGGGAAAGATGTCATTGCAAGTGAGCCATGTTTCTGTAAAAAGTGGTCCAGTTCTCATCACTGAGTCTGTAATGTTTTTGAAAAGTATAGGAAGGAAGATAAACAGAGCTGGAGTAATGTCTATGTCATGTGAGATGTAAGGTCTGCACAGCAGTGTTGCTGGAGATTTAAATCTTTCGAGATGTGGTGCTAGGTCATTGACTGAATAGTACCTGATGCTTTGAAGGATCATTATACCTTTATCTTCAGGGTCAGGTAGTCCAAGAAGACTGGACTGCTCAATCCTGAAGATGTGCTTAATCTTCTTGGACTGCTTGATCCTTAAGATAAAAAGCACTATTATCCTTTATAACATCAGGCACTATTCAGCTAGTGACCCAGCATCATATCCAAGACCTGAATCATCAATATGTATCTACATCAGAAGCTAGCTTGTCAGACAAAAATTAGATCCACAAAGGAAATTACTTCTTCAGAAGCTAAGATAATACTGAAAATAAATTAAAATCCATTTAAACGCAAAACACCTCGAACTACTTTTTTTGGTGATTGGTAAATGCTACTTTGACTGAGAACACAGCATGTCATTTAAATTCTAGTCATAAATCTGTACATGTCATACTAACTGCCAAAGCAGTTTTCCTTGCAGAGCATGTTCACATGTTGATCATGAAATCATGCACAGACTTCACATTCTCCAGTCTACACTCTGCTAATACCACTTTTACCACTTTCTTTTCAAACACTTTAATTTTAGGTGTTTTCCTTCCATAACTTTTTAGTTTCATAAACATATCACTAGAAAAGGGATGGAACAACATCACTATTGGTTCAATATCTGATTATGTTTTAAGGGTGGGGTAGTGTATTTGGTATAGTGGCTAGGCTATGGGCTGGATGGACCAGAGACTGAATCCCAATCAAGGATTTTTTCATCTCCAAACATGTCCAGTCCAGCTCTACTCAGCGTTCACGTTTTTTGCTGACAGTAAAGTGACAAGAGTGTGACAATGAACACTCACCTCCATCTACCACTGAAGTTGAGACTGAGTGGAGCTATATCACTACTCCCTCTTTGAACCTTCGTGGCATGTATGGAACATGTTTACCTTTTGTATTTGTTGCGTTTCACAACAAGAACTTTAAATGAGTGAAACATAACATGTGTATTGAGTCTGTTCCAAGGACACCAATCATGTTCAGACAAAATAACCATTTGTTTTGTATGCTGTCTGACTCCAAGGTCTGGATTAGTTATGAGCATTTCCACCTCTTACACAGTCTTCCTCTTCTGTGTGTTCATGTATATGATAAAATCTTCCAGTCAACTATTTTCATAGATATCAGTTACGTTTAATTCTTCTCTGTGTTTTGATTTTAGTATGGTCATTCTCCTACATCCTGCAGTAATCCCAGGAGAACCTCTATTACTTACTTACATACTTATTCCATGGAGCAAAGTCCTTCTTCAAAAGTTAACCAGTTATCAGCTAGTCAAGATATACCTGTATTTTATGGAACCTAAAGGTTCATTACTAGATTCACAAGTGCCTGCCACCCGCCCTCATAAGAACCTCTTAGTAGCAGCTTAATGTGTTTTGTTCTTTCTTTTCATCATCCAGCATTCTGATCCATTACTTTATAAAATTTAGGGTCCCTGTTCTTTTCTGGCCATATAGCATTCTTTATGCCACACGTACATTTAAAACTGTTAACATCATACAACCAGCAATAGGAACACTGCCATCTCTTTCTAGTCTTTGATGTATTTTAATCTTTAGTTTTTTAAAGCAGACACATATTGAGGGATTGAATACTAAAAACATTGGTTTATTAATTTTGTTTATTATTTATTTACTTAATGATATCAGTATATTTTGTATAGTCTTGAATGACAAGGAATCATGAAGGTATGTGAAGGAAGCAATTGTGGTGTAACTGAAGGTGCTATCCTGGCATCAGTCTGGATGGACTGAGGAAATCCAAGTTGTGTAACAATTCCAGTGTTGGGAAGATTATGATATTTCGAAGATTACAATCTGCCCAACCTTAGCATCATTAAACAGTTGATAGAGCTCATTTTTATATCATCTCTTCCGTACACTGTTTTCTCCATTTGATCCATAAACTGTCCTTAAGGTGGTTATTAAAACTAATTTCATCATGCTTTGTAGGTTTCCAGGTCTCAGAACCATACAGTCAGGCTGGTTTTAACATGGTTGTATAAAGCTTATATTTACTTCCCAATTTCAAATGCTGTGATCTGAGCTATTTTCTTAAAGCACTTATTACCAAGGGCCAGCCTTAGTTTCAAGTTTGTTGTTCAGAATGTTTGTGTCTGTGATCATTGATTCAAATACCTAAAACTAATAAACATATTCAAACCTATCATTAGTATTCAAATCTATTTTAAGACACATTGGTTGCATTCAGTAATACATCCTGTACAAATTTTAATTTCTCATGTAAGGTTTTATCTACCTGTTCATCCCTGAGATACAGTGCATAGTCAATAATGTATGTGATATCCACAGTTCCAGGATATCGCATGAGGTAGGTCATACAAGTTGTATAGTCACCATTCAGTACTGAAAAATAAATATGCAACAAAATTAAGGTATGAAAAACAGGACATTTTATTGATGCTATCAATATCCTTTTTTATGCTAATTAAATATGCAAATGGAGTGCAAAAGTGAGTTTTGTTTGAGTATTCATTTTTGTGTTGAACTATTCAGTTGCCCTTTTGTCATCATTACAACAAATATTCATTCCCAACCTTACTGAATGGAATTGTTCTTCACTGTTTTCTATTTTCTCACATTTTATTGCTTACCTCTTGCTGTTTATTTAGTAATTTGCCAAAAGGGTTCTAAAAACTGAAAAATAAACTTTAAACCAAAGTTGGGATTTGAATCATGTGCAAGTAATTGTTGCAATCTTGTGGAACTGATTATGTTCTTTCTAGGGAAAGTTCTCATTTGTTATG
>Ga0209755_10006429_pt1 | contig 13010 bp, 13 predicted proteins | sample TergutCo191P1_FD_187301 | JGI IMG/M metagenome (GOLD analysis project Ga0209755, IMG submission 187301) | Cornitermes sp. P1 segment gut microbial communities from Petit-Saut dam, French Guiana - Co191P1 (SPAdes) (version 2) | ecosystem: Host-associated > Arthropoda: Insects > Digestive system... | reverse complement strand
CGGCGGTATTTCATTAAAAACAAATTGTATGCGGTTGATTTCTGTATTGATACGCATTTCTCCGTTTGAGAATTTGACGTTTTCCTCTTTCATCTGATCCAGTTTGCTTAGTTCTTCAATTCGCTGTTTTATTCTGCGGATTTCTGCGTTTAAGTTACTTAGTTGCCATGTAGCGAATGGTTTTGTTTGATGTGAATACATACCGCTTTTTAGTTTTTCAATGTCTGTGTCAGATAAGCCCAATTTATATAAAACCTCTTTGTCTTGCTTCCATGCCTTTTTGACTGCTTTATAAAATTCTTTTGTTGTTTCAAGTTCCGTCAATTTTTCATTTAAGCGGCTGACTGCTTCTGTATCGTCTCCGCTTATGGCGTGATTAGTTTCTGCGCTTTCTGCTTTATGCTGATAGTATTCCGCCCTTTCGCCTGCTTCGTGGGCTTTGCGGTGTGCGCCGTCTATTCGTTTTAATAATACTCGGTGCTTTCCTTCGCTGTGATGTCCCACTAAGATTGGTTGACCGAAGGGAATAACGCTGCCCATTTGACTGGCTCTGTTTAATTCCTGACTTGTTTCTGCGGTTGCTTTTCTAGCCCTCGCATTATACCTGTCGATTTTATTTTCTTTTCTTTCTTGATAATCTGCTCTACCAACTGCCATATTTTTACCCCATATAATAAGTTACCCCACCCATACGGGTAGGGTTGGTTTAGTGTTTTATATTGCTGATAAGATTTTATATTGTTCTTCTTCTGACAATTTTTTAATATTAAATGCGCAAGTACCGCATTTGCGGCTGTCTTTGCAAGCCTGACAGACTTTTTGACTGTCCATGATAAACGGCAATAATAAAATAATTTTTTCTATTGCCTGTGTCATGGGTTTGTTTAAAAACCATGCGAAACGGCGGACTGATACTGACGCTGTTTCTGAAAACTGCGGAGTATAAAAACGCTTGTATTCGTTGCTATACATAATAACCCCTTGTAGCTCTGATAAGTTTTTCTGCGGCTGTTTTGTTGTTATGGAATAATGTCACATAACGGATATAAAACAACCATAAAATAAAAACTGTACTTTGTTTTAATTGTTTGTTTTATGCCCTGCCATACGGCGGACAGGCAAAAGCAAAAATATTTCTGCTATTGCTTAGTTATGTTATATAACCATTATACTAATTATTTGTATAGTATGCCAATAAAAAATATTAAATATTTTTCATTTATTTGTGGCGCATAACATACTTTTAGAAAGTGATTTTATTTACATTTAGATAAATGTAATTTTTTCTGATGATATAAACATCAAGAAAAAATTAAAAAGCCAATACTCCGGAGCAAGAAAATATATGTAGTGCCGGTTCTGCGGAGTAAGAAAATATATAAAGGTGGTATTTTGAATAACGCTAATACTTGCCAATAAAATACATAGCCGCTACTTACAATAAATGCTGCGGTTGCCGATAAACTGCGGCGTACTTCTTAGAAAGATAACAAAGTAAGCGGCGCATGATTTTTCGCACAGCCTACGAATTAACAAACGCTTTATTGCCCCCTTCTTTACTAAAAAAAGCTACCTTAACAGCAGAATATGGATTGGGAAATATAAAAATTATCAAACTATGAACTATTATTGGAATAAAGAAAATACTTATTGTTAAAAAACAATTATTTTTTATATATACTCCAGATTATCATTTACTAAGTTTTTAAAATATTCTGATGTAATATTATAATGAAAAAGTAATATATTATAAAAATTATACAGGATAAATACTATTTTTTTGTTTCTTTCGAATAATACCTGCGCATTTTAGTTAAAGACCTCTTAATCGCAGGGCGTACAGCTTCTTCAATAGACTTGATAACAGCCTCATCCACATCATCAAGATATTTGGCAACAGCCGCAGAAACATCATCCCGAATATTCTGTTCAGGCTTAAAAAGTTCAAAAATTTCGATTTTTAAGGCTTTAGCCAGTAAAGTCAGGGTTTGTGCTGATACCCACTTCTTGCCAGTCTCAATATCGCTTAAAAATGTGGTAGAAATACCTAATTCAAGGGCTAAATGCAACTGAGATAAGCCAAGCCGATTACGAAATCGCTTAATATTACGGCTTAAAATGGCACGACAGTCTTTTTCTTCCTTCTTCATATAGGCAATATTCCGATATTGGGCAATTTTTTGAAGCAAATTTTCATTTTTTTATTATTGATGTAGCTTGACATTAATTCAAAAAGCCAATAGATTATTGATTATCCTTCAACTTATAGCGTATTTATAGGATTGTTTTATTAGATTTGTAAATCTATAAAACATATTACACAAAAGGGAGAAAACCTTAGAGCAGGTATTAAATGCCTAACTATGGTAAAAAGCCATGAATAACAGCTATTTGGTGAAACGGCTGTAAAAATAAAATTAAACAGGAAAGGAGAAAATGTATGTTTTGTAGTAAATGTGGTCAGAGCATGGGCGATGATGTAAGGTTTTGTCCAGGCTGTGGAGCAGGTGTTGGGGGTGAACAACCAGCAGCCTCAAAAACAGTTTCGACTGTTATGGCAAAAAATTTCCGTTGTAATGGTTGTGGTGAATCACTAAAAATCCCACAAAATGCCAGAGGCGTTATGAAATGCCCATCATGTAAAACAGAATGTTTACTGGATGGAATTATTAAGAATGCAGAGATGGCTGCAAAGGAAAATATAAACAGCGGCATACCCTTGACTGCAACAGCTGCAATACTTCATGGGCAAATTATCTCAATTCTTTCAAAATCCTCACAAATACCTCTGGATGTTTTTGAAAAGGCAGAAGTAATTAGAGAAGAGCGTTATTGCGTTCCTGCATATTGCTTTGAGTATAATGGGGAAGCACCTTTTTCATATGAGGAAGGTAAACAAGAAGAGAGGCAAAAAAGAGGTTTCACAAGTGATGGTGGTGAAACTATCACCACTATTACAGAAGTGAAATGGCATACTGAAAGAGGTAATGCATCTGTATCAGGTGCATTGTTTGTTTCTGGAAATAAAAAGATGGCACCGCATATAAATAAAATGTATATAAAAACGGACCACAATCAATTGGTTGATTTTGAATACTTGGAATTTCCACCTGATGTTGAAACTCTTGATTATGATTTACCACAACTTTCAGTGTTTAATGAACAGGTTAAACCAGTTGTAGACAAACAACTTGAAAAAGAAGGTCTAAAATCATTAGAAGGTACACAATTTGAAGGATATATACCTCGTGGCGGGCAGTATGGTGTGACATATACACGAGATTTCAAGTTAAGTGGATCAAGAATACAAAAAGAAGTAACACGAGTCTTTTTGGGATTATATCATATTGTATATAAATATGGCAATCAGGAATACTCAATATGGGTAAGCGGTGATGGAAAGAAAGTAATAAACGAAGGCTTACCAGTTGATCCGCAGCGTGATGTAATCATCGAAGAAAAAAGAAAAACATTAAATGCTGTTCCTGCAAACAATACAGGTAAATTTATTACCGGTCTTGTATTAAGTATTATTGCGGCAGGAATTTCAATTTTCATAGCAATAAATGGCACAATGGGTGCATGGGTAGCATTTGGTATTTTTGTAGGATTATCTGTATTGTTTGGTTTCCTTATTCCGTCAGCAAAAAGAAAAGGAAAAGCACGTGATGAAGACAGAGCAAAAGCTAAGAAAGAACTTGAGGATTTTGAAGCTCTATTACCAGCAGCAGTACAAAAGTTCAAAGATCAAAAGAAACCATTGCGTGGAATTTATGAAAAATTAACAGGTAATGCAGAAGCATTTAAGGCAAACAGCAACAGTGATGTTGATGATGACGATGAATAATCTCTTTTAATGATTATGATATGTGGTTGGTTAAGTCTTTTTTAACCAACCACATTTTATAAGGAAAAATATGAAAGTAGAAAATACTATAAATCAACAGATAGAGAACATAATTAATGAACATTGGAGTTTTATAAAGAAAATTTTTCAAGAAAATATAGGTTCTATTGTTTTAGAGGAAGTTAAAGACGATAAAACTATGAAAACATTAATCATTACAATTTACAAGCAGTTACCACTCCCTGTACGCTTAATTATAAAAAAAGACATATTTGTCCAATATTGTTTAGAAAATCGTGATCGATTATTTGGAAATACGCAAGAACCTGTACTTGAAACATAGAAACATAAAATTATTGATTGAGGTTTTATATGGTTGACGAACTTGAAAAAAGAATTATCTCAATCATTGATCTCATCAATGGTGAACGCATAGGTTTATCTGCCATAGAAATTACAACAATTCCACACATATCAATTCTCCAAAAATGTTTTTCTGAAACCGTAAATATCGACATCGAAAACAAACAAGACATGGTACGGTTATTGTCAGAAGTTTTTCAAAATTATAAAAATACTTTAAATAGTTTTCAGGATATTTCATTGGAAATATTATGGACAACACAGGAAATAAAAAATCAACCTTATAAAGCTTCAATAAAACTGTACCTAATAATCCGAGTTATAGGAAATAATGATAGAGATATAGAAAGCAAAATTATATCACTTGAACAGATTTGTAAAACAACACTTGATTTCGGAAAGTATGATTATAAAGAAACGAATATAAAAGAACTGTCTGCTTGTGTCAGAAATATAAATAATCAAAATGTTAAAGCGATAGTTAAAAGCGAAAGACTTGAGATTTTACAGAATAATTATATGCCTTTCTGTTATGCGTATGACAAAATACCTGTAACAGAAAATGATATGAGCCGTATTGTAAATACTTTAATTGATTATCCAAATTGCGCTATTTCATTCCAATTGATACCAATTAATTATTCAGCAGAAGAAACGCAAATTATTGATATGAACGCACAAATGCTTGATACGCTTTCAAGAGGTGTTACGGAACAAGGTATAGGAAATATAAGTTATACATTAGCTGAAAAACCTACAGAAAATTATAAATATTATTCAAGGAACAAAAATACTCCGCTGTTTGCCTTTAATATTTTAAGTTATGGTTCAGCAAATTCGGCAAATGCGATAGCAACACGAATACTTGCACAGTTAAACAACAACAATGAATTGCGGATAATAACACTTTCCCCAAATGATGTAAAAAAAGATGATAATTTCTATCCTTTGCCGTGGGCAGTACATGAGATGATCATTGGAACAGAAAGAAACCCATCGGTCTGGAATATCGGTCAAAATTTAAACGCTTTTTATAATCTGCCTTATGTGATTACAGCAGAGGAAGCGTCAGAATTTTTCAGGCTTCCTATTGGTAGCGAGACTTTATATGCAGGGCTTAATGTAAATGAAACAGGGAAAGTTAGCCGAACCTACGCTGATAATATTGTAAGCGGCGGCGATATAACAATAGGCACATTAAAATCTTCTTCAGGCGGTGAAACTATTGGTATAACACTAAAGGATCTAACAAAACATATGCTGATAGTGGGAACTCCAGGATCAGGAAAAACTACATTTTCTGTCAGCTTACTTGACCGCCTCTGGAAAGATCATAAAATTCCTTTTCTGGTAATTGAACCTGCAAAAAATGAGTATCGTGCATTAGTCCAGAGCATACCAGATTTACAAGTATTTACACCAGGAAAAAATTTTATTTCACCTTTTGTGTTTAACCCTTTCGTACTTCCAAAAAATGTAAAATTAGAAACCTATAAATCAACGCTCAAAACGGCTTTTGCAGCGGCAGTATCAATGTCTTCTCCTCTTGATAAAATTTTTGAGGAAACTGTCAATAATTGTTACTCCGATTTTCAATGGCTTGACACATATACAACTAACGATAAAGGAAAAATATTTAATATATCTGACTTCGTAAAATGTTTTGAAGATACATTTGAATCAATTGGATATACAGGTGATGCAAAAAATATTGGTCGTGCCGGACTGGTCAGATTGCAAAGTCTCATTAATTTGTTTGATAATTATTCATCTATTCCTATTGAAGATATATTAACAAAACCGACAGTTATTGAACTTGCTGCAGTAGAAAATAGTGAGCAAAAAGCCTTAATAATTTCTTTGTTATTACTTTCAATCTTAGCGTATGTGAATAGTAATTATATAGGTGATGGAAACTTACGTAATGTGATTCTTTTGGAAGAAGCCCATGTCTTACTTGACGCTGATACAACAGCAGGAGAAGGCGAAGCAAATCCAAGCAACATTGCTCAAGGTTTGGTAAAGAGAATGCTTGCGGAGATACGTTCTTACGGAGTAGGTATTGTGATTGCAGATCAATCTCCACGTAAAGTAAAAACCGATGTTGTCGCATTAACCGATATTAAACTGGCGTTTCGTCTGGTGGAAGCGGAAGATAAGTCAATTCTCGCAAACAGTTCCAATATGAATGAAATACAGGAACAGCGTCTTGCAAAATTAAAACCAGGCGAAGCGTTTTTATTTTTTGGAAAACTTGACGAGCCGGAAGAAATTAAAACAGAAGATTATAGACTTGCAAATAATATAAATATTACAATATCAGATGAAAAAATAAAATCATTGTCTACATATTGGAACATTCGTAAAGAAAAACTGCGCCCATACCCTGAATGTGTTTATTGTAATTATTGTACTAAAGAATGTGATTATAATAAAAGAATTTTATCAAGAGAAATGGCAAGGCGAATATTCAGCAAAAACTTTAAGCCTGACAGCAGCGATCCGCAAATAGTAAAAGATGTGTTTAAGCAAATGGCACAATTAATTAAACAAGAACTAAACAATGAACCATTTGATCAGCATTTATTAGCCTGCACTGAGCTTCATTTAATGCGGCGAATAAAATATGGCACAAAAATAATGATTTCAGAAGCAACAATAAAATTAACAATATCAAATATTACAGAGGGTAATAAATGAGTGATAACTATGAATACGATCCAAACAATGATAATGTAGTTAGTAATCCATTAGCAGTAGAAGTTATAGATTATACTGATTGCAGTTCTGATGTAAATCCTGATACATCAGAATATGTAGGGAATGAATACACAGAATTTAATAAAAGTGTTGCAAAAGATACAGGACTTGATTTAAATAGCGGTTCAAATGTTGGGCAAAACGATATGGGCAAAAATCAAGAAAAAAATAATATCGGTATAGATTTAAATGACAGTAGTGGTGATAAAATAGATTCAATACTAGATAATTTTCAAGAAGATAACTGGAGCGACTTATCACTAGAAGATCAAAAACAATCAATGACAGACCTTGCTGATTTTGTCGCTACTGATACAGGAAATGAAAATCCGCCAGAGATTGTTTTTAGAGACGACATGGCAGATGGGACATACGGCGGATATAACCCAAAAACAAACACAATGGAAATAAACGAAAATATGTTAGACAACTCCGCAGAAGCTGCCGATACTATTGCACATGAAATGTGGCACGCTTATCAGCAGCAGGAAGCGTCAGACCCAAACAGCGAAAAGGGACAGGAGTATAAGGAAGGTTTTGATAATTATATAAGCCCTGAATACGATTTTGAAGGTTATGAAAACCAAATGGTTGAAGCAGAAGCAAGAGATTATGCTCAGGGTTTCAAAGACAGACTTGTAGGTATAAAAGGAGAAATATAATAAATGGAAAATATTATCAATTATTTAATAAATACCTGTAATCAAAAACCAAATGTAGCCGCCAAAATCACTAAATCGTTAGAAAAACACAATGATATTTGTGCAGAACTTAAAAATTGGATTAAGAATAAACAATTTCCACAAAATAATCCATTAAAAATTGAAGGTTATACAGCACAAGATGTTTCAAAACTTGCCCCATTTATGGATGGTGTTGGAATATATAATTTTATGGTAACGCTAAGAGAACGACCTGAAAACGCAAAACGAATAATCGCAGAAGGATTTAAAAGGAAATAATAATGGCTAAAAGTTTTGAAATGAATGGTGATATAAGCACTGATACATCAGATTATGTTTGCGATAATATGAAAGATTTTAGAAGCGATTTAGCAAGCAATGATGGCGTGAATTTGAATATCGTAGAAAATGAAACCGCAGATACCAACGTGAAAGAACCTATATCAAAGAGTGGAAGCCGATTATTTGCAGGATTTAATGCAGTTATTGCAGGAGCTTCTGGAATAGGAGGAGTAAGTCCTCCTGAAACTTACGGAGAAAATATCCTTCCTCCTGTTACAGAAATACGTCAAGAATATGATCTACCAAATACGCAGATTAGCCAGGTATTAGAACAATACGAACAAAATGGTGATGTTCCATCATTGCCTTTTAATTTAAACGGCGAAGAAGATGATGGAAGATTTGATCCAAATAAACCAAGAGAAGCGGAAGAATTGAATACAGCATTTAATGAGATAGTTCCTACAGGTAATTGTATGCCATCTGAACAATTGGATAACACGAAGATAGAAGATGATCTAAATAAAGGAGAATAATCATGGCGCTTTTTGATAAAAATCCAAATGAAACTGCTTATGTTGGCGGTAAAAAACATTGGACAGATGTTATTAAAAATTCAGGCTCGGGCGAATTTTTAATTTGGCGGCAACCTGAAGAAGATTTTAATACACAATCAACATTAATAGTTATGCCAGGCGAAGAAGCAATTTTCATTAAAGGCGGCGTTATTGAGCAAACTTTTGATAATGGTACATATAAACTCACGACAGAAAATTACCCGTTTATAAGCCGTTTACGCAACGCATTTTCAGGAGGAATAAGTACATTTAATTGTGTTGTATATTTTATCCGTAAAACACACAGTATGGAAATTTTATGGGGTACAACTTCACCTATACAAGTACGTGATAAATTACTAGGGATTGCAACTAAAGTACGTGCAAGAGGTTCTTATAAAATTCAAGTTGATAATCCGCAAATATTTTTAACAAAATTGATAGGCAATAATATTAATAGTTTAGAACAGCAGGAACTTATAGACAATTATTTTACAAATGAATTTCAAGGTAAGATAAAGTCCTGTATTACTCAAGCTCTGAATGAAACACAGGCAGAGTTACTTGGAATAGAAGCAAAAATTGAGGAGTTTGCAGCAATAGTAGAACCTTTAATTGGAAATGTTTTTACCAATTATGGATTAAATATAATTAAATTTTCTATTGCTGCTCTTGATGTTGATGATGATGAATTACGCCGTAAATATGATGAGATTGGTATGGAAGCAATTGCCAAAATGCGTAATGCACAAGCTGACAAAGGCGTTATGGATGTTCTTGGAAATGATTGGGGAAGACAGCAAGCAGCAAATATACTTGGTACTCTTGCGTCAAATCCAGGTTCAGGCGGTGTCGCAGCAGCAGGAGCTGGTCTGGGAATGGGAATGGCGGCAGGTGGAATTTTCGGAAATATGGCGCAGCAAATGTTTATACCTATACAGCAACAAGCAACACCGCCTACTACTCCTCAGTCATCAGGCAGATTTACGCAAAAATCTGCAAGTACACCGCAAACGGTGGAAAGCACAACAGACGATCCTGTTTCTTCATTAAAAAAACTAAAAGAAATGCTCGATCTTGGATTAATTGAACAATCAGAATTTGATACAAAAAAAGCTGAAATAATGAAAAGAATGTAAGGGGTAAAAATATGAAAAAAATGAATAAATTATGGGTTATTTTAAATCTGATTTTTTTGGTTATTTTTAATGTAATTTTCTTTGTATTAGACGGAATAAAATATAATGCTTCTACATGGATTTCTTACGGATTTATTCACTTCGCATATTTCATGATAGTATTTACACCATTATTAATTCGTAGAAGTAAGAGTGCGGCGGTATTTGGTTTTTCGCTATATTCTATATCTATTGTTTATTTTTTGATAGAGCTTGTTACAGGTATTGTCTTCATAATTATTTCACCTGAAAAATATACTGTAACATTACTTGTTCAACTTAGTATTGCTGGTTTTTATGGTTTAATATTAATATCAAATATAATCGCAAATGAACACACTGCAAATTCTGAAGAAAAAAGACAGTCTCAAATATCATTTGTAAAAGATTCTTCTACTAAAATTAGAGGTTTATTGGAAATCACAAATGACAAAGATGTAAAAAGGAAAATAGAAAAAGTATATGACGCAATTTCTGCCAGTCCTGTAAAATCATATAGAGAATTAATAGAAGTTGAATATAATATTTTTCAAGGAATTAATGATCTTGAAGATGTAATTCGTGATAATAATAAAGAGAAAATAATTTCCTTGACAGAATCATTATTAACTTCCGTTAATGAAAGAAATATGCGGCTAAAAACATTAAATTGATGTATAATTAATGGAAATAACAATGATTGAGATTTACTTTATTTTTCATTTCTGAAATCTCTCTTGTTGCGCAATACTATATGCTTCTAATATTTTCTTACCTTGTTTATCACGACCATGCAATTCAGACATTAAAATAATTTTTTTATTGGTGTAATTAAATACATATCTATCTGCAACTAGACCATGTTTCATTACAAAATGAGATTCTTTCTTTTTTGAAAAATAATATTGACTGTCTGCTTCAATCAAACCATAAACATCGCCACGTTTAGGACAAGATTTTGTAAAACATGAAGGACTATCTTTATATCTTTCTTGAATAAACCAATAAAGAGAATTATCTTTGGAAGATGAATAAAATTGATGATTTAATAAATCATACCCACCTGTTTTTTCTAGATGTAATTTAAACCCTGTATTTTGAAGCGCTTTATTAAGGTTATTTGATTTCATCACAGAATTTGGGAAAAACACAATTATTTCATATTGAAATTTATAATATGGAGAGACATTTTCTCCTGAACTAAGATTTTTTATCCAGGGATTTCCGCCAATTAAAAAAACAACTTTATCAGTACCGTCAGATAACTTTCTGCAGCGTATAAATTCATCTTTAAGTTCTTTGAAATTTTTATCTGAGTATGGGCGTAGTCTTAAAATAGACGGTTTTATTTCAACCCAACAATTCCAATCAGGCATCCAAAAATCTGGTAAATACCAAATACCGTCTAAGTCGTAGCCTTCTTTTTCATACTCATATCTAATTGAAAGAGTGTCAAAAAACACAGCCCATTTTGCTTCAAGACGAGAACGAAATTTATAGCCGCTATAAACAGTTTCTATGGCTCTGATCATAAATAAACCTTAATATCCATAATTAAATAATAACTATAAATAATCTCATGCTCAAGTTGAAAGTAAGGCTTTTTCGGTCTGCAAAGCCTAAAATTTTCAGCATACCCGCTAATATTGCTTATTTCTTTCCATTGTATAAGCCATTAAAAATGAGCAATGAGCGATGAAAGCCAAAGGAAAGACGATTTATATACCCTTATCCCACTGGAAGAATTTATGGCTTTAATGAGCGTTGACGATAGAGACGATAAAACCGCCCGATTTTGTCTTGTAACAGCTACTTTGACTATTGAGGAATACTGCAAGCGGAAATTTCTACAAAAACAATATTTTGAGACTTTTTCATTAAAAGAAAAATTGCTTGTCATTTTGAAAGAATATCCTGTCAGTGAAATTGTAGCAGTTTATCAGATAGACAATGACAGTTTAATTGAGCCGCAATTTTACCGCCCTATGATAGGCAATGACTATAACGAAGAAATGCCGTTTGAACTGCTTTTATCGTCTTCATTAAAACCACATAGAATTTCTGCAATAAAGGTAAATTATTTTGGTGGTTACTCGATTGGCTCTGTTCCTGCAAACCTTTCGGCGGCTTGTCTGGAATTAGCGTCATGGAACTTTAACCGTTATAAAGGCAAACGGATTGGAATGTCAGGAAATATCAGAGGCGCAGGCGTTCAGGGTGAACATTTTGAAATGTCTATTCCTGAAAATGTAAAGGCTTTGATTGAACCATACAGAAGGAAAACAATATGAGTATATTTATCGAGCAAAAAATAATTAACGCTGTTAAAAAACTTTTGACAGGATATTTTAATGCCTATCTGGTTCAACTTGATTTTCAAATTCCTGTTGTTGAATTCGGGATATTCAGGGGCGTTAATGTTATCGCTCCATTGATTGCGCTTTCTTCATGTGAACAAACTGAAAAGGAACGGATTGTGAAACAGGACACTTATACAGTTATGGTTACTTTTCCTGTTTTAGATAGTGTTGAAAGTGAAATGTTTTGTTTCGCTTATGCTGACACTTTTTGTAAGGCGTTATGTGATGATGTTACGCTTGGCGGCGTTGCTGACAGGGCAACGATTACTAATAAAAAGTATGTGCCGCCTAAAAAAGTTAATTGCGGTATGGATTGGGAATTGGTAATTACATTGCGTGTAATTATAGAAGGATTAAATAAATGACAATTATCCAATATCCGGGAAAAAAGAATTATATCGCTCAATGGATTGTTGATCACTTTCCGAATGGGTATCAGGAAATGACATATCTTGAACCGTTCTTTGGCTCAGGAAGCGTGTTTTTTCATAAGGAACGGTCAACAGTAGAAACTATAAATGATATAGACAGTGAAATATCAAACCTGTTTTTACAGATACGGAACAATCCTGATGAATTAATATCACTGTTGAAAAATACGCTGTGGTGTCGTGATGAATACGATTTAGCCTATGAAGAAACTGATGATCCTGTCGAAAAGGCTCGAAGGTGTATTGTCAGGTTTTGGTTTACTGTCGGCGCTAATGTCAGAGGCAAAAACGGTATGCGCTTTGAAATAAAAAAGAATACCGGCGGATTAAATTATTTTCATTTGAAACTGCCTGACATGATTACAAAATTATCTGAACGGTTGAAACATAACAGAAAAAATATTGTTCAAATTGAGAATAGAAGCGTTTTTGAATTGATACCAATTTACAATCGGGAAAATGTTTTTATATATCTTGATCCGCCTTATTTACTCGAAACAAGAAAAAATAAAAAAGTTTATAGATTTGAATTTTCTGATAATGACCATGAGGAATTATTAAAACTTATTA
>Ga0209755_10006428_pt1 | contig 13011 bp, 14 predicted proteins | sample TergutCo191P1_FD_187301 | JGI IMG/M metagenome (GOLD analysis project Ga0209755, IMG submission 187301) | Cornitermes sp. P1 segment gut microbial communities from Petit-Saut dam, French Guiana - Co191P1 (SPAdes) (version 2) | ecosystem: Host-associated > Arthropoda: Insects > Digestive system... | reverse complement strand
TTTTCCCCGATTTGCCCGGGCTTATTACCGCCGGCGACGACTACGAGGAAACGCTGCGGATGGCTCATGAAGGGCTTGCGGCGCATATAATGTTTTTGGAAGAGGAAAACGAGCCGATTCCCGAGCCGAGGACGCTGGAGCGGATACAGGAGACATGGGAAGACTGGAAAGAATGGGAAGCCGACTACAAATTTCTCGTAGTGCCCATAGCTTTGCTTCCGATAACCACGAGGTCGAAACGGATCAATATTTCCATAAACGAGAGGCTGCTGGCGAAAATCGACATGGTAGCCAGAAACCGATCCGAATTCATAAGCAGGGCGGTGGAAAACGCTCTGGCTTGAACTGCGGGTACGCCGCAGCAACTGCTAACACCATCGCGCCGCCATAGCGCGTTAACCCGCCTACGCTACGGAGAAGCACGTAAATCGTCTTGCTCTTTGCGTTTTTCCTGGCGTTCCTTGTACATGGCGAAAAGCCCGATAAGGATGAGGGGAATGCCCACGATGCCGGATATAATTAAGATTTCCATGGCTTACTCCTTGCCTACGGCGGCAAACCATATGCCAATTACGAAAAAAAATATGGCGACGGCAGCTCCAAACATAAAGGTTTGAAAACTATAGCCCCTTTGTGCATGGAAAACAAGCCGTTTTACCCCTGATCTCATGCCTTTTTCCTCGGTTCACCCTTGCGTATCTGTCACTTTTGCGCCGCCTGTAGTGAAAAGGTGCCGGTCACCATATGCAGAGGGTTTAAAAATTCATGACTGTCATCGCTGCGCCTCCACTTCAGGTATTACCGACCCAATCGGCTACCGCAGCTCTGAACCTTTTGTTAATTGCGTTTTCGGCGTACCTAAAAATGCGCGCCTGCGCACGGGCGAAATCTACGTGGGCTTCGCGCTGGTTTATATCAAAAGTAATCGCAACCGCCCCAGTATAGGCGTTGCGGAGATTGGCCCTCAGTACCAACCATGCAAAAACAAAGCGCGAGAATATTTGTTCTTCCACCGCCATTTCCAGTTCCAGCACGTATCGAGGATTGGTTTCAACGCCAAAGTCGGATAGCACGCTTTCAAAAGCAATCGTCAAAGCCTGTCTATATTCGGATAGAGCCAGCGCCTGATTCCCGGCTGTTGCCGCCGCAAGGCCCTGCAAGTGATAGGCCGAAGTCAACTCTGGATCCAAGCGTGCAGCCTCTGCCGCCTCCCTTGCCGCGCTATCAAAGTCGCCCCTCCCTGCATACATAAGCGCCCTGTCCAAATGGGTTCCCGCGGTTTGCGGACTGGTGACATCATTAACGCCGAATCTTGACGAAATTTGAGCTAATGTCTGTGCGTTAAGCGATGCAACCATGCTTTGCATTGCGCTGTCATTCGGTATATCAAAATGGGATGCGCTTTCGCGCAAAGCTGTCTGCACGTGGATCGCGCTTGTCGTAAGGCGACGTGTGTTGCCCAAATCCCACAACTGTCCTGTAATAACGACTTGGGCACCTACGATCTGCCCAATGCCTTGAGTGTTTTCATCGCTTATATCAGCGGTTGGCCTCATCTGTAATTGCTCGAACACAAAGGGCAGATTCTGACGGTCCGCAACTTCCATTCCACGGTTTACTAGGCCGCTGGCAAGCTCCTCCATTCTGAAGTGGGAAAGATTATCGCTTTCCGAATACAAGGCCGCTACCGCAACCCTGGTCCTGGGGGCAAGGCCTTCCACAATTTGACTAGGGCGTGTTCCCACTACATAAAAGGCACATCATTAACCTAGCAAAAATTGATTATTTTACAGTTTTTGGTGTCAGTTTAAGTGAAAGCCGTGCTAACGAGTCAAAAACGCTTGAGAAAGAGATGGAGAACGCCTAATTCTGCCCTTTTTCGGGCAACCTTGGATTGTGGGAACACGCCCTAGCGGTTTGGTTTATAGCTTCCGTCAGGGAAACCCCGGCGATGCTTTCAGCCACGAAACCGCCGCCCTCGGCCACAATGCCGCTCCCACCTTCTGCGCTGGCGCAGGACAAAAAGGTAATGCCAAAAATCATCGCTATAACCGGTACGATACAGGTGATTGTCTTTTTCATGTCTGTCTCCTTAATGTGCGTTATATGTGTTACGGTATGTCAAAGCCAGCCGTTCTTCTTGTCGTGCCTCGGCTCAGCGCCTCGATCATGTTTTCCAGCTCGGCATTATTCCTAACATCGTAGGCGACCGAGTTCTGGCGTGTCGCGGTTTCCACGCCGATCGCGTCGGCCGAAAACCGGCGCACGTTGCCGAGGTTCAAGAACTGGCCGGTAACGACAAGCTCGGCCCCAAGGAACCGCCCTATGGACAGCGCGGTCTCGTCGCTGACGTAGCCTGTCATCTGGAAGTTGAGTTCCATGAAGGCCAGATCGAGGTTGCGGCGGTCGGCGACCTCGACCCCGTGGCGCATGATCGCCCTTGTCAGTTCCTCCATAATGAAGTCCGAAAGGCCGTCGCTTTCCGACTCGAAGGCCACGACCGCGAGCCGCGTCCCCGCGGGCAGGTTCCCCGCCACGGTCTGCGCCGATTGCCGAATGGCTTCCTGTAACGAAAGCCCGTCCCCGCCGCGCGCGGTTGCGCACGAAAGCAGGGTTAGGGATGCGATGGCGGCTATGGCCGCCAAGACCGGTTTTTTCATGTGATGCCTCTTGTGTGTTTTTGTAGTGTGATATACTGATAGCGTGTGAAAAAATATGCCGTTAGGTGGTTGACACGATTTAGCGGGCGTGCATAATTCGCTTGTCGCTTGTCGCTTGTCGCTTGTCGCTTGTCGCTTGTCGCTTGTCGCTTGTCGCTTGTCGCTTGTCGCTTGTCGCTTGTCGCTTGTCGCTTGTCGCTTGTCGCTTGTCGCTTGTCGCTTGTCGCTTGTCGCTTGTCGCTTGTCGCTTGTCGCTTGTCGCTTGTCGCTTGTCGCTTGTCGCTTGTCGCTTGTCGCTCAAGATTGGTTCCGCAACCAATCCGCACATGGTGGGGAAAGTTGCGTATGTGGCAAGCGTGGGCTTCATTTCCACCAGCATACTATTTGTGGGTGAAACAATCAAGCGAAAATGCGAAAAAATCGAAGGAAGTCTAATCGTAGGCGGGCGGAGGCGTAATGGTGACAGGCATGAAAGTTTAATCCCCCGTACAGAATGGCTGGCACTCCCTAACCGTCCTCACAGGGAGATAAACTGACGATTAAAAACCTTTTGCAATTTTATGATAGTCCCCAAAGTTGGGTTTGTTCTTCGAGGGTTTTCGATACGCTGGTAATACGACCAATTAACGTTTAACCGTTCCGCCACGTCCTTTTGGGTCAGACCCAGACGTTCCCGTTCTTTTTTCAGGGTAATGGCGAAGGCAATTTTCAATTCAGGTTCAATATAATAAATCCCCTTGCCTTCAGCTTTCGAAGGTTCTGGAATTGCCATTTTCCTTGAGTCAAAACTGTACAGCATGGCGGAAATGGCTTCTTTCGCCATCGTCATCGCCTCCTCCAAAGTGTCCCCTTCCGTAACGCAGGACGGTATATCGATAAATTCAACGACATAACCGCCTTCGGCTGCTTCCTCAAATTTTGCAGGATATGCGATCATTTAAAACCTCCCAGCTTTAACAGCTTTTGCTCGGTGCCCTTTTTCAAATCCTTGTTGTGGACGGGAATGGAAACCGAAACGCTGTCCTTTATTACGATATGGTGAGATCCGGTAACGTGATCCAACACCCAGCCATTTTTCAGGTATAATTTTAGCATTTCCTTTCCCGTCATCGGCATATTCTCAATATACTACTTAAAGGTAGCATTGTCAAATGGAGGTTGCGGCATGTTGGCGAAGGGACAGGTACCAAGTTTTATTCCCGCTTTCGTCCTGGAGATGCAACGGTGACAAGCACGAAATTTTAAGCTCCTGGGAATCCGTTTTCTCGAACAGCTCCGCCGAAAATCCCTCACCGGCCCAAAGCATGAATTTGCAGATCAGCCCCGGATCGAAGCCCGGCTTGAACCCGGAAAGTTCAATCCCCTCCAGCAGCAACTGATTGAACAGGGTGTCATCGTCCGCGAAGGCCTCCCTTATTTCGTCCACCACCTCCGGATCCGTCTCGTAATACGCGCTGTTCGCGAAACCGAGCAGCCCCGGATACTTCCTGATCGCCTCCAACTGCAAATTCGTTATGGCCTTGAACCTTTCGAAAAAATCCGTCACGCCGGAGCCAAGCTGCTCCCTGACACCTTGCAGAAGGCTGGTTTGGCAGAGGTCTATCAGGTACATGTACAGGATCTTTTTGCTGCCGAAGTAGTAGGTAATCATACCCTTGGTAGTCCCCGCCGCCTTTGCGATATCCGCGATGGAAGCCTTCCTATAACCCTGCTTCCCGAACACCATGAAGCCGGCCTTGACTATGTGATCCTGCTTTTCGGCCCGTATCTTGAAAAAGTTCTCCATCGTCATGCCACGCCTCCATTACCCGATTGATACTGCCCGTAACGCATAGGCCGTGGTGCCTTGTACGAAACGTCTATAGATACTATATCGTCTGCGGTGTGGGGGTGTCAAGGAGAATTTCCGGGAATTCGCCGAATTTTTTCTTTTTTGAGGGGATGGTGCCTGTTGTGCCTGTTTGCGGCGCATAAGACAGCTTTTGCATGTTATGAGAGGCTAATATAAACTAAGATGAGGGGAGAAGTCTCTCCCCTCGCTACAGCCTTGCTGCGCAAGTCGCTCCATCACATATGTGATGGAGACACTACCCCTCTCTGCGGGGTTCCACCCCGCAACGCCCCGCCTTGGTTCTGGCCGGTTATATTCGTGTCAAGTCATTTTCCGATGAAAAAGTGAAAATTTATGATTTCCTTCTGAAAATCGCCACTTGCCAAGCACCGCCGAAAAGAGTACCTTTCCACATGGCGTATAAAGACATAATGTTCCGTTCGCTGTTCAACAACGAGAAGTCGCTTCTGGAACTTTACACGCCCTACACGGCACGAACCACAACGAAGGGGACACCGAAATCATCATCAACACCCTGGACGAAACGCTGGTACAGTAGCAACAGAATAATCAACCACAGTATATTTCTCCTTGAGGTATATGATTGTCAGCTAGGGAGGCACGGAGTGTTCAGGCGGCCCACCACCACCGTGCGCCCCCTTGAAACACAGGGCTTTATATGGTATAATTGTCGAAAAGGAATGGGGGTAGCAATGACCGTAGCGGAAGCAGTTTCATTACTTGAAGGACAATTTTTTTGTGGCGAAGACAGTGCGGGCAGGGAAATCACCTCGGCCTGTGGGGCCGATCTTATGAGCGATGTAATGGCTTTTGTCAAGGATCGTGTGCTTCTGTTAACGGGCTTGGTAAACCCCCAGGTTATCAGGACGGCGGCCTTGCTGGATATCCATGCGGTCATTTTCGTGCGGGGTAAGGTTCCAAGCCGTGACATGATTGACATGGCGACAGATTCGGATATTATCCTAGCCGGCACCAAGCACCCTATGTTCATATCCTGTGGCAAGCTTTACGAGTCAGGCTTAAAAGACGGCGGAACCAGGGCAATTTAGCCGCATTTGCCGTTCCGCAAGCCCTACATTCTAAACTCTGAGCCTAGATATACCTCTCGGACCATTTCGTTGGCCAGGATTGTGTCACGATCGCCCCGTGCCACGATGGAGCCTTCGGCGATGATAAATGCCTCGGTGGTGATTTCCAGGGTATCCCTTACGTTGTGGTCGGTTATAAGAACGCCAATCCCTTTCTCCGCAAGGCGGCGTATGATCTGCTTGATCTCGAAAACGGCGATTGGGTCGATGCCGGCAAACGGCTCGTCCAGCAGGAGGAACTTGGGCTCGGTGGCAAGCGCGCGGGCAATCTCGGTACGCCGCCTTTCCCCGCCCGAAAGGGTGAACCCGAACTGCTTGCGTATCCTGTCTATGCCGAATTCGCCCAACAACTGTTCCAGGCGTTCCTTTTTCGTGGCCTTGTCAATGTCACGGCGGCTTTCCAGGATTGCCCAGATGTTCTGCTCCACCGTCAGCTTGCGGAAGATGGAAGCTTCCTGCGGCAAATATGCTATGCCCATTCTCGCGCGGCGGAACATTGGCCTGGTGGTGATGTCGGTGTTGTTCATGTGGACGTGGCCGGCGCTTGGCTTGTAAAACCCGACTATCATGTAAAAAATGGTCGTCTTTCCTGCGCCGTTTGGCCCCAGAAGGCCGGCAACCTCGCCATTGCACATTGTAAAGTTTACGCCACGAACCACTTCCTTTTTCCCGAAGCGTTTGCGTATGTCCGTAACGCCCAGGGTGTGCTTCTCCATTGCGATAGAAGACACCATGTCCGAGGAATCGGCAGGCGATTCATCGGGCTGCACAAACTCTATTGAAGGGGCTGCGTCTTGAGAGGAGGCTTCATCTTCCGGAGGAGCCGCGTTTTCCAGGGAAGTCGTGTCTTCCGAAGAGGCTTCATCCTTCGAAGGGGCCGTGCCTTCCAAGGAAATGGTGCTTTCTGGGGAGGCTTCGTCTTCCAAGGAGGGTGTTTCTTCTGGGGAAACCCTGTCCTCCGAAGAAGCAGTATCTTCCATGGAAGCCGCTCCTCCCAAAGAAGCTACGTCTTCCGTAGAACTTAATTCTGGTACAGTGGCATTTTCAGTCGCTGACTCGGTGTCTTTCTCCATAGGGTAGGTCAATATACCATGTTTGCGGGCAAATCACCAAGCCGTTAATTTCTTATCGTTCCGGAAACGGAGCCTTCCATGATTACGTCGTTGGTCTCCAGATCCACCCGTATCCGATCCGCCCTGAATTCATCGTCCCCCCTAAAAACCACGGGAAAGCCGGAAAGGTCAAGCAGTTGCTCGGTACGGCGGTAAATGGCGTGCTCGGCACGGCTGACCATGTCATCCTGGAACAGGCGCACCGAAATCTGTATCACCGTTATTTCCGTGTCCTCGTCGAATTCTATGAAGTTGCCCTTTGCGACAACCTCGTTTTCCCTGTCTTCAAGGGTGGCGTTGCCTTCCAGTCGGGCTATCCTTAGATTACGGTCGTAGCGAATTCTGTCCGCACGGAAAACTATGTTCCTTTCCGTTTCCATGCCCCAGACGTTGCCTATGGCATCGATGAACTGGTTGTTGTCCCCGGAAATTTCGATGCGGTTGGCACGAAGCAGCATATTGTCGGCATGGACCTCGGCATCTCCGGCCAGAATGGTAACCTCGCTGCCCAAGGCCCTGGTGCCGGACATTCTGTTCGCCCTAAAAGTGAAGGTATCGGCCCCGGCACTGGGCACGGCGTAAGCCGCGATAAAAAAGAGGCAGGGTATGGTAAACCTTAAGCTGTTCGGGCGCATTAGATTGTCCCTCCTTCTGGTTCCGGAATGGCTATGGTGTCATCGGCATAGGATGCAAGATCCATGTCGCCCGGGGCTTCATCGTAGTCTTCATGAACGTAAGTGCCCATTACGATACCTGAAGATTCCCAAATCCGTATCACCGTTACTTCCCTGCCCTCGTCGAATTCTATGAAGTTTCCCTTTGCGACAAGCTCGTTTTCCCCGCCTTCAAGGCTGGCATTGCCTTCCAGTCGGGCGATCCGTAGGTTACGGTCGTAGCGAATTCTGTCGGCACGGAAAACTATGTTCCTTCCCGTCTCCATGCCCCAGACCTCGCCTATGGCATAGATGAACTGGTTGTTGTCCCCGGAAATTTCGATGCGCTTGGCACGAAGCAGCATATTGTCGGCATGGATCTCGGCATCTCCGGCCAGAATGGTAAGCTCGCTACCCAAGGCCCTGGTGCTGGATATTCTGTTCGCCCTAAAAGTGAAGGTATCGGCCCCGGCGCTGGGCACGGCGTAGGCCGCGATAAAAAGCAGGCAGGGTAGGGTAAACCTTAAGCTGTTCAGACGCATTATATTGTTCCTCCTTCTGGTTCCGGAATGGCTATGGTGTCATCGGCATAGGCCGCAAGATCCATGTCGCCCGGGGCTTCATCCTCATCCTCGTCTTCCTCGTCGTCTTCATGAACGTAAGTGCCCATTACGACACCTGAAAATTCCCATGTACGTTGCCGCGCATCGGCACGGAAGCCTACGCCGGCAAAAGAGGTGCCGTCTTCCCTGGTTATATGCACTTCCTCATTGGTTCCGCCCAAAAGGGTTCGGGGCCTGTCCCTCCATTCAAGCTGGACCGTCTCGATGGCGATTTCCTCGGATTCCACCTCAAGGCGAACCCCGTCGGCCATGAAAATGTCCATGGAGTCAAGCTCCACCGAGGCGCTGCCCGCCCTTCCAAATGCATCCACCTCGCCCTGGTTCCCGAACTGCTCAAAGGAAAAGTTCCGCAGTTCCATAAGCCCGCGCTCCTCGAAGCGTTCCGCCCGTTCCGCGAGAAAACGTGCCTGTATGTCCGAGGAGCGAACACGCACGTATTCCACGTTTTCCATAATGATGTCGGGCAGATCCCTTTCGGCGGCGGTTCTGTCACCGTAGTCAAAGGAACATGCCGTTAGCAGCGCGGCGGCAATCAGCACCGGTAAAATTGAAGCCAGAGCCTGGAAGCGGAATGACCGCAGGAGCCTTGTGTTCTTATCCAGCTTTTTCCCCCTACTGTCTACTAAAACCAAAATCCTTGGCTGCGGTAACAAAATCCCTGAAAAGCGGAGCCGCCGCCGTCGGTTTCGACTTGAATTCCGGGTGGAACTGCACGCCCAGCCCCCAAGGGTGATCGGGCCACTCCACGCACTCCACAAGGCTGCCGTCCGGCGTGACCGCGGCGATCTTTAGGCCGGACGCGCTTATTTCGCCGCGGAACCTGTTGGAAAACTCGTAGCGGTGCCGGTGCCGCTCCCACAGCCTTACGCCGCCCTCGCAAGCATTCCTGGATGCGCCGTATGCCGCGGAAACGTGGGTCCCAGGTTCCGCCACCGACTCGCCAAGCCCCAGCCGCATCGTCCCGCCGTAGTCCTTTACGTCCACCAATTCTTCCAGCATGGTTATCACCGGGTGTTCCGTGTCTTGGTTGAACTCCGTGGAGTTCGCATCCGCCCATCCCATGACGTTTCGGCACCACTCGATAACCATAAGCTGCATTCCCAGGCAAATGCCGAAGCAGGGAACCCTGTTCATTCGCGCCCAGGCCGCCACCTGTATTATACCCTCGATTCCACGCTCGCCAAAGCCGCCGGGGATCAGAATACCGTCCACCGTCGGTATGCCATCGACGGAACCGTCGCTTTTCGTTTCCCCCACCTCGGAGGAATCGATTTTGACAATCTCGACTTCCACGCCGCATTCCAAGCCGGCATGAAAGAGCGCCTCGTACACGGATTTATACGCATCGTGCAGTTCCATGTACTTGCCCACTACGCCGATGCGAACCTTGCCTTCCCGTGCGGCAAAGCGTTCCATCATCGAATACCACGGCTTGAGATCCGAGTGGCGGAATTCCACCCCCATCTTCGCCAATACCACCTGGTCAATCTTCTGCTCGAAAAACATAAGGGGTATTTCATACATTGTAGTGTCAATGTCCCGGGAAGTAAATACCGCATCTGGATCTACGTTCGTAAACAGGGCAAGTTTCCTTCGTGTGTCCTCGTCCAGCATCTGTGGGGCACGGCAGATTAGCACGTCAGGCTGAAGCCCCATCCCCTGCATTGCCTTGACCGAGTGCTGGGAGGGCTTGGTCTTAAGCTCGCCGCCCGAAACCTCGGTGATTAGGGTAAGGTGAACCGAGATGGCGTTTTTCCTTCCGCTCTCGTGGATTATCTGCCTGGCCGCCTCCAGGAAGGGTATCGATTCGATGTCGCCCACCGTGCCGCCGATTTCAACGATAACCACGTCTGTGTCGGCATCCTCGTCGGCGACCGACATTATCCGCCTTTTGATTTCGCCGGTTATATGGGGGATTACCTGAACGCACCTTCCCAGGTAGCGGCCCGCCCTTTCCTGTTCTATGACCGACTGGTAAACCTGGCCGGTTGTCATGGAGTTCGCCTTGGTCAAAAGGCCCCTGGTGAAACGGGCGTAGTTGCCAAGATCCAGGTCGGTTTCGGCGCCGTCGTCGGTAACGTAGACCTCGCCGTGTTCAAAGGGGCTCATCGTCCCCGCATCCACGTTGATGTAGGGATCGCACTTAACCATGCGGACGTTCAGCCCCCGGCCTTCCAGCAGGGCACCAAGGGAAGATGCGGAAACACCCTTCCCTAAACCAGAACACACGCCGCCGGAGACGAAAATAAACTTTTTCATGTGTACATACTATGACGGTTTAAGGGGGAATTTGCAAGACGGCGCATGAACGAGTCACAAGCTAACATGGGGGAGCCATCCTGCCTGGAAAGGCCAGAGAAACCGATCCCCCGGTACGGCGGCAGCCAGGGCCGCCAACAGGTTGACCATGAAGTTGACAAAACTCCGATGTCGGGTATGCCTCACCTGGGCATATGTTTTCATAAAGTCGTTCACCGACTCTATCACGGCGCGGTCATCAACGTTTCCGGGGCTGAGGTAAAAAGACAGTATCTCCCCCATCTCGTTTTCCCGTGATTGTTTTGGTATGCCAATTATACAGGATTTGGGTTGGGGAGTCTTCTATCCCGTCGAACTCACGTTAATGAGTTTGAAATATGGCGCGCATCGATCCAATCAGAATCATCGAGAGTACTGTTTATATTACGAAACACCGCAGATAAATTCCGTTCGAAAGAAATAATACAATGCCCCAAAATAAAACCCTAAGCGATAGAAACCCCTCTTGACAAATAAACCTTTCAGGTGCATTGTTTTCATAGTATTAACCTACAAGGTGTAATTCGAAAGAAAATTATCATGTAAGGGTGGTTAAAATGCTGTCAAAAGGTGGTTTTTAATGGGGTCAACAAAAAAGGTGGATTTTAAGAAAAAATGTTGAATATTAAGCCTGGTTTTAATCTGTTAGCCCCCCCCCCCCCCCCCCCCCCCGTTAATTCCTTACTACATAAAGACTTACGCGATTTTTCCGCGAAAAAAACACCCAACCAAAAGCTCCTTTTTTATAGCCTATGGTATGTTTCATATGATTATGGAAAGATCCGTCCACAGGGGAAACCGTGCGTTGCACGACCAAATACATTACCTGTAACGGGCAGTATCCCGTAAATTACGTTTCTAATGAAAGGAGAAGACATGATGATCAAAGTGCATTGGAAAATGCCGGCAGCATTGGCGGCATCCGTCCTTATTTTCGCCCTGGCTCTGACCGGCTGCCGCAGCCCGGTCGATTCGGGTCAGGCGCCAGCAACCACCGGCACCGTTACTGGCCGGGCGGTATTCGTTGACGGCGCGAACGGGGCCGTCACCATCGAGCTAAAGCTTGGCTACGGCGACGTCTATGCCTACATTGTCGTAACCCCGTCGGCTGGCGAGGTCAGGTTCGAGGTTACCCCTGGAACCTACTACCTGTACGCGACGGCGGGGGGCTCAAGGGAAAGGCTGCACTACGGCATAAGCGTCCAGGCTGGCGGGGTGTATACCCTTGGCGATATAAACATAACCATCAACGTAGACTGCGATTGCGGCACGGCTACATGCTGTACCTGCATACCCAGTACCGGCTGCGACTGTACGCCTGGCACGGTAATTGAGATACGGAACGGCTATTGGTACATAGGCGGCATAAACACGGGCATAGCAGCACAGGGTACACCTGGGACGCCTGGCGCACCAGGCACAGTAATTGAGATACGCAACGGCTACTGGTACATCGACGGCGAAAACACGGGCATTGCTGTACAAGGAGCGCCCGGGATACCTGGTGCTCCCGGCGCACCAGGCACGGTAATTGAGATACGCGACGGCTACTGGTACATCGACGGTGAAAACACGGGCGTGGCTGTACAGGGACCCGCGGGTGCACCAGGCAGCGTAATCAGCATCTGCCCCGACACCGGCTACTGGCTCATCGACGGCGTATGCACCGGGGTGCCAGCGCAGGGACCCGCGGGAACACCAGGCAGCGTAATCAGCATCTGCCCCGACACCGGCTACTGGCTCATCGACGGTATCTGCACAGGGGTGCCAGCACAGGGGCCAGCGGGTACACCGGGCGTGGCACCAACGATAAACAACGGGTATTGGTACGTAGGCGACGTGAACACGGGCATTCCAGTTACCGGCCCGCAGGGGCCTGCGGGAACACCGGGCAGCGTGGTCAGCATCTGCCCCGACACCGGCAACTGGCTTATCGACGGCGTGTGCACCGGGGTGCCCGCGCAGGGGCCTGCAGGAACACCAGGCAGCGTAATTAGCATCTGCCCCGACACCAGCAACTGGCTCATCGACGGCGTGTGCACTGGGGTACCCGTACAGGGGCCTGCAGGAACACCAGGCGTGGCACCAACGATAAGCAACGGGTATTGGTACGTAGGAGGCGTGAACACGGGCATTCCAGTTACCGGCCCGCAGGGACCCGCGGGAACACCGGGCAGCGTGGTGAGCATCTGCCCCGACACTGGCAACTGGCTTATCGACGGCGTGTGTACTGGGGTGCCCACACAGGCTCCCCCTTCCCCGCAGGTGGAAACGATAGCCGTGAACCAAAACGGCGCAGGCATAGACAGCCTTGAAATCCCCATAGGCGAATACGCAATCCTCACCGCGACGTTTACCCCGGCAGGGGCAACGGCCCCGGTGATCTGGACGTCCGACAGCAGATATATGGTCGTGACGCCCATGGCCGCCCCCAGGTTCTCGACGGCGGTAGGCGAATCCGTCATGGTACGGGCGGTCGGCCCCGTGGCGGACGCTACGATAACCGCGATGGCCGTGGTCAGTGGCGCATCCGTTTTCGCATCCGTCTTTGCAACGTCTGGCTCTGCCGCCCACATAACCATCGACTTCGTGGAACTTGGCAACGAGGCCCCTGAAATCTCCGCTAAACCGTTCAGCATGTTGGACGGCTACAGCATAATCACGCTGAGCCAGGCCGACTTCGGGCGTTTTTACACGATCAGGTGGATCTTCGACGGTGCCGACA
>Ga0209755_10006427_pt1 | contig 13012 bp, 8 predicted proteins | sample TergutCo191P1_FD_187301 | JGI IMG/M metagenome (GOLD analysis project Ga0209755, IMG submission 187301) | Cornitermes sp. P1 segment gut microbial communities from Petit-Saut dam, French Guiana - Co191P1 (SPAdes) (version 2) | ecosystem: Host-associated > Arthropoda: Insects > Digestive system >... | reverse complement strand
GACCGCCAGACTAACTGACCCATAGTGAGTTGAAGTGTCTGGGAATGGGGATTGTAAATTTCATGGCACCACAATGTGGACAGTCATATTTTTTATATGGTGACTGCATTATTTTTACTGTGATAATGTACTGCCTGGTCAGCGCCAATGAACACTCCTGGGGCCACAGACAGACAAGTACAGTGTAGTAGGACAACTTGCATTGGACAACAGAAAATATCATAAGGAAAACCTGCTCAACAGCCAGTCTGTCCCTGATGTAGCTGATCAAGTCTGATATACCATATTATATTTCAATGCAATTCACCAACTGATCTTGCAGTTTAAATACTTTGATGTAGCTTGAACACCTGCATCTGTTACAGTTAACTGAAAATGGTTAATAGTAAAGCTGAACTGAGTTCCAAGTCTCTGCAGGCACAGAGACTTTCTCATCACCACATCCAGACCAGACCTGGGGCCTGCCTAACCTCCTATGCAGATAGCAAGACAGGCTCTTACTTGAAACAGCTGCAACAGGGCCACTTTCCTGACCTTGTGTGTATGGAGCTTTGTCTTTGTCCCTTATTAGTGTGATGCTTTAGCATAGAGGAAAATTTTGTCTTTATTGCACTGCAAATAATATTTATGGCATGTCTAACTTCCCTCCTAAGGGTAAAGGGTGGAGCAATTGGTTGAGGCACCATGCTACAAGTAGGAAGGTTGCAGGTTCAATTCCCAACGGGGTCATTAGGATTTTTCATTGACTTAATCCTTCTGGCCACACCATGGCTCTAAATCTCAAATAAGTACCAGTGGTATCTCCTGGGGGTAAAGGCAGCTGGTGCATAGAGCTCACAACATTGCCACCTTCATATGCTGACTGCCTAGAAATTCTGGAAGCCTCAACCTCCTGGAGCCCTAATAGCCTATCCAGGCCTGTACAGAAATAGCTTTAACTTCCCTCATGAATTTATTGACATCCGATCTCAAACAAATGTTTATGTGGTACTAATTACACAAGACAGAGGTATCTGTAATGTTTTTGTCATTAAATCTTATAATGTAACAATGTGTACCATCAGTATCTCCATCTCAGAAATGGGTTCTATTCCCCTGCCTTGGGTACAGGCTAGAAAGGTCCACCCTGACCATACATGAACATACTAGATGAACAAGTACACAGAGACAGAGTTCAGAGGTTTGCCCTCCCTGTACACTTCATTACTCATATTTAAAGCATCATAAACCTGACAGGGTGGCTTTCCACATACATTATCACAACAGATCAATTTCTTACATTTCAGATGTTTCCAAGAGGTAACCTACCTACATTTAGCATTTGTTGACCCTGCAATGTTTTGGTTACAATACAGCCTACAGTTACCAAAACTTGAAACACTGCCCCAAACCATTCATTAGTGAAACCAGTCCAGACAAAAGAGAAACAGGAAGGAAAGATGTATGATCATGCACGGAAGACTTAAGGAAATATCTTCACATTTACAAAACATCTTGCTGTAACCCTGACTAATCAAACCTTTTACTTGACAACACTTAGAGAGGAAAAGTTGCTTACATATGTCAATGTGGCAGCCCTATTCATGCACTGACTGCCACACATCGCAGATCGAGTGGTAATTCCTTATTCACAAAATGGAAAGATCCATGATATCAAAGTGAAATATCATAATACACTGATGATTACCACTATGAGCTGTAAAGGACCATTGCATTTTGTAATGGGGAACAAACCACTACCATGTTAATACAGGCTAGGATATAACACGATAAATATTGAAAGCTTCTGTTAAGTGCACGTTAAATTCCTCTGACATTTAGCTTTACCCGTGTCTCTACAAAATGTCACAAAATATTTATTGTTTGCTATTTCTTTTTAGTTCAAAGTTACATTTAAGATTATATAATAATAATAATAATAATAATAAAATAATAATAATATAATATAATAATAATAGTAATTATTATTATAATCATAATTTTCTCTTTTTATTTAACTGCACTAAAAATTGTACTAAATCCTTGATTTATATTCAGTATCCTTTTACTTTATGCTCTGATAACTTAACAAGTCAGCTGTTACTTTCTTCCACCTGCATCGCACAAAACTGAAAGATTAAAAAAATGTATATGCATTGAAGTGTGTACTCGTTCGAGTTCCCTGGCAACACCTGCAATCACAAGAACATCTGCATTAACAGGCAAACTGTACAGTTTACACTGCTTATCATCCATGACTAACTTCCACTTGATATATGTAAAGTCTTATACCAATACTGCAGTCACACACATGCACTCTACTAGGGCGACGGAAACAAGTACAGTAGAAATCCATAAATCCGGCACCCACGGGACCACACAGGTGCCAAGTTATTAGGTATTATGGATTATCAAATGGTACTTATAGTGACCTAATTAATTCAAGTTTCTGTGGTATGGTTAAAGTTACACGTTTCCTCTTGCCAGCAGTACCTTGTTTACTCATCTTTGGATATTCTGAGGCTGTTATAAAAGTGGCAGCAAACAGTGATAGGTGCCACATATAATGCAATAAAATAGAATTCACAGAAGTAAAACGAAAATGAACACATACTACTACACAAATTACTGGAGATGTTGTCTACTAATAGTACTAAACTTATTTTAGTGATATAAACTCTACAAATTACACTTGTTGGCCAGAATGGGTAACAGAGGTTTTAGCTACGTGAAAACTAGCCTCCAAGCAACCAAGTAGCACTAAACACTGTGCCAAACAAGTGGTGTGAAACGCTAGTTACAATACCAAATTATGAAAGCTTAAATATCCTACTTGGAGAGGAAGTCTTGTGCTAGCGACGTAACTTCTGATCTTGGGACTACTTGCCTCAAGTGTCAGGACTATCAGGAGTGCCATATTATCAGATGCCAGATTTATGGAATTACTGTACCAAGAATGATGATGATGATTATGATAGAGGTGGTTGTGATGATGATGATGATGATGACGAAGGTAATGACAAAAATGCTTGAGGCCTCACACTCTCTGTCCATCATATTTCTCTCCAGATCCCCTGGCTGATGTCAGCCAGTCTTAAGCGCTTGTCATCACATGGTTATCGATACAATCAGTCATGTGAAAATAACGCCTAGATGACTGGGGAGGATTATAAAGAAATATGCTGCAAGGAAAAGCCAATCAGCTCAAGAGACATGAATAAGGCTGGTCTGTGAGACATCTTTCCAAGGCCTCAGTACAGATGCATTTTTAGTAACTTCACTTCTGGAATACCTCACATTTGAAAAGAGAAATTAACAGATTTTAAAATGTTACATCACACAACAATCAGTGTACAGACATTACACCAAATTTTATTTATTTTTATTATTATGTACACGTGTGCAACATTTCTCGCATTTTTCTCTGGGGGGGGGGAGTTTAACAAAATGCTTAAGAAAATATATAAAACTAAGAAGGGTAAGGTGAGACCTCAGAAATATTAACTGCGTGCAACAAACAAGATGCAGAAGAAAAGAAACCAAACACAACACATCAGTTCTACAGTGAATGTGTCTGAAGGATGAGGTTGAACAGAATCCTCCCTCCCCAAAAGAACTGGCTGAATATGGAACCAGAGGAAGCTCTCTTAAAGGAAGAGCAGATTCTGTTTACAAACTGACTGAGCCTCACCAGGATGGCAGTCAATATCCAACTGATGGGACATCATCAGTTTAAGGTCGTGATCCCCTTGCAGCCTCCTCCAGTGCTCGCACCTTCATCTCACGTTCCCGCTGTTGCCTACACATCAAAACAACTGTGACAAACAGCGCTACACTGGAAGACACTTTCTCCATAAGCTGCAAACATTGTTTTCAACATTTACCTAAGGTATTCCTCATGGTGAGCAACAAGGGAGGGATGTGGATGTGGAAATCGCTCTCTCTCCAGCAACATCTGGCGTTGCAACTGCTCATGGGCTGCAGCTTGTGCTGTGAGCTGCCAACATAGCAAACCATTATCAGTACTGACATGAAATGCTGTATTCAGGACAGTGATGATTTGTACACATCATTTGAAAAAATGAATTTAAAAAACCTAGAGAATTTGTGAAAATATCACATCCATGGACACTGATGATAATCTCAACCTTCACTATCTGTGTGCTTCATTACTATGACTGTATGTGTGCAGTCCAACTGGCTGAGGACTCAACGTCCATTACCACTAACATCACTACCTCCAAGTTAAAAACAACATATGTAAATTCTAGTTTATCATCCCAAAATAGAGAATTTTAAATTCCCAATATTTAAAATTCCCTATTCTTGGTAAACTGACTGACTGTTAATTATTCATTTCAATATACCAGTCAATCCTAAGGTACCCAAACACTTACCATATTTATCTGAATGCAAGATGACGCTAATCTAAGAATACCCCCCTCCCAAATAAAATGTATGCATAGAAAAAAATATCTTACTATTAATTTCCTACACTTAATACACAAAGTGTGTCACATTCTATCTATATTCACCAATCAGTGTCACTGTCTGCACCTTCACAGTCCGTGCCTTCACCTTCCTCACACTCACTCCAACATTCCCATACTCTTCACAGCCATTCCACAACATATCATTATCAGTTTCATCCATTCCACTGGATATACAGCACCTTTTAAAACTCCTCACAATCATTTCTGGTGAGACAGGCTACCATGCCATTATGATCCACACTCACTACCTAATACGTTTATGTTTCTTGGTTTATAAACTTGCTTGAACCCACGAGGAAGATCCACAATTTTCTCCAAAGATGGCATTACTGGAGTTACAAATTTTAAATACATGTGTTCCGACTTTTGTGTTGTGTTTGTGGTCTGATCACCTTCAGTTCAAGGCTCTTTTTATGGTTTTTAATTTTTACATTAGTCCAGGTCTCATTTTTGAGTTTTGTAGCTAATTTTTAATTTTTCAACAGCAATTTTTCTGTTCCTACCCTTGGAGTAGATCTTTTGTCAGGTGCATATTTTACCAAGTTTAATGTTCTTTGAGGCAGACATCCCATCATGTGATTGTACGATAAATATACAAATTATAACCATCAACACAATTAAGTCTGGTATTTATTAAAGCAACATGTTATGACCAATGTGGGCCATCTTCCAGCTAAATACAAGTAAAAACACTTAAACTGCTTTCTGTGAATGTTCATATCTCAATTTACAAATTCATTACATTATTATGTGTCAAAATTGCTGTTAAAGGTCTAATTAAATACAAGTGGAGATGTAGTGCGGACACCTTATACAGCTGATTGGAAGACATGAAGTTATTAGTTGTTATATGCAAGAGACGAAGCAACGTCATTATCAGAGCACAGGTTGTTGTAACTTAATGCTTCTGTGGTACCCAGTGCATGACAGAATAACTCGATCTAGAAGGGCAACAGGTTAGGTTCTTCTATGCTTGAAGAGGAAACAAGAGCTGGCTTCCAAAAATTGTGCTTCTTTAAAAAATTAGTCTTGGACCAAGTTCAAAAAAGAAGATTGTGTCTGTTAACCTTAGTCACGCTCTGCTCTCTCTCTCTCTCGTCCACACATGATGATTTGATGATGCAGGTCTTCATCAGGCATTGTCCGGTTCAGAGCACTCCAGTTCAGCTTGTCATACATGAACTTGAAGACAACCTCACATATTTAACAACCAACTTAAAGGGGGGGTGGGAGGGAGAAAAGCCTCACCTTGCATTTGAGTAAATATGGTAATATCTGTTTCCATATAACAGAGTTTAAACTGAAACTTGTAAATAAATGGATACAAAGCTTCTAAGCAGTTAAAATTTCAAACAGCCTGCACTTCCTTAACACACATAGGACTCAGACCAAGCAAAATAAGACCTCTACATTTTAGTGCACACTGTGTTTTGTTGAAATATTATACCTGATGAGCCAGCTGATCTGCATAACCTGGCCCACCACGCCCCAAAATGTCTGATGGATGGTGCAATCCCAGAGCGGCTTCCCTAGGAGGAAGAAGGCTTGGCCTAGGATACCCAGCAGTTGCTGATGCTGCAATAACACCGAACATGTTAAAACTGCAAATGTCTTGGTAAAAAAGTCTTTTATGTACTAGTTTAAAGCTTTATAAAAATTTGACATACACAGAGATTTCTAGGAATGATGTGAATCACCTGCCTGTAAGCACTGCTTTGTGTCAGCAGTGAGGTCTGTGTCAAAACTGTGACCATAGCAAACAATCCTATGGACTGAACTCCTCAAAATTTCCTTCAAGTTCTTACACTTCACCCTACAGTGCACTTAAATACATTGATTCTTAGCCATTATGTTCACTTCAATGTAGGTAGTACAGATTGTCTGACTGATTGATTAGTAATTGGGTTCAAGCCTTTATAGTCCTGATGCACCTTGGCCTTAAAAATGGGCCCTCTGTGCCCCATAATCTGATACCAGTTCAGGGGAGCCTTGTTCCTTTGCTACAGTTCCACATGGCCTCTGGGATTCAACCCTAAGGAGCCCAGATATACAAGTCTGAGTGAATGAATATAGGTAGTTATAAGAGCCTTTGCTGGCTAGAAGTGTTTTGGGCTGGGCTTTACATGGGCCATAAGAGGGCTGGAGGGAATACCACAGTAGGCAAAAAGGAGAACATGTTAAGGACAATTAACTCTCACTGTCCATTGGACTTCTTTTTTCACCATGACCTCAGAAGAGCATGGAAAAAACTTCTGTCTACAAATTCCACTTGGATAATTTAACTGCATGTTCATTATGATCCTCTTCTTACGAGGAATTTTTTAAATTCTGGAAACACCTAGAAGATAACCAATGAGTCACCCTTGCCACCACATGATACCTTTTTGTTTATGGGAGGCATGAGAATGATAAGACACAAGCAGTTCTTTGGTAGGTCAGAAGAAAATGTAGTGAAATTTCAAACGTTTTTTTATTCAACCACTTTCAAAAGTTCCACATTTAGTAAAAAAAGCTACAATGTTAATCATGAAACAACAATCAAGTAACCAGGCAAGGAATTTGAAATCTGTATTAGTTATATAACAGAAGTTGAAGGACTTGTTTAAATTATCCCCCTGCCTTGACTCATACAGGGACTCAAAGATATAATGCAGAATGCTGTAATGACAAATAACCAGGATATGTTATGACATGTGGGATGCAAATGCCTGGAGGTAGGATGCATGTAGTATTATAACAGCAGCCCACAACAAGCACTTCTGATCACATGTGAAAAAACTTCAGGGGACACTACTTTGTAGCAAGGAAGTTTTCTGTGTGTGTTTTGGACAGAAACTTCCTGCTCATCTGTTCATACACTAGTAGAAAAATCATTAACTTACACCCATTCAGAAAAAAACTTAACTGCTGGGACATTGCTGTTCAGTAAAAAAATATTTTCCTTACATTGTTTGAACAGAAAATCTACTGTCTGTCCTATCAGCACAGCCACCACCAGAAAATTATCTTACACGTATGTCTAAAAACTTCAATACTGGGAGACTCCATCACATAAAAAGGTTTTCTCCCTGCTATTAATGAAAACTGTTTGCCTGACTGTCACTCCATTAGTGGAAAAATTATGAACTTACATATATGTGGGGAAAAAATTTTAATACTGACTAGAATTCTGCGTAAAAAAACTTCTCCACACCTTCTCAATAGAAAATTACAAGCCCTCCAAATTGCCAATAATTTGTTGCCACTCTTTACAATAAACAAATTGAAGGCCCTCTAACAGCATACAAGCTGAAGTTGATGATGATATGACTTGAGACTGAGGGCCTGGCACGAAATGGTACTGCCCTGGAAGCAGTTTTTTCCGACTTGTCTGAGGCAGGATAGTACCACTCACCTGGCAGAGGAAAACCTGCTGTCCCTGCTGCAGCAGCAGCCTCTTGTGCCTGAGCCTGCTGGGCCTGCTGACTAGGGTGCAGGTGGAGATGTGTGTGGGAATGTGCGTGTGTATGCGCATGTGTGTGTGCGTGATACTCAGGTGAGATGCCAGCCATCTGCAATCGCACCATGGGATCTGTTGAAAGGGCCAGTCGTTCTGCTGCCTCCAACTGGGCTGCAGCTACTGAGCCAGGATGGGGGTGACCATGGGGGCCAGGTGGCCCTACAGGTGGAGGGCCATGAGGTCCAGCAGGCCCTGTAGGTATACCTGCAAAACCAACAAGCATTCCTGAAAAACTGCAATGACTCCCTGACAAAGGCACATAGTTGGCCCTAGGTTCAATGGAATGACCATTAAGGCTACACACTTTGAATAGGATTCCATTCAATATATGACATGTGTGCAATGCTTTTCCTGTTCAGTTTGAACCAGAGGTATGTGATGTCAAGTGGACTGACTGCACAACTACACACCTGAACTGTGGTTCAAGATGCTGCTCTGTGACATGAGAAACTGGGGAAATGAATCAGAAAAAGGGTCAGAGATCAATCTCAAGAACCCTGTCTGTAGAACAGCAAGACCCTTTTTTGAGGGTATTTATGACACAACATATTTCTTGTAGTTCATAACATCAGTTGAAATTATATAAAATGATATTGCAAAAGATAACCAGGCACGCAATGTATGTACCACATAACCACGTGGCGTGTTTGCATAACCACTGCTGCTGTGGAAAAGCAGTAAGTATTAAATATTATGTGTGTGTGTGTGTGTGTATTCTTGCCTTCATTATCCTGCAAGCAAATTGCATCTTTTCAGGGTCATATTTAATTACAACTGTGGCCTGCCTGGCTCTACTATATTTTTCCATGTTATCTCACAAATGGCATAACTTTAATAAAAAAGTTACTGAATATAAAATGTGTGTTTTGAGTCCCTCTACAAGTTTTGTCTTGAATACTTCTCACTCAAAGAAGAATTCAGCAAGATATCACGAATGTATGTGTGTCTTCTTGTAAAGTATCAACTATTCTTTTCAGATTTTAATCAAACTTTAATTTTCATGATAAATTTTAATAAAATAGTCAAATAACAAATTTCATGAAATTATGTCCAGTGGGAGCCAGGTTGTTCCATGCAGGCAAATTGACAAACAAGATGAAGCTAACAGTCACATTTCAAAATTTTGCAAACATGCTTAATTAACTGATCATCCAGGCAACATACTACAGGATTCAGGTGGTTACCCAAAATAATAAACTAATGAAAATAAACAACTGGATTCTTCTGGGATGTGACACCTAACCTGGTAAACAAAAATACCAATTCAGTAGAACCTGCTGGCCCCATCTTCAGGGTACAAACTGAAGATGATGCAGCATGTACCTCTGAAATGCTGGTAATTATCATCAGTCAAATCACACAGACAAAAAAGTGAATATTATGTGCTGTGATAAATGGGAGGAAAATACAGATCATTTCACTAAACAAAAACAGAGGGCACCTATTCTTGTAAGGGTGGGATTTATGCTCACCTAGTCTTTCAAATCGTTCCCGCTCCAGCTGACCCAGTGCTGCCTGGCTTGGTCCCGTAGGTGTGGGGAAGAGGCCAAACTGGTGCAGTGCTGCCCCTTGTGGAGGACCGCCAGGTCCAAGACCAGGGTACCTGTAATAGAGCCACCATGTTGTAGCAGCCATGTTGCAGATAACACACACAATATATCTACGTCTAGGTGAGTCACACACCTCCGGTGAAGTTCAAGCCAATGGGGATCAATAGTGTTGGGCATCCGAGGGCCAGCACCCACTGCATTCTTCATCAGCTCATCCTTGAGACGGTCACTTAGTTCCCGATCCCTTAGCTCACGCATCTCTCTATCCCGCTTCTCACGCTCCAAATGCTCCAATTCCAACCTGCAAAAGCCAAGATCAGTTTCATACTGCGAAGTGTTTTGCTTTAATTAGCAGTCTTTGTGACTTTACTAACAACTGAAAACCAATTTGACATGGCTGAAGGCAACACCAACCTCTCCCTGGCACTGGGACCATACATGCTGTTCAACTGGTAGTGCAGCATGGGATCAATACACTGAGGCGGCAAGCCGAGACTAGTACGAGGCAATGTGCCTGGTGAGAAACCTGCATGGGGCCGAGCATATTCACTGAAAAGAACATGAAACATCTTTAAGTCACCAATGATCATTGGCCAACCTATCAAACAAAGTCAGAAACAACTAAATGTCACAATAATTATATTCTGATAAAATCTATCATCAGCAACACCCAATGAATGTCAAAAAATGTCATCACTGCTTAAAAGCATAACAGATTTCAAAACACAGCATTAAAAAGCTGCATACTTAAAAATCATGCAGACCACTATCCATTACTGTTCACATATTCTGCATGTAACCTTCAGCGGATTTAAGCCAGCATCTGTGAGAGATCCAGTTGCCCTAACAATGCATTTCTTCAGTACAAACATCATTCACCCTGAGTTTAAAATATGGTCAGGCATGCACAGTCATGAAATTTAAAGTCCTGTACTCCAAGATAATAAACAGATTTTCCTCAAATGAAAACACTTTTGCTAACTCTGTGGTATTGTAAGAGTTAAAAGTCATATTCCAAGACACAAAATATGAACATACTGTGTAATAATACAAGTAAAACTGGTGTCATTAATCAGCAGTTCCACACTCTTACAGAACACCAAAAGAATATAACAAATCATAAATTTTACAATCAGAAGCAACAAATATTTTGAATGAAAGAATCATATACTGCATATACCTGCATGTAAGGTAGAATTTTTTCCCCTAAATCACCATCTGAAAAATTGGGGGTCACATTATAACCGCATAAAAAGTTAAACATACAAGCTGTATCGGTTATTTTTGTAAAAACTAAGGACTGGGAAGGGGAGTTGTCTCATATTTGAGTGAACACTGTAATTCAGAGCCTTACTCTGCCTGAAAACCACTGACTCAAAATAAAGGATGATAAACAGACAGACAATACAGCTGAGATGTTATGCAGGCTTCACATTTTATGAAGGAATGACCTCACAATCAATGTACATTCTTCTATGTATAGAAAACTGTAATCCAATTACCTCAGCTGACGTAATGCTGGTGTATCGGGGTAACCTTGACGTGGAGTGAAGCGATCATATGGAGATGTAATTGTCTCAATAGGACCACGAGATGGAGGTTTTGGGCCCTCAGGTTTCTCTGGAGTTGCAATCTTGCGCTGAAATATCACCAAGGCTTGTTCATTTTCATAATCACATACAAAATGCAATGGAATTGAGAACATACATCCCTGATCTACACTATGCCACCTAATTTCTGCTCTTACATAAAGGGCATGAAAGTGTCACCAGTCAGACATATGGAAGCATAACACAGGTTCTACACAATCCAACAGTACTACTGCACATGCGCATGATTTTCACATAAGCAGTGCTAAACTTAACCTATTATTATGTTCAGATACTCACTGCCTGTGCTTGGGCAGCAGCCTTCTCTCTGTCCTCACGTTCTTTTTCTGCTTGTTTGCGCAGTCTCTCCTCTCGCTTCCTTGCCAGTTTTGAGTCTGGCACAGGTTTGAATGTTAAATCTGTACGCGTGCATGAATTGTAATCCCCACGATTCCAGTGGCGCAGGAAGCTGGAAGCAAGGAAATGGCTAACTCCAAGCCACCACAACACAGCAACCACTAATACACTGTTAATCCTGTTGGAAGCACTATGTTCTATACAGTCTGTTTCTCTATTTCATACAAAACAAACAATGCAAACTCTGGTATACACTGCTAATAACACTGGCAGTTGAATTCTATTAAGCACTGTTCTAGCCAGGTTTCAACATTTCAAGCCAAAAAACAGAGCGACTCCTCATAATATACACAACTAATACAGTTTGTAGCCAATCCACCCAATCATGTTCTAACCAGATTTCTATAAACTCCTGACACCAATTCAGGCAAAAGTTTCCACCTACATGTTGTACACAGAGTGGGCAATGTCATTTACTCTCACACTTTAAACACCATATTATCAAAATTTTCTGAGCATTTCCTGAACACTTCAAACCTAAAACTGCTGTTTCAATAGGCAGCTACCTTATGAAACCGAATGACTATCATAATACCCTATTAACCCTTTGTATAGACATACACCAACATCTGTAAGTGCAAAAACCAATGAGTATGTAGACGTTCGTTAAAATATTGAATGTTTAAAGAAAGGCCTCATGCAATATACGACGGGGGTGCTGCTAAGTCCTTAGCTCGACCTACTTCACAATGTTGTAGTATGGAATCAATAGTGTCATTGAAAAGAGGAGTCTGTTCATGTGCTGAATTGTGTTTTCTGGTTACAGAGGCTGAAAGGAAGCATGTCAGGCAATGTGTACAATTTAAAAAAACACGGAGACACGAGCTGACAAGTTTTTTTTTTCCTGCAAGGCAAAGGTGCTGAAGGAAATTCATGCCATTCTGAAAGAAACATTAGGGGAACATGCACCATCGTATGCCACCGTCAAAAACTGGGTGACCCAGTTTAAACGTGGTGAATTTTCCACCTGAGATGCACCTCATCCTGGATGACGCAAAATAGTGACCACCCCAGAGATTATTGATCAAATTCACGAGCTAATATTGGAAGACCACTGGATTTCGGCTAAATCATTAGTTGAGCAACTGGGCATCTCACGTGAGCGGGTTGGACCTATCATTCATGAAGATTTGGACATGTGGAAGCTCTCTGCGAAGTGGGTCCCAAAATGCCTGAAGGAGGATCAAAAAGTTCAACAGTGGCAGTTGTCTGAGCAATTTTTGGAATTTTTTCAGCATGATCCAAATGACTTCCTGTTATGATAGGTGACCATGGATGAAACCCTGTTATATCACTATGACCCAGAGACAAAGCAACAATCAATGGAGTACTGGCATAGCGTCTCACCCTGCCCCAAAAAATTCCAAGTGCAAAAATCTGCTGGAACAGTTCTCGCCTCAATTTTTTGGGATCAAGATGGCATCCTCCTCACTGATTATCTCCCAAGGGGCCAAACTATCAATGAAGAGTACTATTCATCTCTGT
>Ga0209755_10006426_pt1 | contig 13016 bp, 14 predicted proteins | sample TergutCo191P1_FD_187301 | JGI IMG/M metagenome (GOLD analysis project Ga0209755, IMG submission 187301) | Cornitermes sp. P1 segment gut microbial communities from Petit-Saut dam, French Guiana - Co191P1 (SPAdes) (version 2) | ecosystem: Host-associated > Arthropoda: Insects > Digestive system... | reverse complement strand
TTTTTCACGCAGTTTCATAGCATGAAAAATATATACGACATCATTATCAAGCGGATTGTACAAAACTTCAAGAGGATTTCCTGTACGGTCAAAACCAATTACAAGATTTTTCTCAGGAAACTCACTATAGGTATAAAATCACCTAATTTGAGCCTACTGTACTTTTTTACAGGTAGTAATTTTTAAAATTTTTGATACAGTAAATTCGGGTAACAACCCACATTTTGAGGTTTGCGGTGAAATTTATTACAGAAAAAGACAGCCGATACTCCCGTTCCGTGTATATACAGATAGCCGCAGTTATAATAGCATTTACCCTGCTTGTTGTTTTAAGCTCGTCGCTGATGGGCAATATCGTTAAAAATAATATGAGAGACAGCATGGAAGCGGCTTTTCATGATACCGCGCAAAATATTAACACCGACCTTTTAGAGCTGGAAACATTACTGGTCTATATTTCAGAAACAGTCCGTTTGATGATTCTAAAAGGATTTGATTTTGACACAGTAACAAATTACATTACAGAAATAACCGAATATAGTATGTCTGCTGACGAAAGACTTAAAGTATACGCCACAGGCATATACGCGGATTTTGATGTTTTCGGTACAACTTCCAAAGGAGGCAGATTTTTTGACGGCACAGGCTGGGAGCCGCCTGATGATTTTATACCAAAGGAGCGCCCCTGGTATACAGCCGCAGTTGAAGCAAACGGAAAAATCGGAATAACAGAACCTTATGTATCTGTCGCATGGGAGCAGTTTACCATGACATTTTCCCGAAGAATTTTTGACAATGACGGAAATTCTCTGGGCATAGTAAGTCTCGATATATTGCTTGACAGGGTAAGAAATTATGCGGTAAATACTTATTTTACCAATGGCGGTTATGGCCTCCTTTTAAATAAAAATCTTGAAATGCTTGCCCACCCTGACAGCGACTTATGGGGAAAATCGTTAGGTGAAATTCAAAATCTTTCAAGTATTGCATATGAACTTAAAAACGACAGACAGGTAACAGAGCGCAGAATACGAAACTACAAAAACGAAAAAAGCGTAATTTCGTTCAAGCGGCTTCCCAATGGCTGGCATATCGGCATAGTGATACAGGAAAAAATTTACTTTAGGGATTTTACGATAATGAGAATTGCTCTCATAACCGCCGGAATTATACTTGCCGCCATTTTCATTTTTATATTACTTCGTCTTTCTGCTGTACGTAAGGAGCTGGCAGACTATAAAGGGGATGGCGGATTGACTGACAGAGAACAGGAAATTCTTGCCTTGCTGCTAAAAGGTATGTCTCATAAAGATATTGCTTACGCATTAAAAATAACTTTTTCTACGGTTAATTTTCATAGAAGCAATATATACCGGAAGTTGGGGGTTCAAAGTATAGCAGAACTTTTTTCCAGGTATAATTCTCCCCAGAATTAGATACCTGATACAATTATTAGACATAAAAACATAAAAAAACACAAAACCTAGTATAAATACTAGGTATAAAACCGCCTTAAAACGCAGAACCTGATATAAATATCAGGTATGCAGTTCGTATATTTTGCGCTAATTATTATAAATCGTGTTTATGACAGCTTATGAATTATTAGACTAAAACAGAAAATGGAGATATAAGAAAGCGTTGCTTTCCTTTCGATTAAACTGCGCGGCAGCTGCCGCGCTAAAAAGAGGTTATTTATGAAAAACACAATCAAAGTGTTCGGGATTATCGCGCTTGCGCTGATAATTGGATTTGGGATGATCGCTTGCGATGATGATGGCAGCAAAGGCTCAAAAGCAGGATCAGGCAAATATGCAGGCAAGGATGTTTTAGGCAACTCTTATTCCTTATCTGTAGGAAGCGACGCCAGAGCTGCCGTTAAAGGCGACAGTTTCAAGATGAGTGTTAATACACGCGGCGGCGTAAAAAACATTAACGGTACTGTTACTAATGTCAGCGCCGACGGAACTTTAACGCTTAAACAAGACGGCGGTAATATTGAATTTACAGCAAGAGTAGACGGTACGGCAGACCTTGATTCTGTCGCAAGCAGCGATCTTGCCACAGCCTCGTTTATACCTCGTACTTTTGACAATATTTTCCTGCGCGCCAGCCGCTGGACTAATCCTGATGATCCCGGCGGTACATGGAGCGGCGAAAACTGGGGTTCTGGGACAACAGTATTGGTAAAAGATTTTCCGGCAAATGTCAGCAAGTTAACGAATGATACAGATAGATATACTATTACGATAAGCGGAACTTCTAGCGTGAAAATGGACAATGTAAGACTTGAAGTTCAAGGCTTAACCAAGGATAACAAATGGATATGGCTCGGTGGAACCAGCAAAGCGAAAAACACAGTAATTAACGCTAATACGCCTTTTAGTCATGAAATAACCTTGGATAGTTTCGCCGACTTTAATACAACGTCTTCTAACTTTGGGGATTATAAAGAAATAATATTACAGATTACCAATTTGATTAATATTAGTTCTGCAGGCAGTCCGGCAAATAACGAAAACTATGGAAAGATACCTGCTGATAAACCCGACGGTTATATCATGGCGGAAATCAGCAATTTTAAGATTGTTCTTAAAGATAAAAATAGGGTAGCGCTTACCGGAAACATGGGCGATTATACTTACGGCTTCCAGGAAGATGGTTTATCTGTTGATTACAGGATGGCAATTTGGTCTTTATCGTCAACTAACGTTACAAACGCAAAAAAACCAAGCGCCAAGCTTGAAATTACTTTTGCAAGCGGACAGGATATAGAAGATAACGGCGCATCAATTGCTCTTGTATGGCAAGACCCTGCCCGTGGATTGTGGTGGCAGGATATGACCGATCCTGCTCTTTCAGGAAATGTGGAAGAAACTCCAGGTAATTGGGTTTTTAAAGTCACAGAAGGTGTTGCATGGGATAAGGACGCTAATAAAATGACGATACCTCTTTCAACTTTTATTAAGGATGCTCAGTTTGCCTCCGCAAACAGTATAAACTTTATTGTCGCCTGTTGGTATTACGGCTGGGATGCAGAGGCTAGTAAAGAAAAAAGTTTTAACATCGACGACCTTGCAATTAAAAGCGCAAGTATTATTGAATAATTAAAAATCTCCTTCATTTAGGTGCCGGGCATAATGTGTTACAGTGTGCTCGGCATCTTTTTTTTGTAGTATAATCAGTTAAGGAGCATGTAATGAAAAATACAATTAAGATTCTAGGTAATTTATTTTTAACGCTAATTATCGTATTTTCAATGGCGGTTTGTGATGATAAAGATAAACCCGATAACAATTTTACACCACCTGATGAACCCGAAGCAATGTCCGGAAAAACCGCGATGCAATTTTTTACAGATAATAACATTAAAGCAGGTTGTAATATAGGCAATACTCTGGATGCGGTTGCAAATGCCGGAAGTTCTTCGGCTAAAGCGGAAGAAACCGCATGGGGTAATCCAAAAGCCACGCAGCAGTATCTTAACGGCGTTGTGGATTCCGGTTTTGATATTGTGCGTATTCCTTGCACATGGATAGGGCATCTAGGTTCCGCTCCAGATTATAAAATAAGCGAAGCAAGGCTTGCGCGCGTTGCAGAAGTTGTCGGTTATGCAAAAACTGCAGGCGTAAAAGCGATGATTATCAATATACATCATGACGGCAATAATACATCAGGGAATAACAGTGTTTGGGGATTTGTAGATCTTCCGGCGGCAGTTAATAATGCGACAAAAAAGACTGAGATACAAAATCAAATAAGTAAAGTGTGGACTCAAATTGCCGAGTATTTTAAAAATTACGGCGACTACTTAATTTTTGAAACATTGAACGAGGTACATAACGGTAATTGGGGACATGGTGCTCCGGCAAAAGAGCAGGATATACTTTTTGACTGGAATCAAGCGGCGTTATCTGCAATTCGCGCGACAGGCGGCAATAACGCAACACGTTATGTTGCTGTTCCAGGATTAGGCAGCACAGAGCCGGACATTGTTGTTGCAGCTCATGCGCGCGGGAAACTTCTGCCGAATGACGGCGCTAACGGCACAAGCAAAATGATTGTTTCTGTTCATTACTACGCTCCGTTTCGATATACGGTAGCAGGAGTAACAGATCAAGCCAATGGACTGATACATACATGGGGAAGTTCTTCAGAGATTAATCATTTAAACAGCGAAACAGCATCGATGTATTCAACATTTATAAACAATAATATTCCCGTTTATTTCGGCGAATGGGGAGCACCTACCGATGTACGTAGCAGCATGTCCGCAGAAATAAAAAATACGCATCTTAATTACATTAAATCTGTAGCAGGAGCGGCAAGGTCTAACGGAATTATTCCAATTTATTGGGATGACGGCGGTGACTTTAAAGTGCTTGAACGCTCAAACGGCAAACCCAAATCAGGTCTTTGGGCTGATACTTTATCTGCAATGATGACAGCGATAAACAACGCAACACCTCCTGTAATCAGCACTCCGGGTCCGGGTCCTGTTAATCCTGTACCGCCTACAATAACAGGAAACCTCGGCAATTATTCGTTCGGTTTACAGGAAGACGGAACAACTCCCGAATATAAGCAGGCAAGATGGGAATTATCATCAGCTAATGTAACAACGGCAAAAGCGGCAGGAGCAAAACTTGTGCTTACTTTAGGATCTGCTCCAACAGCCAGTATGCAATTTGTATGGCAGGGACCGGCTAATAGTATCTGGTGGAAGCAGACTGAAATTCTCGGCGAGAGCGGTAATATTCTAAACGCAAGCGATGCTTCATGGAACGAAGGCACAAAAACACTTACGATAAATATATCCGCGGCGGACGATTACAGCAGCTTTGCTTCACAAAGTTCTTTGAACCTAATTATCGCTTACTACGGCGGCAGTAATGTAAATGCTCTTGGTATTGTAAGCGCGAATCTTGTTACGGAATAAACCTGTATATTGCAACGGAGTTTCCGCGCATAGGTTTATATAAATTAAATTTTAAGGAGAAAGAAAAAGATGAAGACAAAGAAATTTCCAGAAATTATTACTGCCATTGCAATAATCGGGCTTTTACTGGCAACGTTGTTAAGCGCCTGCGCCGGAGGAGCAAAACCAGCGGCAGGCGCTAACGAACTGGACGGAACAATCAGGGAAGCGTCAGATTATCTGAACGGCAGAATACCGAAAGGAAACAAAGTAGCGTTTATCAACATTTCAGGCGGCTACCCCGATCTTGCGGACTATATTCTCGGTGACTTGTCAAAATACGGCGTTAATGACGGCGTGTTTTCCGTAGTGGATCGGGCATTGCTCGATCAGGTAAGGGCGGAATTGAATTTCCAATTTTCAGGCGAAGTCAGCGACCAGTCGGCTCAGGAAATAGGAAAAATGCTAGGAGCGCAGACCATCGTTTCCGGCTCGGTGCGGAAGATAGGTTCGCTGTACCGCCTTGAAGTCAAGGCAGTAGAAGTGCAGACCGCCGCAATACAGGGGCAATGGAACAAGAATATACCGCAGGGCATGACCATAGCGGCATTAACTGAAAATACCAGCAGTGGAACGGCAGCCGCAAGCCCATCCCCCGCAGGGGCTCAAAGGACGCAGGCTGCCACAGGTGGAACAGGAACAACAAGCGGTACGGCGCAAGCGTCCGCAGGCAGCAAGGCTGCTCCGGCGGCTCCGGAAACATTAAAGGCACAGTTGTCAGCCACGACAGCGCCGCAGGTAGGGAGGTATATCTTCTTCCCGAGACCACAGGTTTATAAAAGAGGAATACCAGATCGCGAATGGCTGTATCAGATTATTGTGCGTGGAAGAAATATGCTAGTTTATGTAGGGGATACACAGCGCGGGCCGTCAACAACTGATCTGGGCGGATGGGAAGTGAGTGGCACTATTCTAACCAATTTAGATAACCCTTCACGAACATGGGGACACATTGGAGGTTCCAGATCATCGAATTTCAACGAAGGAGGTACAGTTCTTTCTTTCGAGAATGTAACAGGATACCGCTTTAGCCTGGAACATACTTATTGGAGCATTATCATTGAGAATATCGACCTGAGCAAAGCTCAATTTGAACCGGCTGAGTAAATAGACGCATCGGTGTCAGGCATAACAAGTAGAAAACGCGACAAAAATCCATATTTTGGCAATATTTAGCAATTTGCTATTACAGATTTTTGAGCGATTGTAGAGTACTGAGCTACGCTTTTTATGAGCGGGTTTCAAATAAATGGAGTATACAATGAAAAAGCTTTTATCAGTTTGTTTAATGTTATTTATCGGGACAGTATTATTTGCGCAATCCGCTGATGTAAAAATGGGCAGAACATATACTGTTAAATCAACTGACGGCAGCGGACAGGTGCCGTTGTATCGCAATGCCGCGGTCGTACCTGCGTATTTTGTTCCTGAAGGAACAGAGTTTAAAGTGGAAGGATATGACAGAAACGATATCGAAGTTAAATATGAAGATGGTAAATACTATATTAGAATAGAAAATTTTCATGAAGAAACAGCCGAAAGTATAGCCTACATGAAGGCGTTCACAAAAAGACAGGAGAAGAAACGTAATTCTGTAATAATTTGGATTGTAATGGCGGCAGCCGGTTTTGTTGTAATATCCAGAATGAGTAAAACAATTTGCTTAAAGGAATATACAGATTACTACGCTGACAAACGCAGACAATTCGCCTGGCTTGAAAGCTGGATTCAAAAAAGAGGAGACAACCCGGCTAAAATAAGGGCATACTCGTCCGCAAGCGGAAATACAATGTTGTCAATTATTATTTTCCTTGTAGTAGGTTTTATATTAAATCTAATTACTGCAGGAAGTATGACCGCAGGAGTTATTTATCTAATAATTTATTTTGGGGTGATTTTTTTAATTACATGGCGCGTTAAATCAGACCCCGGTTCGTTGGAGCCGGAAAAAGGATTAACTCTGGAATGTCCGTCCTGCCATTGCCCCCATTCGTGGATTTTAACTCAAAGAGAAATTATCATAGAAGATTCAAGCACAACAACGACAAAAACTACAACTACAAGGGAGACCAGCGGAGGAGATCTTGTGAGTATGTCGCAAAGCATTCTAAATGACGGCACTACTACAAGGGTAGATTCAACCACTGTTTACTCAGGCAGAGAGATTAAAGACTTTAAATGCCTTAACTGCGGACATGCAGTAAGAAATGAATACATTGAAGCATGGACAGATTCACACCCAGACGAAGGCGTTAAAAAATGCAATGAGGAAGCATGGTACGGATAGCATAAAGTTATTGTAAAATAACAAGACATTTTTCTTGCTATAGGTTTTGGAATGGCGCTCGGCGCGAACTAATTTGTGCAGGAGGAGGATTTATGAATTGGAACAATTACGCGGAAATCGCGAAAAAGCTGGACGAAGTTTACCCTAACTCGCCGGTTGATGCTTTAGCGTTATCAAACGATGAATTAAAGAAAATGATTGTCAGCTTGCCGGGATTTACAGGGGATGAAAACGATCCAGATGTTGATTTGCATAGAAAATTCATTCGCAATGAATGGGTTGATATCCGAATACCGAAAACGTACCATAACACTAAGGCGGAGCTTGATTTTTATTATGATGAATATGAATAGGGAAAAGTGAAAGGGAGGAATTATGCCATCAAAGTTTATAGGAACATGGATAAATGAAATCAACAGAGCGATATTCACCATTACAGACGGACAATTTGTACAAAGTTATAAACATAAGCCGGGATTATACTTTTACAAAGGCACATGGATACCTGACGGAGAAAACAAAATCATTTTAACATATACCCATGAAAACGAAGAAGGAGCAGCCGCGCCAGACGATATGCCGCCAGTTACAAAAGATTATAAAAAATGGTTTTTTGAAGTCATAACAGATGATAAACTCAAACTTATCGCAGAAGGGCTAGAAAATATATATGGCAATTCAGAGTTGGATTTTTATACTAAAGATGACGCATAGTGCCTGTACTTACAGCGAGCCTTGAAAAGGTGAAGCTTCCGGTACACACAATTCCGTAGTGTCGTTAGGTGAAAACGGAACGCCAGTAATAACGTAGTAGAGAGGTAGGAGAAGGGATTGGGGTTATGAGGGAAATGTTCTTACAGAGGAAGCAATGTTACACGAGTTCTGCGAGGGTCAATCGTAATCAATACGCCTTGTTCAATGTCAGCAATGAGCATTTTTATTGCGCTAATTACAATATTACCAATTCTGTCAGGACTAAGAACATCGTTTCTCAACTGTATAACGCTTGGCTTCTTACCATGCGTAATGGCAAGAAAAAAACCGAAATCAAGATCGTTTGTCAGAATAGTAAAATCATGTTCTTTTGCGTACATTATTATTTCTGTATCAAGAGAGTTCGGAGAACCAATATATGACCAATGTACCGCTTCAATATTATTTTCACTCAGAAAATCGATCCATCTTGGAGAAAGGTTCATATCAACAAGAATTTTCATGCTTCAACGAGAGCAACTTCACGCCATTGAGAAAGAGCGGCGGCGTATTGAAGCGCCTGCATAATATCTTCCCGTTCAAGATAGGGATAATCAGAGAGGATTTCTTCTATGCTAACCCCGGCGCCAATTTGCCCAACAATCATGCCAACCGTTACTCTCATGCTGCGAATACAGGGTTTCCCCCCCATTACAGAAGGGTTTTGGGTTATCCTTTCAAAATTTTCATCGAACATAAGGTGATTATAGTATGAAAAATAACAATTATCAAGGAGTGATCTTAATGAAAAAGGCAATAGTATTCATTGCTCTGTTGGCTGTAATATTCGGCTGCGCTGCGCCGTCGGCGGGTCACGATGATCTCGACATGGCAATTCGTGACGCTTCAGCTTTGGAAATCGGTAAATTTCTCGGCGCGCAGACTATCGTAACAGGCGCGATCAGCGAACTTGCGGATAGGCATAGAATGAGAATCCGCGCCCTCGATGTAAAGGCGACACAGGTCCTGCAGGCGGTTTAATTTTTCCGACGGCAAATATGACAATCAAAACGCAGGGCAGAATCGCCGTGTAAGACCTGTAAGACAGTTTTAGGAATAAGTGCCATAAGAAATATTCACAATTATAAATATATATAAATAAAGAATATTAAGAGGATTAACATGGAATTAGAAGATTTTTCAACAGAAAAAGAAGCGCAGGAATATAAGCGCAATGTTCGTTTGCAAAGAATTTTTGCCTTATTACCTATATGTTTTAAAATAATACGATTCATTGTTATTCCACTTATTATTATTGGTCTGATATTAGGCACTTTAAAATCTAACCCTAACATTCTTGATGTAATAATTTCCAAATTAGAGGCTTTAAAATAAAGGAGAATAAGGGATTATTTAAAATCAGTTCAAGTCCCGGTTTTTTAACCGCTTGTAATTTATTAAAATTACATGTATATTAAAAACAATGTGTGCGCAGAATAAGTAACGAAATAAGGAGGTTTATTATGAAAAACACATTCAAAATTTTAGGAATTATTGCTTTAGTTGCAATAGTTGGGTTTGCGGTGGTTTCTTGCGGCGGTGGCGGCAACAGTCCTTCGACAGTGGTAAAAAAGTTTCTTGACGCAGGGGTAAAAGGCGATGCAAAGGAGATGGAAAAGTATGCTACGAAGGAAACTATAGCGCTTCTCGCGATGTTTGGCTCAAAAGGAGAAGAAATGTATAAGAACTACAGTCAGGGAAAAATATTATCTGAGAATATTGACGGAGATAAGGCTACTGTTAAAATGGTCGGCGCTGACGGGGATGAATCAGATATTGACCTGATAAAAGTTGATGGGAAATGGGTAATTAACGCTTCCATGGACAAGTGACAATCAAAAGAAGCAAGAACAAATTTAAAAAATTACTTTTAATCGTTGGAGCGGTTTTAGCTTGCGCGTTGTTTATATGCGCTTTTTGCTTTAACCGCCCCCAGCGTGAGACAATTCCGACAATATCATCTTCAGTATTAATTCCCTATCTAAATGACGGCGATATATTATGTCGTCTTGGAGATCGGTTTTGGTCGCTTTATTTTAAAGATTTATCAATAGAAGATAAGCGATTTTCGCATCTTGGAATTGTTCGGGTAAGAGATGGAATTATTTCAGTTATTAACGCGGAGGGACACGCTCCGGGGAGAGACGATTCTGTTAACGAAGTGTCTCTGGAAGAATTTATTTCGGTGGCAAAAGCAGTCGGCATTTACAGGGCAAATTTTATTGACGGCGCAGATTTATCTAACGCCGCTCTTGAATTTATAGGGCTCCCCTTTGACTGGAATTTTAACTTGAATGATAAAACCGCTATTTATTGTACGGAATTATTAAGCGCCGCGCTGGATCGGGTAGCGCCGGAAATTGAAATAAAAACAATGTTTATAAAAGAGCTGGGAAGGGATATTATACCGCTTGAATCAATCTCAAATTCAAGCGATTTTACAGAAATATTTTTCTTTTCACCAAACAAAGCCTCAATGTCACCTCATGCCGTTACGGGAAAATTTTCCTCTTGTTATTCAAATTAAACTACAATTTCACATAATATAAATCAATTTAAATGATATTCTTAATATTTTTATGATATTCTTCATATATATATTTTATTATCTTTGTTAGGTAAAAATAAAAAAAAATGAAAATATCTATATGTTATGCACTATAATGAAGTATTCAAATAAATTTCAAATATATTTATTGAATAATAAAACTAATAAAGAGGATATTATGAAAATTGGAGCTAAATTAATAACTATCATTTCATTGGTGAACCTTGTTGGTATCGGCGGATTGACAATTGCCGCTACAGCGTTCGCGTCAAGTCAGATTAGAGAACTGGCGAATGATAATGCCGGTAATATTACAGAAGTAACGGCAAAAGAGGTTAAAGCTTTCCTGGAAGTCCCGTTAGACGAAATGAGGTCTCTTGCGGAGCTAATGTCCTTTATAGATGAAATTGCAGCCAACGAGACAAAGCGGAGTTATGTTGATTTTATGCTCAATACAAAGATAAGGATGAGCCCTGATTTTGTCGGCGTATGGGCAGTCTTTGAACCCAATGCCCTTGATGGTCTTGACGCGCGGTTTGTAAACACTAAGGGCAGCGACAGTACAGGAAGATTTGTAAGTTACTGGACAAATGATAATGGAGTAATAGATCATAACGCTCTTGTGGGATACGAAAATGCAGAATATTACACTGTCCCGATGAAAACAGGCAGAGAATATCTTGTTGAACCTTATTATGAAAATGTAGGCGGCAGACAGACGCTTATTACAAGCGTTACAGTTCCGATTAAAAGGAACGGAAGGACAATTGGAGTAGCAGGAATAGATCTAGAGCTGACTAAAATACAGGAAATGATAATCGGGATAAAACCTTTTGGAGACGGATATGCTGCCATCTATTCAAGCGGCGGTATTATTGTTTCCCACCCTAATGAAGATCGTCTAGGAAAAAAGATAGAAGAAATGGCAGCCGGATTATTCGGGGATAGAATGCCTGCTTTAATGAAGTCGTTAAAAGAAGGCGCTCCTTTCCAGGAAACGCTGGACTCGCATGAACATAATGCAAAAATGATTGTAGTAACGCGCCCCTTCGCCATCGGAAACGACGAAGACGCATGGATGGCAGTAACAGTTGTTCCTTATAAAACTGTAATGGCGCAGGTTTATCAAATGATAACCGTACTCGTGATTGTCGGTCTTGTGATACTTTTGGTTATTACTATCATTATTTTATTTGTAGCTCATTCTATTACAGCTCCGATAAAATCGATGGAAGGTGTTCTTGAATTTATCGGCGACGGTGATTTCACTCACGCTATAGAAGTAAAAACAAACGATGAAGTCGGCAATATGGGACGCAACTTAAACTCAACTTTGGAAAAAATAAAGCAGCTAATACAAGCAGTTAAAGGAGAGGCGGCAGAACTATCCAAGGTTGGAACAGATCTTTCAGCTCACATGACCGAGACAGCGGCCGCAGTAAATGAGATTACCGCAAATATTCAAAGTATCAAGGGACGTACAATCAACCAGAGCGCGAGCGTTTCTCAAACAAACGCTACAATGGAACAGATAACAAATAATATTACCAAGCTCAACGCTCAGGTAGAAAAGCAGACAAGCTCAGTAGCTCAATCATCCGCCGCCATCGAAGAAATGCTTGCCAATGTTCAATCTGTTACAAACACACTTGTTAAAAACAAGGAAAATGTTAACTCGCTTACAGCCGCTTCAGAAGTAGGACGCTCAAGTCTTCATGACGTAACGCAGGATATACAGGAAATTACCCGCGAGTCTGAGGGCTTGCTGGAAATAAACGCCGTTATGGAAAATATCGCAAGCCAGACCAACTTGCTTTCGATGAATGCCGCTATCGAAGCAGCTCATGCCGGAGAATCGGGAAAGGGCTTTGCCGTTGTCGCGGGTGAGATTCGAAAGCTTGCGGAAAATTCATCAGCGCAATCTAAAACTATCAGTACAGTTCTTAAAAAAATAAAAGAGTCTATCGACAAGATTACTAAGTCGACAAATAATGTTTTGGAAAAATTTGAGCTTATTGATGCCCATATCAAAACTGTATCGGATCAGGAAGAGAATATCCGCAACGCGATGGAAGAACAGGGGCAGGGCAGTAAAACAGTACTGGAAGCTGTCGGCAGCCTTAACGATATTACACAGCAGGTAAAGAGCGAGTCCTCTGAAATGCGCGACGGTTCAAGGGAAGTAATAAATGAAGGAAAAAACCTCGAAGTTATTACGCAGGAAATTTCAGGCGGCATGAACGAGATGGCGACAGGCGCGGATCAGATCAATGTTGCTGTCCATGAAGTCAATGACTTGGCGACAGTAAACCACGATAAAGTTGAAGCGTTAATGAAGGAAGTCGCCCGCTTTAAAGTAGTGTAAGAAAAAAAATTAATGGCGCCGGGAGTAATCTTGGCGCTTTTTTTATGATAATATTCATGAAAAATAAAGTAATAAAAATTCTCAA
>Ga0209755_10006425_pt1 | contig 13023 bp, 17 predicted proteins | sample TergutCo191P1_FD_187301 | JGI IMG/M metagenome (GOLD analysis project Ga0209755, IMG submission 187301) | Cornitermes sp. P1 segment gut microbial communities from Petit-Saut dam, French Guiana - Co191P1 (SPAdes) (version 2) | ecosystem: Host-associated > Arthropoda: Insects > Digestive system... | reverse complement strand
GGGGGGGGGTCCATATTTACGTCGTTGCGGTCGTTCACGCAAGGTTAGGCTGGATTTATTTTTTAAAGAAATTCCAGAGCTGACACCACAAAACAATCATACTTAATCTAAACACTGCCAATAACGCAGTAACATTTTAATTTACGATAAAATCTGAGCATATCAAACAAAACAGCCAACCGGTTATTCCAGTACCTTTCATAGCATTGTCAATGGCACCTTTACTCCTATGCCTGCCGTGCTTATGTGCTTTATTCTGTTGTTTTAGTGCCCCAGGTCGATGTCTGTCTTGGGCAGATTCTAATCCCATTTTATGCACTTACGTCTTAAACCTTCTCAACACAAACTCTACATCTTCCATAATACAAAACCCACGTTGCCGTAGCTCTTATCCGTGATGCTTTATTAGTTTATCGGTTCACATCGTCAATTCACCTGCGTTCTCGTCATATGATCCATGGATCGTACATTCAAGACAACACACAAGTAACTGAAAATCAAACCATGGAAACGTATGAACGCAAACAATGAAAATAGGTGACATGTACACGGGTGTCTAGTGTGACCATTATCATGCGAGGATGTGGTCGACGTAATACATGTGTATTAATATGTAGCGGCACATAGTGATCCATGCGGATCGGGAGTACTTATCGACAAAGTTTGTTCATAACGTTATTGACGGACCACAATTTATTTCTTGTCAATTTCATGACAATAGAAGTATGTAACCCTATGAAAAAAATGTACGACTTGATTGATCGTTGGATTATGTCGCCACTTCAACGACTGTACTTTTACGATCACCCAACACAGAGTCAAATAATTCGCGCTTATTAGACGTACATACGTATTTAATAGCACAAATTGTACAGTTTTTTGCAACACATTCATCATGGCTTCTCACACTAGAAGTGGTACAACAATTCTTACAGACTGTAGTTCATTCCAAATGGGGCCCCTTGACTCGTGCTATTACAACTGTATTTTTGATTGTAAGGTCACGTTCTTCACATTGTCAGGTATTGATCAAATTCCAGTGCAAATGAAGCAGGATGAGCACAATGTTCCGAGATACACCGGTGTAGGGAAAAATGCCTCAACTGTGGAATGTGTGGACCTGTTTTTGAGACGTGATAAAATGGACTGTAGTAATCTGGAAGGTGTATAAGTTAACTATATAAAAAATCTTGTCCAGCATTCTTTTGTCAAGGTTAACTCTATATGTAGATGGAATAACTTGGAATCATGATGTGGAGTTCTGCCGAAAAGATTCAACTGTTTATAACATAATACATTTGTCAAATATGTGAGAAAAAGTGGGAGTACAATTGAATAAAACATAAGCTATATACAGACTTAAAAAAAATCTAGGGTTCAGTTACAAGGGCAGTTTTATAAAAGATTATCATTCGGTTTGGCATCCTCTGTGGAACAAGTTAGGTTATTAAAAATGTTTTTTCAATGAAACTACTTACAGCAAAGTTTGGTAGGGACACATAATTCAGAAAACTATAGAATGGTCTACAAGAAGATATTTTACCATAATTTTACATCATAGTTTACCACTGGGAAGGTTCCAGCACACCAATAGGGATGAACAGATATACAAGAGCATCTCATCACAGCTAATGGTGCTAGTTTACCGGAAAAAAAAACATATACACTGTAAATATAAATATGGAAGCATTATTAGATGCTAGCAAGGAGTAACAATGTTAATGCCAGTGGCTGATCTAGTGACCAGTGGTACTCTTGCACATTATGCTGTTAGGTAATCTATTGGTCACCATTTACGTGCACTAAACTTCCTTCATATGCACACTGTTTTCAGCAGGCCTTGTATCATTAACGTGACGTTACTCAGTACGTACCTCAGAATTTCTATGTTTTGATAGGTTATAAATTTTCAGCTTAACCTACCTGTACAGCCTGGTACTAAGAGGGTTACGATGAAGGATGACCAGCATACAGGATACTTTAGTCATTGTCTAAAAGAATATCATGCATGCTACATAATTTAATTTTTCTGTTGGGCAAACTTTAGTTATTGGAGATTAAAGATCTTACAAATTGCTGATGAATACTCATATTTCTGGGATATACAGCCATGTTGGTTTTTTTAAGTACACATACCCTGAAGGAGAAGGCAGCAAGCTCCTAGAAAACATTGGTACCATTTACCACCTGACACTGCATTATACCATTAGACTTGAATCCTTGAGACATGATGGTTTAACTTTTTAAATGATTCAGTCAAACTGCAGTTTATAAAGAAAATGTACTGACAAGGTTAAATGGCAAGGTGGTCTTTATAACGCTTTTGCTCCAAACACTAGCCACAGTTGACAATACAATGTGGAGTTAAAAATGTCAAATTGGATAAAGTTGTCACCAATGTAGCAATGGTAGTCATTTAGATTCTTGCCTTTTACACTGATCCTACATATTTAATTCTGGTGCAAAAGAGTTAAACAGTTCTTGTGTGTTTATGAGAAACAACAACAACGTTGGCTGTAGACAGTGTTGGAACTTCTTTAATTTCTCAATGTGCAATCTATATTGCATTGTCTACAAACTGTCTTACAAAACTTATCAACATTAAAACAATGTACAGGGTTGCAGTCTCATGGGTATTATTGCCATGCTGTGCTATGCTGTAAGAGATTGAGCTGCACTCTAACATTAACAAGTTGTGGAAGATTTTCAATCCCTGAATGAAAGGATGCAGGAAATTCTCCTGAAGAACAGGATCATTTCATCTCACTGAAGACCACATAAACTGATTCTATCAGTCACACTTCCCCCACTTGCTGGAGTCTGGAAATGGGCCATATACGGTGCACAACTTAACATATTTTTCTTTCTGGTGGCCCTGAAAGGGACTGTTCTAAATCCTGGTGTTTCAGTTCTCCCAATTCATAGCTCCTACATCTGAAACAGGGCTCAATAACTGCTCCCCTTCCTATGGTTCTGACCACATTCCTTTGAAACCACCTACATAACTGTACCATATGCTACCCCTAATCATTTCAGTACCAACTAGAACCAAATTCCTTCAAACCTGAAGGCAGAGGCAGCATAAACTTATGAAACATCACTGTCCAACTGCTACACCACATGGTGTCAAAACCCAGAAGACTACAATCCGAAGAATCCCCACCATGTGGCCATAAAAACCTTATTTTAAAATGATGTCTTGGCAACCATTTGTTTTGCAGTAGTATCCTAAATTCTGCAAGAATTTCTATATGCATTTATGTTGCCAATATTTTCAATTTTCATGTACTTGACCCCATCTGCTGCAAACTATGCAGTGTGAAAAGCAAAACATGAACATTTAGCAGTGATCACACTAAAAACACAATGATCCAATAATACAGACAACAGGAGTTTCATACACACATTTAACAGGTTTAACCCCGGTACCATAATTTTTTACACATCATGTTACTGTAGTTAATTTCTGAGGCACACTCTATGATGAACAATAACATACCGAAAAACCTTTTTAATCCCAGTAAAATATATATTCCATAACAAAAAAAATACAATGCGAACAGAGCAGGTTAACTCCAAATCAAACTTCACATCACAAGAACAAACCCACATCAGTAATCTTCCCCACGACTAACAACTTCTTTACAAGTTGGTCTTAGAAGAATGGTATGCTCAAACTGTGCAGTGTAACTTCCTTTAACATCGCATAACGGAGGATAAGGATCCACCACACCCTTATCACACAGATCCTTAAGTGCCATCTGGTATTTGGTGCAACCAACACGATCCAGCCAACGACGACAGAAAGCCAGAGTGCTAAAATGTTTGTTGATCACATTCAGCAAAGATTTTGATGACTGTAGTCTGCAAGAAGGGCATAAATGTTAGATTAAATCCCATCAAACATATATAAAACCTGCCTATATCCTTAGCAAACTTCATATTACAAGTCCACATGTTCAAAATAACATACAAACACAGTGCAGCAAGACATTAATGTGACTAAACTTTATTTAATACAGTCCTGATTTATTGTCCAATGCAATGTATAAGGTGCTGAAAGTTTTACATTTGTGGTTATCATAGTTGGGCCATATGTTGCAAATCAAATTATGGGCAGTGTACCACACAGCAATAACTGAGCTCACTTCATAAAACTAAGAACAACAGATGCACCACTGACAGCTCTGAAGAATAAGAGGATCTAGAATTAGTTACACAGTCTGTGTTTTTTCTTCTCCTATTCCCCTTACCTTAATGGCACATAATTAACTTCAAAGTTCTTCATATAATGTGACACCTCCATATCATCATGAACTTGGCCACGTCCTGTCGAGCCAAATGTTTCAATTGCATAAAATTCATTTTCCTCCATAACTGTTGCTTCTCCACCTTTCACTATTGGTACAGTCTTACCAGCATGGATACCTACCAAAAGCCAATAAAGGGAATAACAGTAGTTCTTGATACAATACAAAATCATTTTCACAATCCTCACAAACACAGCAGTCAATAGCAGTCCAAGACCTCTCCATATAATTTCTCTCTTCAAGTTAAGTATGTGGCTGTTACAACAATAATACTAAAGAGAACACACTGATGTACTTCCACTGCAACAATGATTATGCAAATGTGCCAGTGTAATTAAACTTAAACTGCCCATCTTGTCTGTTTTTGCTCAGCACATAATTCAAAGCACATGTGGAGAAAGAAGCAAGATTAATATTTACATTCCCCAACAATACTTTGTTTAAAATTAATTTGCATTTTGATGTAATTAGGAAACATTTACTGTGAACTGTTTTCATTATTAACAGATGCATATTAATGAATACTGTAAGAAAGAAAGAAAGAGAAAGGGGAGAGTTACCTACATTAGTACCAGTATAAACCTTAAACAATGATATCATTACAGTTGTTAACCTCAGACAACACTGTCCCATTAAACATTAGACATCTGTCCAAAAGGGAAAGCACTGTCCTGCAATGAGGGTTTCAAATGAACAGTGCTCTGCCTACAAGAGATATGCAGTAATTAAAAGGCTGTATCCTTGCAGTTAATGTGATAACCTTACTTCAGTGAATATTATCCATACAGTAAACTGTACTATGTTACATTATACACTGCTAATACATGTACCAGGTTTAACTCTCCTAATGAATTTTTATTTCCTCAGTTTCATAATCATTTTATATTGTTTTTAAAAACATAAAATAAGGGTTTCAATATATTGTGAGAAGCTTTTGATTGATAATGTAATGTTTGTGCCACTGATTGGTTTAATAAAAAATATAATAAACGGGAAATTTAACACCAACAATGAATATAAAATCACAAGGGAAAAAAAGCTAAAAAAAGGGTGAATTTTGACTCTTGAATAAGTAAGTACATAATCACATTAGTTATGCCACTATGCCCATCAGTGTAATGTTTTATTAATGCTTTGAAATACTTACGGTATGGAGAGATGGAGTGTCCGTTCAGGTTTCTAATGGACTTGACCTGATACACCTTACCATCCAGCTCAACCTCATATGACTCCATGACTTCTTGGATTGCTGCACCTATGTCACACAGCTGAACATCAATACCAGCAGCCTGGAAAAGGAAGATTAGTACAATGGATGAAATGGTACTGCAGAGCTGGTGTACCTTGTGGACTGACTGGTGCATTATACAATGCCTGCATGCCTTCAGATTTTCCTTGTCAGTGTTTCTTAGCTGGTGGTCCACAAAAACTGTTGCCATAAAATGTTATACAACTGGAAAAAATTTCAGGTTACAAGTAGCAAGTTCCCAGACTACCTTCCTTTTTTAAGAGAAAAAGTAGGCTTATGACATGATCACATTGTGCATGCATGCACACATTTTCCTGTTTAAGCTTCTGAACTGAAATTTTCAATTTTTATAAAATTTGGTATTAATGTGATGCCATTACAAATGGCCACCACCACATTTTACTTTTTGAGTAATAGCAAAGCAGATGCAGTTAACTTCTGAGGTGAATGTAGGAACAGTGATATTTAATCTCGGTTCCAGATGTCTGTACTACATAACCTTATTACATAAGATGAGAAGGAAACATACAGTAACAACAAGTAAATTTAGAGGCCTGAAAAAGTACATAAAATGTTACACAAATATGTGTGAGTGCTTTTTGGTGATAAGGTCCAAGCTGTTAGACAGAAATATAGTCCTACTGTTAATGTAACCTCCGAAGTAACAGAAAATAAAAGACATTACCACACACCTACTTCAAAACAGAATCTTTTTCTCAGCCTATCTTAACCCTACCTTAATTCCAGTATTGGTAGCATCACGCACAGCTTCAATCAGCTTGTCATATTTATGATCAAATGCCAAAGTGAATGCACAATCAATAATACGACCTGAAAGAAAAGGAATTACAAACTAAATGCCTTGATTTAACACTTCTATAGTACAGATATATACCATTTATCCGTATTCAGTATTTTAGGGGATCTGAATCCCACACTGGTTGTTCTGATGTGGACAGTCATGGTTTTACCATACTTCGACTTCATATGATATGCCACATGAATAACAATTCACCTGATATTTAGCTAACATAAATTTCATATGAGAAGGCTAAAAATAAAAATACTGAGGACAGAAACAAAATTTATCATATTAAATTACATTACTCAGTTACAGGGTGTGAAATAAGATGAAGTAACACAAAAGACCACTGTAAACCCTAACTCCAATGAAAGTAGTGTAATGATGCTAAATACCTATGCAAAGGAAAACAAACACACAAACTCACATACAAACCAAATGTGACAACACTCTATATTACAAGGACACATTCTACTGCACATGCAAACACAGAATCAAATTTTAAATCAAAATATTGCAATGACATGGCCATGTTAAGTACCATTAATTGATTCAACACCCATGTTTCAGCTGTTTACTATACAGCAGTGTCCATAACCTATGTGCCAGGTCACCCATGTGACTGTGTATTGTTGTACCTAAAACATGTTGGTAGTCGATATGGAACTTGGTCCATGTTATCCTGGTGGTGCCTAGAATCATGAGGTGGCTCAAAATCTTCTGGAAAATTTGTGGACCCTTGCTCTGACAGATTATCAACTAACATTACCTTAATGGCAAAGCCAAACAGCATTTGAGAAATTACTCTACACACCATGTGCCTACTTCATAATTTACTACAGATATGGAGATGCTGCTACCAATCCAAGTGGGTGCACAGTTTAAGGCATGGCTCTGCATCTACTCACTTGCTGGGATTGTGGGTTTGAATTCTGATGGGGGCATGAATGCCTGTCCCTTGTGAGTGTTATATGGTGTTGGTGAGAGGTCTCTGTGTTGGGCTGTTCGCTAATCCTGAGGAGTCTTACCGAGTATGGGTGTGTCTGAGTGTGATCATGAAGCCTCATGGACAAGGAGGCCCAGGTCCACTTGGAACCATCAAGCCACAGAAACAAAACTGGAGGTGCTGATAAAAACCTACTATGTTCACACTTTCAAAGCAGAGTCTGTTTAATTTTATGTCCATTCATGGGTCATAATAAATTCTGTTGATAGTTTGGTATGCCAACCACAGCAAGGTACAGAAACTATTTTGACTCAAAGATGGTGACATCCAGATGCTCCAAACACTACCAAACCAACCTACCAGAATGCAGCGACACTGCCCAAGAATGGAAATGATAAATGACTAGTAAATGTTTCCGAAGAACCACTGCAACAATTTTATTTTTTAATACAAAAACTACACCTGTATAACCCAGATACTCACCATTAATATGAGTTCCAAAATCAATCTTGGTAACATCATCATACAGAAGAACAGTTGTGTCACCTGCATTTGGAGTGTAATGAGCAGCACAGTGATTCCGAGAGCAGCCTGTTGGGAATGCCAAACCAGCTTTCAGGCCATCTTCTCGGATCAACTTACGAGCTACGGACTCAAGTTCCTCACAAATTTCAATCATTGTCATCCCTGGCTTAACCCACTTCCGGATGTGCTGCCGTGTCTGAAATTAAAACTGTAATGGAAGCCACACACACAAACACATGCACATACACTACTACTGTCATTAATGGTCACACTCAGTAAATGAATTTCATTATAGGTCAATACTGAAACATGAACACATAATTATTTCAAAGCAATCATGTAGCAGAACTTCCATTAAAGAAATGTCAAAGGACCAAAATTTTGTTAGTGTACAGAACTTATATAGTGAACTTTTGCATATCCTACACATTGGAATCTCTGTATCAAGTAAAATTAAATTATTCTCACCAAGTTATAGGCACATCTGAAACCAAATACCTGAAAAATGTTTATTCTTAAATATTCTAGATGCTGTAACTGTCTAATCATACACATACAAATTCCTTCTTTCTGCTTATAATGACAGCTACACATACAACATACCTGTCTATGAGCTTCAGCTGCAAGACGCACTTCATTGTAAATATCATACTGAAGTCGATCCAGTGCACGTTTTTCTTCATTTGTAAATCTGTCTTTGGCAGTGCGAGAATCCCTAACCAAAGGATACCCCATTTCCTCTCCCACAGGGAACACACCTGCAGCAACAAAATGATAATAAGCAACAAATCACAACAACGATAATAATGTAATTTAAAGTTTACACATTAACAAAATGTGTGTGTATGCATGTGCTTCTTATTTGGCAAAAAAACCAATATCCATGTAGCAAGGGTCTCTATCTATGTTTGAGACAAGTACCACACTGAAGCGCTAATACACATAAGTGGTAGAAGCATGATTTGGTGCGTATCAATCTATACACCAAGTATGAATAGGGACAAAATGTCTGTAAATACCTTAAACTTCTGTAACCACTTAACTTTACTTTTCTCCAATGGTTTGATGAATTCTGTAACAAACTGGCTTCACTCTTTATTAAACCTTTCGGGACAGTTGCCATATCTGTATGTTTCACTGAAGGTACAGTTCATGGCTGTGTGCTGATATGATTTTATTGTAGTTTTAATGCAAATGGTCTGGCTGAATGTCATACATAATACAATACTTTTTTCATATTTCAGTATTAACTAACATACATATATGTTACTTTTCCATGTATATTAATACAACATTGTAAATAATTACTGAAATTCTATAAACTGTAGACAGGGTGTTGTACTGGTATGTTATACATGTTGTAAACCCCCTGAGTTGTACTGGAACATTATAAGTTTTACGTATTTGCATTTATATCATTTTAATTTTTTTAATAATCTGAAAACAAATATGAAATATGTAATTACCTACTTCAAGTAAAAAAGACTGTGCAAAAAAAGGGGCTATTATGCAAGCAATAAGGCATTTAACTCTCTAGTTTTTACATCACCCATCTGTCAAAACCTGCCAAGACCTGGCAATGTCGAGTTACTAAAATAGCATGTCACTTGCTAAGCATGTGCAGTCCAATTGTTTTCTTAAAAATATTACCATCTGCACTCAGAAAGAGCTGTCAATTAATTAATTAATATTATCAGTAATGACATATTTCAACAAAGAAACGTTAGTTACCATCTGTAAAGAGTTCTACAATAGGAATGGAGGGAGGGACTGTCTGGGGTTTCTGAGTACCCTTTCCTCGACCTTTACGCTTCTTCCTCTTCTTCTTTGGATCATCACCTCCCTCTGAAACATCAAAATGTATATTCAACAGCTGCAAACAGTACATGACTGAATTCAAACAATCACCATTCCAACATATAAGCAATAATCTACAGCACTGAGATATCAATAAGTTAAATTCTACTGTCAGTAACAATAAAGCAACCAAAACCTGGGATAATCTTTATAATGCACTGAACATTTACTTGAACACCTAGTATGAACACACATGCCACATGTCAAATTCAACATACTTTCTTTATGCTTACCAAAAAAATATAATATAAATACACAACAAACTCACAAGCAAAAACATTTCTTGTAACTTTTCTAGCATAGTTAGTAACATTTATCAAGTAAATTTGTGAAATCAGCAAGCAAAAGAGGCACTAGTCACTGTGAGAATACACCATAAAGAGTGAGGTATAGGCATACATGCCTATTATATCACATTCAATTATATTAACTATATACACATTTTGTCTTATAGGATACGATGCTGTGTAGACTGGCTGAAACATCTCAGACAATGGCAGTCTTCATCAGCACCACTGTGAGAACCCATCTTTTATCTTACAGTCAAGTTCCTGCAATTCAAAAACATTGCTACCCATACTGAGAGAGTAACCAAATGCTAGTGGCCACAAGTTCTCAAGTTAACATCAGAATGCTTTCACTGGTAATGTTTTACTACAATGACAAGTACAGTAGGTTATGGGGCTGTAGGTAATCTCTCTAAACATGACAATTATCAAAATTATCCTACACTGAAATGCAACACATTTCTGTTAAGATGGCCTTCGTGTATTGTTATTTACCACCACCCAGTCTTTATGGACCTCTTTTAAGCAGATTATTCCAAAAATAGTGTGATATTAAAACATTTTAGGCCATTATTAATTTCGTCACTGGCTAGTTTGTGACTGCTGTGCCATAGTAGAATTTGTGTGTGTGTGAGGAGGGAGTGGGCAAGAGATAAAAACTGGAAGAAACAGAACACAGAAACACAGTGGGAACTCTACAGAACTTTTTGGAAAATATTCATACTATAATACCCGTTCTATTTATCAATAAACTGTTTTGATTACACCCAACTCATCATGTGATGCCTTTGGGACTTTAATTACACAAATGAAGTAAGAGAAAATATTTTTGTTCCTATGGACATGTAGTCCAATTTCTCCGCTAGCAACCAGAAGATCTTGCTTCTTGTTTTTTAATAGATTGCATCTTAAGAATATTGTGTTGCTCCTTATTTTCAGTTATGACTTCACTTTTCTTCTTTCATCACTAGTTTTTCTGATATACCTGTTCTTTTATTCTTCATCACAAGTAACATTATATTACATGAGGTAGTTGGTACTGAAAGGGGGAATTTTTTTTTTCCTTTCATTGGCAACCATGCAATTAACATACTTAAGGCTATTGGATGCTTCTGATTGCACAAGTTTGTGTTACAATTAAGACCTGATAAACATATAACATTAACTATAACAACTGTTATTAGTCTGGTCAATACATGCTGCATGTTTCGGTCACACTGACCATTCTTAGACATTACATACATATATTTAAAACTCAAAATAATACTAAACTGCTGAACATGTACATTAATATCACCTGAATGAGAAATATTTTCGGCCTTTAATTCTCTGACTGTCACCCACATATTGTACCTCACTATTTACTTGGGAATTCAGAGTTTTTATGTATTGGCAGTGTGTTAACAAGAATACTGTGCTTTGGTACATGTGAGGTCATTTTACTCTAAACTCTTAAAATATAACATGTGAACTGAATGTAAATCATGTTAACAGTTCTGAAGTTACATCAGTGCTTTGTACAGATATGTTTTATATATCCTGATACACAGATAACATGTCCTGTGATACACAAGAATAGAGGTCAGAAACATGTCGCAGACTGTGTATGCAGGTTGTGAGGGAATGTTACAGTCTGCAATGAGAAAAATACTTGCATCTTAAGAACACTCAAAACCAAAATTAAGTCATATGGGCAAACATTTCCTTTTTATTCATGGATTATTTAACAATACATTCAGTAGCTAAAATAAATTACTGGATGATTAGTGGATAATGGATTGGGAAGGAAATTAAAGTTAGCAAGAAAGGAATAATGTAATGTAACTCTTATGGAATTTGAATGCAGACACATGAGTAAAAACATCAAAAGCCTAACTTAACATACCTACCCTCTTTGACGAGCAATAAATGTAAATAAACCCCCATTTGGAGGCAAGAAAACACAAGCTAACCATATTCAAATCTTGTTGAAATGAACCAACACTTGCGTCCTATAAAAGTACTGTGAAATTTTGTGACTAATAAAATGTAGCACAGTATTTCACTAGCACTGCCAAAATGTTTACTATGGTTTACTCATGAACACCATGAATGATGCATGTGTAGCAAAAGCAGTATTTAATAGGGAACATCCAACAAATCAATAACATATAACCTAAACTGTGCCCAGTTATTAGCATGCAGACTAAGGAAAGAGCCTCTGAGTACATTATGCACAAAGTTAATCACAATAGGTCTGGAAATTACAATATTTCACTGTTATCAATGTAAAATCAATGTAAATACACAAGCTTAAAGCATTAACATAGCCTTGTTAGTTCACTAGGACAGATTGGAGAATAATTCTATGGATGGGCACTGGTTTCAGTTTCAGCTTGCCACTCTGTAGTACACATTAGAAGTCATCACTCTAGTACATACAATCCTACAGCTACACAAAAACGCGTTCAGGCAGTGGAAATTTTCACACACACATAGCAAATTACAGGCAGGTCTATTACCACGCTCACCATCTAGTTCAATCTCTTCACCATTCATTCTTGTATTTCCTAGTTTGTCCTTTATGTCTTCAATAACACTGTCACTTTCTCCCCCACCTGGTACATCGGCAGATGCTTCACCAGCACCTGCGAACAAACACGCATTATCAAGCCTTTCTTTGTGTGTGTGTAAATGTTTAAAACTTAAGTATATATGCATATAAATGCATGCAGTACTGTTTAAATCAGTACCATTTTAGTACTGAATGTAACACTATAATAACCTTTGCGGTTTCAAAAAGACTTACATTAATCCAAATTCCAGGCTGCCAAAATAGTTTCCCTATACAGTGATTTAAATGATCATATGGTTGGTCATCCCCAGTGTGTCTTTATAAACTATATTTGGCTTAATCAATTGTCAAACACAACTAATTTGTGGTAGATATATGTCTATTACATAGATATCAACTACATGTTTCGGCACTTATGGCCATCTTCAGGTTGATGAATTGACAAAATCACATAAGCAGTTACATTTGGCGTGCGTCTTTTATAAGGAGGAGG
>Ga0209755_10006424_pt1 | contig 13023 bp, 7 predicted proteins | sample TergutCo191P1_FD_187301 | JGI IMG/M metagenome (GOLD analysis project Ga0209755, IMG submission 187301) | Cornitermes sp. P1 segment gut microbial communities from Petit-Saut dam, French Guiana - Co191P1 (SPAdes) (version 2) | ecosystem: Host-associated > Arthropoda: Insects > Digestive system >... | reverse complement strand
CCCGCCGATTACAGCCTGCCAATTATTGCTCGCAAGACGCGGGAGACCGTCGTCATACCCTAATGAAAGAACTGCGATGTGGGTATCGTACGGTGCTGTCCATGTTCTGCCGTAGGAAAGCGGCTCGCCTTTTTTTATTTTTTTTATCATGGAGACAGTTGTTTTAAGTTCCATTACAGGACAAGCCTTAAGAGATTCAAAGGCCGATAATTTTTGTCTGTGTTCGGGAGAGGCAGCGCTTTCATCAGCGGTTTTGTATCCGTAGAGAAAGATGCCGGGTCTTACCATGTCAAACCATGTGTCGGGGTGCAGGATAACAGCGCCGGAATTCGCCGCGTGGACAATCCCCGGATCGATACCGGCATCCCGCATGGCGGCGAGGGCGCCATTAAACCGGGACAACTGCTCCCGGGTGAAGGCGATGTCCCCCTCATCAGTCGAATCGGAAACCGCGAAATGGGTGGCAGTTCCGGCCAAATCAAGCCACGAGCAGTCGTCGATTTGACGGGCAAGAGAGAGGGCTTCTTCAGTTCTGCAGCCAAGACGGCCCATGCCGGTATCAATTTTAAGATGAACAGGCATAATACATTTTTTTGTCTCAGCGTGCTTATTCAGGGCGGAGGCAAATTCAATATCGGAAATGAACGGAATTAAACCGGTTTTGAATATTTCTGGGATTTCATCAGGGTGAGGCTGGGAAAATAACAAAATGGGGATGTTTATTCCGCCTTTTCGAAGCTCCGCTCCCTCGGAAACTGTAGCAATGCCAAGACAAAAAGCGCCTGCTTCCTGGCTGATTTTGGCAATCTCAAGCGCTCCGTGACCGTACGCGTCGGCTTTTACAGGCACACAAATCCGAATCTGCCCAATCCTGTCTTTTACAGCGTGAAAATTCCGTAAAAAACGGTCGATATAGATTACTGCCTTGGCCCTCATACAAATATAATAGCAGAGTTATAAATTACTTGAAAGTTGTTTTTCCGCAATTATCGCGTTATATTGGACAGTGGATATGTGTGTCCGTAAAAAAGGAAAAAAAGTTTATTTTCCCGTATTTTATGCGTTTGTCTGCGTTTTTTTGATAAATTGCGGACCGATGGACTCGTTGTTTAGCTCATCAGGTAATTATAAAATCAATATTCAGGTAAATAGTATTCCTCTGGACGATTGTTCATTTGTCAGGTCGAGCGACAGGATCCGCCCTTACTTTGAATCGTCTGTTTCAAAAGATCCCGATGTTACAGCTCTTATGGTTTATCTCAAAGACCAGTCGGGGCAGATTGCCGGCTGGAAGGTCATCTATCAACCGGATAAAAAAGCCGAGCCGGAAGTAATTCCGGAAAATGATGAAGAATTGAGCGAAAGCGAAGAAATTCCTCCTGATGAAATTGAAGCAGGTGAGCAGGAAACGGAACTAAAAAATGAGCCGGATAATAAGCCGGAAAATGATAATGAAAAAGACAATGAAACCGAAACAGATGAAAATCCGTCAGCTTCGGAATCTGCTGAGGAGCTTTCTAAAGCCGGGGATTCCCCCCCTGCGGAGGCTGATTTACCATCCGATGAAAATTTACATCAAGCTGTTACTTTTCAGCTTCCGGGTGACTATAAAAACGGTGATGAACTGATCATCAATGTAAATAATTTGGATCATTTGCCTCTATTTCCAATTCCTGACAATCTGCCGATGGGCCTTTATACGATTAATTCATATGTGATGAACAACAATGATATTCTGCAAAAAGTGGAAAAACAATTATACTATTTAGGTCACGCGAACTTTACATACAAAGGTATTAATGTATACCTGCCCGGTGTCGCGGAAAGCAATCAGCTTATTCCCAAAGGAACGGTAATAATGCTGGAAGCCGATTTAAAATATGACAGCAAGCTGGATCCGTACATTGAGTGGTTTAACGGCAAAAAGAAAATCGCCGAAGGAAAAGCTTCTGACGGATTGGGACAAATATTCTGGAAGGTTTCCGAAGAAAGCGGTTTCTATCCGATGAGCGCTGTAATATATCCGGTTGAAAATTCAATAAACCTTTCGGGGTATCAAAAAGATATTTCACTTCTAATATCATCAAAAACAATTGATATTCATCTTGTTAACGAAGATATTCCGTTTAAGCAGAATTCACGGCTGGTCAACTGGTATGTTTTTGAAAGCAGTCTCAATGATTCAAGAAGGTTTTCGATTGTAGAGCAGGTGGAAGCGGAAAAAATAAAATCGGAGCGCTCCCTGAGACATTCAAAAAATTCGCCCGAATGGAAAGTTTCGGACGGCACATACGGCGTAACAGCAGGCAATGATAATGTCATCAGTATGCCGAGAGTGTCCGTATCAAATAAAGAGCCGGAAAGCTGGCAGCTCTTATTCAGGTTTAAGCCGGAAAATGACGGCGGAATTTTATCTGTTCAGACAGGAAAAAACAATAATATTTTTTTACACTTAAACGTTGAAGGCACAAATCTGGTGTTAACATTAGCGTCACTTACCGATACCGTAACGCAGGTTTACAGTTTGAAAAAAGCGTTACCCGAAAAGACAGCGCCTGAAATTGGCGCAGAGCCGCCTCCTTTTGCGGATGCCGCCGAACCGGAAAGTGAGGAAGAAACATCTTCCCCTGAAATTACCGCAGAGCCGTTTCCGCTGCAATTAAACGAGCAAAGCAGCGGGGATTCAGGCGCAGTCATAGAAGCCGCGGAGCAAACCACGGAGCAAGCCGCTCCGTTAGTTGAAACTACATGGCTGGGTGACGGTTCTTTCATTACAGCGGGCATCCTTTTTACAATTCAGCCCGGTTATATAGCGGCAAAACTGAATATTTTGGGAGACGGTATTAACAGCGAGATAATCGGAAAACCAATAGTCCTTGAATCAGAAATGAAAAATGAATTCAGAATAATGATAGGTTATACGCCCGGAAATAAAAAAATTACCGGCAGAATAAACGGCGCCGAATCAAAAGAATTATCCTCCGAAGTGGCGCCTGTAAGACATAACATTACGGCAATATGGGATGAATTGGCCTTATACCAGGTTAATGGAACGGAAATTTTATTAATAAAACCGAAACAGTCAGATGACGAACAGCCGGTGGCCGCTAATACGGCAGAAAGTGAAAGCGCCAATCCTGTTTCATAAAAAATAAAATAGTTATGAAGATTAAATATTATTCTGCAATATTAATTTTGAGCTTTTTATTAATTTCATGTCCGGGGCAAAATAAGGCATTTATTCCTGAACCTGATTTCAGCGTTTATGCGACGGAAAAAACAATACAGATTGATGATATAGTCGAAACAAAGACAGGAACTCACGCTTCGTTTATGCCGGAATGGCTTTTAACGTTCATTGAAGGCGGAAATAAAGCGGTTGAACAAATTGAAAAATATAAAGATAAATATGTGTTTGTCGGCGTTAATGAAGGCTCTAATTTTATTACGCTTAACAAATGGGCGGAAAATTTTACTCCTCAGCAGGATTTTGCCATATTGGCTGCCTGCAGAATCGAGGAAAGGATGATTCAGGGAGCTTCTCTGTATCCTGATGATGAATACGGCGCGTTTTATTTATCAATGATTACTACCGCGTACGGAACCGCGTATCAGGACGCGGTAAAAGAAGACGCTTACTGGTTCAGAAAAAGATCATCTGAAGCATACAATTTTTTTATAATAATAACGATTGATAAAAATACAATGCAGACAATAATAAAAGAGATGATGGCGAAAGCTGCCGCTGAAGTTTCTCCCTCCGCCCCTCAATTAAATTCAATTAACCGTTTATGGCAAACTTTTTTTGAAGGTTTTTAATATGAATAAAACCATGGACAGAACATCCGCGCAATACGGCGATGAAACTCCGATCGCGGCATTTTCAACGACTCCCGGAAACAGCGCCCTCACTTTAATCCGCTGTTCCGGAAAAGGCTCTATTGATTTAGCGTCGTCGATTCTTTCTTCGGATAAAATAAAAGACGCTCCGGGAAATACGGTTATTCATTGCTGGGTGATAAACAAAGAACTTGAGCCGCAGGTTCGGAGAATCGATGAAGTTTTGGTTTCTGTGTTTCGCGCTCCGAAAAGTTATACGGGCGAGGACGGTCTTGATATTTGCTGTCACGGCGGCGCTGTTACAGGAAAGGCAGTAATGACAGCGTTGAAAAACGCCGGCTTCCGTGACGCTCTTCCGGGAGAGTTTACCTTCCGCGCTTTTATGAACGGCAAACTCGATCTTACGCAAAGCGAATCTGTTATGGAAATTGTATCCGCTAAAACAGAAGCGGGCAGACGTCACTCCGTTACGCGCCTTTCCGGCTCTCTGCAAAAAGAGATTAACGATTTAAAACAATTACTTGTACAAGTACTCGCCGGCGTCGAAATTTTTCTTGACTATTCGGAAGACGAAATTAGCCCCGCCATTGACAGTGAAAACGCCGTCAATACAGCAGGAAAACTTCCCAACATGGAAACCGCGTTATCGGTTTTAGCGCGTTTACAAAAACTGTCCGCTTCCTGGCGGCTTGAACGCATTTATCAGGAAGGATTAACGGCTGTCATTGCGGGCAAACCAAACGCCGGCAAGTCCAGCCTTTTTAACGCGCTTTTGAAAGAAGATCGCTCAATCGTCACTGAAGTACCCGGCACAACCCGCGACTGGATTGAAGCATGGGTTTCCATTGACGGGATTCCAATCCGCTTAATTGACACAGCCGGATTAAGAGAATCTTCCAATTCTGTTGAAAAAATAGGAGTAGAACGCAGTTACGCGCTTTTACAGGAAGCGGATGTTGTCTTGTACTTGATTGACGGAGAGCAGGGACTAACCGGTGAAGAAAATAACTTCATCGAAAAAAATACCGCGCACGGCGAAAGTAGTGTACAGAAAACATCGCTGGAGGAAGCGCGGAAAACTGCTGCAAGGCGCCTTTTTATCTGGAACAAATGCGATCTTGCTCCTCTGCCGCGGCCGTTTCCGATAGCGGGTTTATCTCCGATAGGCGTCAGCGCGAAGACAGGCGAAGGTCTTGAGGAGCTTTGTTCAGCTATTTCAGGAGCAATTCGCAAGCAGGCGGAAACAAATTCACTTGATATGTCCGCCGCGGCATTGGGAACTGAGAGGCAAAAAAAACTTGTTGATTCCGCCTGCGCCGCGCTGGAAGAAGCTCTCGCGCTTGCAGAGAAAAATGAACCGCTTGATTTAACCGCTCCGATGTTAAGGGAAGCGGTCAACTCTCTCGGAGAAATAACAGGGGAAGTATCAACAGCCGATATTCTGGAAGAAATGTTCGGCAGGTTTTGCGTGGGGAAATGATCTGTCAACTTGATGTATGATTAAATACATTATATACTCTTGTTATAATGAAATTTATTCATCTGTCTGATCTGCATGTCGGAAAAATTGTTAATAGCTGCCCAATGCTTGCGGAACAGCGTCATATTTTTAAACAAATAATAGAATACATTAAAACAGAAAAACCTGACGCTGTGATCATAGCGGGAGATATATACGATCGCGCTATACCCGGAGTTGAAGCGGTAAAGTTATTCGACGATTTTCTTACAGATACAGCAAACGAAGATACAACAGTGATGCTGATATCCGGCAACCATGATTCGCCTGAACGGATAAATTTCGCAAGCCGCCTGTTATCTGAAAAAAAACTTTTTCTCTGCGGATCGTTTAACGGCGCGATTCAAAAAGTTGTATTAACCGATAAATACGGAGACGTTAACTTTTGGCTGCTTCCGTTTATTAAGCCTATTTCGATAAACAGTTTTTTTCCGGAAAAAGAAATTGAAACTTACGATCAGGCTCTTATCGCTGTATTGGAAACCGCAAATATTGATTATTCTACCCGTAATGTTCTTGTATCACACCAATTTTACACAAAGGCAGGCTTGTCATTAATCCGCTACGAGTCTGAATTAACTCCTGTGGGCGGACTTGACGCGATAGATTCCGGCCTCATTGAAAAATTTGACTATGCCGCGCTCGGCCATTTGCACGGAGAGCAGTCCGTCGGCGCTGAACATATCCGTTACGCGGGCTCTCCGTTAAAATATTCTTTTTCCGAATGTCAGCAAAAAAAATCCGTAAGCATGATAACGCTGAATAAAAAAAACAGCCTTGAAGTTAAAACTCTCCCTTTAACTCCAATTCATGATATGCGTGAGATAAAAGGAAAAATAGAAAAACTGATGAGCAGTGAAGTAGTTTCTCTTGAGAATAACGAAGATTATTTACGGGTATTGCTTACCGATGAAGAAGAAATCATGGATCCTTTAAATAAACTCAGAAGCGTATATCCGAATATTATGAGCCTTGATTTTGTTAATTCCGGAAGAAATAACGATACGGATGATATAAGTATCGATGTAGAAAAAATTGTAAAATTGTCACCTTACGAATTGTTCGCGGAGTTTTTTCTTGACATACAAAGTTCAGGAATGACAGAAGAGCAGGCTGAAATTGTCCGCGAAATTTTAGAAAAAGAGGAAGAATTATGAAACGCCGCATAAGACAGAGGTTTGAGTGAAACCTTTAAATCTGACAATTAGCGCGTTCGGTTCGTATTCCGATCTTCAAAAAATTGATTTTACAGCGCTTGGAACAAACGGTATTTATTTAATAACAGGTGATACGGGCTCCGGTAAAACAACAATATTTGACGCGATTTCATTCGCGTTATTCGGAAAAGCAAGCGGCGCGAACCGCGGCAATTATCAAATACTCCGATCTGACTTCGCAAAAGAAAAAGACAAAACATTTGTGGAATTGAATTTTGTTTCCGGCAGCGCGGAATATAACATAAAACGTTTTATAAAAAAAACAGGACAGGATGTTTCTTTATCGCTGCCTGACGGAACGGTAATCACCGGAGAGCGAAACATAAAGCCGAAAATTGATGATATCATCGGGCTGGATCAGGAGCAATTCGCGCAGATTGTAATGATTGCGCAAAATGATTTTTTACGTTTTCTACAGAGCGGAACAGATGAACGCCTGAAAATTCTGCGTCGGATTTTCGGAACAGGAAAATTAAAAAACTTTCAGGAACAATTAAAAAACCGTTTAAAGACAGAAAATGAAAAACGCGAGCGTATCATTCATGATTTTAAACGTTACAATACCGATGTCTACAAACGCGAAGAGCAATTCGCGGAATGGGAAAAACAAATTAAAACCGATAAGAACGATCTTAACACCATTGATAAAACCATTGATAAATTTGATAAATTAAAAAAAGAGCTTGCCGTAAAACTCGCTGTCGCCGAAGAATTGAGCGGAAAATTTGATGAACTTGATTCATGCCGCAAATTGTTGAAAGAGCATGAAGCGAAAACAAATGAAATGGAAACGCTTAAAAAACAAGCCGCTGTCGGTGAAAAGGCATTACGCAAAGTCAAACCCCTTGCCGATGAATCGGCAAAAACGGCAAATAACCGCGCCGCTTCGGAGGCAGGCGTAAATGCGGCAAAAAAGGAGGAAGTGCAAGCGTTAGCTGAAATGCAGACGGCGGAAAAAAATGTAAAAGATTTACCGCCCCTTGCTGACACTCAGGCTGCCCTTACTGAAATTTCCAATAAAAGCGAAACCGGCGCCGAACAATTAAAAAAACTCAATATTCTGCAAAAAGATGCTGATATTATTGACAAAAAGCGGAATTTATTGTCATCAATTCAATCAGAATTTGAAACATTAAACAGCGATTATTTAAACGCGGATAACAAACACAAACTTCTGGAAGAGCAATTCTTCCGCGGTCAGGCGGGCATCTTATCAAAAAAATTGACAGCCGGAGAGCCATGCCCTGTCTGCGGATCAACCGCGCATCCAAACCCCGCGGCATTATCAGACGGAGATGTAACCGAAGTTGAACTGAATAAAGCAAAAGACGCGAAAAACAACGCGCAAAATAAACGTGAGAAAAAATATCTTGAATGTAACGGACTTAAAACGGAAATTGAAACCTTATCAGAAAGATTTCTCGCGGATTTTTCAGCGCATAAATCACTTACACAAGCGGTCGCGCCGCAGGAAAATTCTAACGCTGAATGGGAAGCAATACAAAAAGAACTTATAGCACTAATTACAATAACACAAAAAGAAGCGGTAGCTCTCTCTGCGGAAAAAAAATCTGCGGAAAAAAATCTTGCTGATCTTATTCTTAATTGGGAAACCGCGGCAAAAAAGAAAACAGATGCCGAATTGACGTATAAATCAGCGCAAACGCTTTTAACGGAACGAATTAACAAAGAACAGGAAGTCTCAAAACTCAGCATTGCCGCTGAGGATGAATACAAAAAAGCGTTGCAAGTAAATGATTTCTCTTCGGAAAAAGATTACATCAATGCATTAATAACAGAAGATGAACTTGTGATTTTTACAAAAAAATTATTGGATTACGAAAAAAAAGGCGAGCAATTAAACAAAGATATTACTCGTTTAGAAAAAGATACATCGGGAAAAGAAAAGCCGGATTTGGAAAAAACAAGAACAGAAGCTGAAACAGCCAATGCAGAAGCGGCCGCCTTGATAATAAAACGTGATGATATCATAAGCTGTCTTGATAAAACAGAATCAATGTTAAAAGAGCTTCGTAAAGCGGCGAATGAATTTTTACAGGCAGACAAGATCTGCGCCGCCGTAAAACAATTATCTGACACAGCAAACGGAAAACTCGATTTTGAAACATACGCGCAAATGGCGTATTTTGAACGCGTATTAATTGCCGCAAATCAACGCCTGAAAATGATGAGCCAGAACCGATATAATTTTTTACACAAAAAAGAAGGGGGCGATAACCGCTCCAAAAAAGGCCTTGAAATTGACGTTTTTGACGCGTACACCGGCAAACCGCGCTCTACAAACAGTTTATCGGGCGGTGAATCGTTTATGGCTTCACTTTCACTCGCTCTTGGTTTGTCCGATGTTGTTCAACAAAGCGCGGGCGGCATTCACCTTGATGCGATGTTTATCGACGAAGGTTTCGGCACTCTCGACGCGGAAACGCTCGATATCGCTATTAAAACACTTTCGGAAATGGCTGGTTTAAAAAGAATAATCGGAATTATTTCTCATGTTACTGAATTGCAGGAAAGAATTGATAAACAAATTCAAATTGAAAAAACTACTAAGGGAAGCAGAATTAAGATGATTGTTTAAAGATTACCATAGCTCAATCTGCGCATCATTTTTCTGAGTACCTGTTTTATCTTCAAAAGTATACATATATTCAAAAAGCTCATCAGTACCAAGAACAATATTGTGTTTAACGCATGTTTCGCTTAACAATTTATATAATGTATCATTATTATCGCTTGATATTTGATAACTAAACCCATATCTTTTCTGATATTTACTCTTTAATCCGGGAAAATGCTCATCAAGTTTTGAGTAGAAATACTCGCGGTCGCCTTCGCGCAATGTCATGCCGATTCCCCAGCAAAGGATGCCGTACACTTTCGATTCGACGCAGTAATCAAGAAGCCCGCGCAGGTTTTCTTCTGTGTCGTTGATAAAAGGAAGAAAAGGGCAAAGCCACACGATTGTTTGAATGCCATTGTCACGCATGATTTTCAAAACTTCAAAACGGCGTTTTGTGCCACAGACATTCGGCTCGATAATACTGCAAAGCTTTTCATCAAATGTTGTCAGCGTCATTTCGACAATACATTTTGCTTTTTTATTAATGCTGATCAGCATATCCAGATCATGCAGAATAAGATCTGATTTAGTTTGAATCGCAATACCGCACTCATATTTGTTAATGATTTCAAGACAGGCGCGGATATTGGCGAGATTTTCCGGGATTGGAATGTACGGATCACTCATCGCGCCTGTGCCAATCATACACTTTTTACGTTTCCGTTTAAGAGCGTCTTCCAATAGCTCAGGCGCGTTTGATTTGATCTCCACATCTTCAAAGTCGTGCTCAATGTGGTAACACTTGCTCCTCGAGTCGCAGTAAATGCACCCGTGCGTACAGCCCCTGCTGATGTTCATTCCGTTGCGGGGGCTAAGAATGCCTTTGGCCTTTGACAGGTGCATTTAAACTGCGCCGCCTCACGCGGCTAAAAAGCCAATCTGACGCGATCCGTTTCTGTGAATGATTTCCTCATCACAAAAGCGAATCATCTCTTCAAGAGAGGGAACATTGCCTGACAAAACATGATGCACAGAAACTTTTCGCGCGACATTTTCTATCTGGCCGCCGGAAAAATCGTAGCGCAAGGCGAGAGTATGGGCTTTTTCCTCGTCAAGTTCCGGCATCATGGAAAGCCAGATTGCTTTGCGCGTAACGATTTCAGGTTTTTCAAATTCAATCTTGTACAGAAAGCGGCGCTCAAAAGCAGTGTCCATGTTAGCCGAAAGATTTGTCGTGGCGATTAAAATGCCGTTCAGATTTTCAATTTCCTGCAAAATGATGTTCTGAATGGCGTTTTCTGTCTGAGCGGGGCCGTTATAATCTTCGTCAAGGTGGCGGCGTTTGCTGAAAACAGCGTCCGCTTCATTGAAAAGTAAAATCGGCGTAGTGGGCTGCCTTCTTACCGCCGTGCGGTACTTGTCAAACAGGGACTTGATGATCTTTTCGCTGTCACCGAACCATTTGCTCTTTGTGCTGGAAATGTCAATCTGCATGATGTCGCGTCCGCATCTGCGGGCAATTTGAAGCACGGTTTCCGTTTTTCCTGTGCCCGGGCTGCCGGAGAAAAGGCAGGCGAAACCGGTTCGCATCCCTTTGTCACAGAGACGTTTTTGGATAGCGGGAAAACTGTCAGAGTGCAAAAGAGAGACAAGTTCGTCTATTGAACGCTGGGTTTTTGAAGGATAGAAAAGATTTTTTTCCGTGATTGAATTGGAAAGCTTTAACCCTTTTACAGGCGTTTCTGTCAGCACTTCGTTCAAATCCCCGAGGAAATCATCTCTGACAGCGCTTGTCAGCCTGTAAGAATCCGTTTCGCAAAAACCGTCGCTGCATGAATTTTCGATTAAGCCTTTTTTAAGCAGAATATAATTACCGCTTTTTAAAAGCCGTTTAATGCCGGTAAAATGAGAGCTGTGATCGTATAACGCGGAAAGATGTCGAAGCGACATATCAGGCTCGTCAACATTGATCGTGTAATGAAAGAAACGGAGAAGAACCAGAACGTCATCATCATTCAAATTAAGCGCCGTAATTTTTTTTACGAAATCAAGATGAGTGTTATCCTGAAGCAGACTGTTCATTTTTGCTTTTGTATTTTTGTATGACTGCCGTCTTTGAACGCGCTCTTCGCAAAGATACTCAACTTCGCGGAAAAAATCATCAAAAGTTAAATCTTTTTTATTTAAAAGTTCCGCGCATGATCCTTTTCTAAGCGCGTCAATTGTCCGAAGTGGAATTTTAAAAGCGAGAACTTCCTGAGAATAGGAAAAAGGATCCGGGTCGCTGTCCTGATTAATTTGAATCAGTTCTTTTTGCTCAAGCTCTTCGAGTTCATCCATCATCATAAGTATGTCGATACATTCAATTTTTAAATAACCGGCAAGCTGATTGATTGAAATTGAATGACCGGAATACATATTGATCATCGACGCGAAAATTGCGGCTGTAGGTTTATCAATCTGAATATGATTGCCGATAAATTCCAGATGCGAATCGGCGAACTCATAAAACAAATCATTTAAACCACCTGATTGTTTGGTGATTTCACCAATCGCGCGGATGTGAGCCAACAAATCAATCCTTTCATTGTGCCCGTCATCAAATAACTCATAATTCATGTTCATATTTCCTCCTTATTAAATTACATAATGAGACGATGATCCCCCGCGGCATAAGAAAATATGCCGTTTAAATCATGAAAACAATCATTTAAAATTTAGTCATTTTTATTATAACACAGTCCTTTTGACCCGTATTAAGATGAAAACAGCCCGGTTGATTACGAAAAAACAGCCGGACTGAAATTGTATCATATCCATCGCCCTTACCCCCCAAGGGACGAAAACTTTTGTTTTGAAATACCGCCAACGTCACAAAAATAAAATATATCGTAATGGTTTTTGAATGTCAAGGTTTTAGGAAGATTTTTTATAAAAAAATTTGATATAATAACCCATGGACTACGACTGCATCGTAATCGGCGGCGGCCATGCCGGAATTGAAGCAGCCCTCGCTGTAAGCCGCTTGGGCTTCTCCACCCTCCTCATCACGCAAAACCCGGATAAAATCGGAGCGCTATCCTGCAACCCCGCTATCGGCGGCCTTTCCAAAGGCAATCTTGTGCGGGAAGTGGACGCTCTCGGCGGCGAAATGGCAAAACTAACAGACGCGACAATGGTTCAATACAGGGTGCTCAACCGCTCCCGCGGCCCTGCGGTGCAGGCTCCCCGCGCTCAGGCGGACAAACACGCTTATCAGGCGGCAGCCCGCCTCAGCCTTGAAGGTCAAAAAAACCTTGAAATAATGATGGATACCGTGACAGATTTAGAAGTGGTGCCAGGCACCATTTCAGAAGCCATCACAACGAAAACGGTGCCTGGCACCATTTTTACCATTTCCGGCGTCATTACAATTCGGGGGCATCATATTTCCGCCCGCACGGTGATTCTTGCCTCGGGTACCTTTATGGAAGGAAAAATCTTTATCGGGGAGTATGACGCTCAGGAGGGGCGGCTTGGCGAAGAGGCGGCGTTGGGGCTTGGCGCTTCTCTGCGGCGGCTTGGCTTTCCGCTGGGGCGGTTGAAAACCGGCACTCCCGCGCGTATTGCGGGAAATTCAATCGACTATTCAAAAATGGAAAAACAGGACGGTGAGGAAATGCGCCCATTTTCATTTTTGGGCGGCAATGTGATTGACAGGCCGTCTCTTCCATGCTGGGTTACTTTCACAACAGAAAAAACGCATGAAATAATAAGAGCGAACATTCACCGCTCGCCGCTTTTCGGCGGAAAAATTACCGGAACGGGAGCGCGTTACTGCCCTTCAATCGAGGACAAAGTCGTGCGTTTTCCGCAGCGGGAGCGGC
>Ga0209755_10006423_pt1 | contig 13024 bp, 8 predicted proteins | sample TergutCo191P1_FD_187301 | JGI IMG/M metagenome (GOLD analysis project Ga0209755, IMG submission 187301) | Cornitermes sp. P1 segment gut microbial communities from Petit-Saut dam, French Guiana - Co191P1 (SPAdes) (version 2) | ecosystem: Host-associated > Arthropoda: Insects > Digestive system >... | reverse complement strand
GAACCTGCCGCACCACCCGTAGAACCAATATCTACACCAGGAATTCGGCCTTCTAATGCACGCAAAGCATCTGGTTCCGAACGTTGTACCAAATCTTCACCACCAACATTTGACGTGGCAAAACCCAAACTTCGGTCGGAACGTTGAATCCCAAGAGCCGTCACAACAACCTCATCGAGCCCAAGCGCTCCACTGGTTAATCGAACATCAACTGTTGTTCGTCCGCCGATTTCTATCTCTTGGGTTTCCATACCCATAAAAGAAACCACCAAATGTGTGGCATCCGCAGGGACATTGATCGAAAATCGACCATTCACATCGGCCACTGTTCCGATGGTTGTCCCTCGAATGGAAACCGAAGCTCCGGGAACAGTCATATTATCGTCTGCACTGATAATCGTACCTGTGATGGTACGTTGTGCCGATAGCGTTTGTGCCCCTGCTAACAGCAGAGCCACCAGTAATAACATCATTCGTTTCATCGTCTTTTAATTTTGGTTAATATATTGTATTAGTTGTCTATAGGTTCGGTTTTTGAGCTGTTCCGTTTCTTTGTAAGAGACGGAACACGTCCAACTATCCACCAACGAAATCACGCGAGAATTCGCATCATCAATGCGATCGTGATCCAAGCTATCCAAATAAATCTGCGTAGTAAGGATTGAATTATGTCCCAAAGATTCGGAAATTACGGCCAAATCCACACCGCTTTTTTTGGCCAGCGTTGCCCAAGAATGTCGTGCCACATACGAACTCAGCGGTTGTTGCAAAAACATCATCCTGGACAATTGCGACAAATGTTTATTATACAACCTCAGCGCATTATCGTAGGTTTTTGCAGAATGTTCAAACGGATTTATAATTGGCAGCAATCTGTCCGATAGTTGGCAAGCATAGCGATCCAAGATTTCTTTCGCACAAGGTTCCACACGAACACGTAAATCCTGTTTGGTTTTGCTTCGCGTGTAGCGCAACACGCCATTTTGCACATTATCCTTTTTCAGTTTGGCCAAATCCACAAAGGCCATGCCCCGAAAGTAGAAACTCAGCAAAAACAGGTCCCGTGAAAAGGCAAGACCTTGTTTATCGTGCAACTCCAGTGATTTAAGATGTCGGATATTATCCACATGAATCGCCCGTTTTTCCGTTTTGGCGATGCCCGTGTAAACATTTGAAAATAAATCTTGTGGATCAACTAATCCAGCCCTCACAGCCTTGTTATAAACTGCTCGTAAAATCCGCATATAAAACGAAACTGTGTTCAAGCAAAGACGCTTGCTGAGCAAGAATTGCTGATAGCCAGCGATAAGTTTTGGCGAAAGATTTTTTATAGATAATTTTTTCGTGTTACAAAAAGCGGAAAAACTTCGCAAACAATTTCGGTAGCCTTGTGCTGTTTTTAGTCGTTTAGAGCCCTCTAATTCAGAAATTTGAAAAGTCATCCATTGAAAAAAATTTGTTGTCATGATTTTTTTAGTTTTTAGTGGTTTTTTTAGTAATTTTTTATTAACAATTATGTAAAATTATCAAAAAAATTTGGTAGTTTCATTTTTTTTGTTTACCTTTGTGGTGTGAAAACCAAAATCATTCCCTCTCTTACAAAGAAATGGACACTATAAAGTGAATACAAAAAAGTGGACGAATACCGACATTTTTTTTGAAAAGATAAACAGAAACTCATAATAATAAATCCAAGTATTAACCAAAATTAAAACAAGATGAAAAGAATGATGTTACTAATGGTGGCTCTGTTATTTGCAGGGGCACAAACGCTCTCAGCACAACGTACCATAACGGGTACTGTAATTAGTGCTGATGACAACATGACCGTTCCCGGGGCATCGGTTTCGATCCGCGGAACGACCATCGGAACAATGACCGACATGGACGGTCGGTTCTCGATTAATGTTCCAGCCGATGCAACACACTTAGTGTTCTCTTTTATGGGTATGGAAACTCAAGAAGTTGAAATTGGTGGACGTTCGACAGTTGATGTTCGAATGACCAGTGGAGCACTTGGGCTTGATGAAGTTGTTGTTAGTGCTCTTGGTATTCAGCGCTCGGAGCGAAGTTTGGGTTTTGCCACGTCAAATGTTGGTGGTGACGAACTCGTTCAACGTTCGGAGCCAGACGCATTGCGTGCTTTAGAAGGTAGAATCCCTGGTGTAGATATTGGAGGAATGTCCGGTGCGGCAGGCTCTTCGACAAGAATTACCATTCGTGGTACATCAACGTTCGGACAAACAACTACCAACCAGCCTTTGATTGTTGTTGACGGAATTCCGTTTAGCAATACGACCTTTGGTGGTCAAGGAGCAGGACAGTTGACCGCAGCGGGTGGAGCCTTTGGAAATAGTTTTGCAACACTCGACCCGAACGATATTGAATCGGTGCAAGTACTTAAAGGTGCTGCAGCTGCAGCACTTTATGGTTCTCGTGCAGCACACGGTGTAATTTTGATTACCACGCGTTCAGGTTCAAGACAACATCGTCCATCGCAACGCGGTATGGAAGTAACCATGCAAGCCTCTTGGGCATGGGAAACCATTTCAGATCTGCCTGATTTCCAAAACACTTGGGGAGCAGGTTCTGATTTTAACGCAGGATTTGCTAACGGATCATGGGGAGCACGTATGGAAGGGCAACTTGTTCCAGCTTGGCCACAATTTTTGGCTGCGTTTCCAGAACTGTTTCCAGGTGGTATGATGGAATACACGGCTCAACCCAATAACGTGAGAGATTTGTTCCGCACAGGATTCATGCAAGACTACTCGTTTAACGTTTCAAGCAACAATGAAAGAGGCGTTTTCAGCTTAACGGCTTCTCGCATGACTCAAGAAGGTTATATTCCGAATTCACACTTCAACCGTACAAACGTTAGCGTGGGAGGAAGCACCCGCTTAGATAACAGACTCAGAGTAGGTGGAAGTTTGGCATTTTCAAATACAGACCAAATGAGTACAACGTTTGGAACAAACACTGTTCAAAACAGATATGCAACTTCTGCGTTTGCTCGTTCATTGTTTATGGGTCGTAACTGGGATATTAATCTGCCTTGGACTGATGCAAATGGAAGACCTTTAATATGGACACCTATAGCAGCAACTCAGCAGTTTGACCACCCACTTTGGGCAGCCTACAACAATACGCATCAAACCACAATGAACCGTATTGTTACACAGGCTAATATCGGTTTTGATATTTTCGACTGGCTCAATGTAACCTACCAAATAGGTTACAACATGAACGCTATGAATCGTACGTCCATTATTGGTAGATACTCGCGTGCTTACGAAGGATTAGGAGCAGTTCATGATTGGAACGTACAAGATGCAGAAATAGAATCTAACCTTATGCTTACTGCTACAAGAATGCTAACAAGAGATATTTCGTTGCAAGCGATTGTGGGTCAAAACATCAATCAACGCACGCACTACCAGGCATTTTATGGTGGATGGGACTTTTTGGTTCCTAACGTATTTACAACAGGTAATGTTGCTAACCCTGAATCGGATTCTTGGTCGAGCAAGCGTCGTTTAATGGGTGTTTTTGGAGATGTTCAGTTTGGTTTCAGAAACTTCTTGTTTTTGAATTTGACTGGACGTAACGATTGGTCATCAACACTTCCTCCAGGCAACAACAGTTATTTCTATCCTGCTGTAACCAGTTCGTTTGTTGTAACCGATGCATTCCCGCAAATCCAAAACAACATTTTGTCTATGGCACGCGTTCGTGCAGGTTGGGCACGTGTTGGTAACGATGCACCCGTGTATCAAGATTTTGCCGGTAGAAACCTCTTGTTTGGTACACCATTTAGAGGTCAGCCAAGAATGTTTGCTCCTACAGGGGCTGTTGATGGAAACTTGATGCCTGAATTTACGTCTGAATGGGAAGTGGGTGGTAATCTCGGATTTCTCAGAGGTCGCTTGAATGTTGACTTGACATGGTACGACCGCAGAACAACCGGACAAATTGCATCACTTAACGTGCCTTTAGCAACAGGTCAAGTTGGTTTTGTAACCAACTTTGGAGAGATCCAAAACACGGGTATTGAACTTGCTGTGGATGTAACACCTGTTGTAAACAGACATTTTGAGTGGAACTTGGGTTGGAATTTGACGAGAAACAGAAACTATGTGATTTCTTTGGGCGAAGATACTGATTTGACTGAAATCGTGTGGGGCGTAGGACTCTCTGGACAACCACAAGCTATTTTGGCTCCTGGTATGCCTTTGGGCTTTTTGAGAGGATCAACGGTTCGTCGTGATGACAATGGAAACCTTTTAATCAACATGGCTACAGGGGATCTTATCACAAATCCTGAGCATCAAAAACTTGGAAATCCTGCTCCAAGATATGTAACTTCGTTTATTTCTACAATGAGATCGCATGGTGTTACTTTGGGCATTTTGTTTGATATCAGAATGGGTGGAGATCTGTTCTCCTCAACTATTTCGGAAATGATCGGACGCGGAACAACCATGTTCAACTACGAGCGTGAAGGTGGTCGTATCATTCCGGGCTATTATGCAGACCCGAGCGATCCAACCAGACCGCTTTTAGATGCAAATGGAAATCAAGTTAGAAACACAACGCCTATCCTCGAAGCAGATTTGTGGTTTGGCAACACGTTTGCAATCAACGGTCAAAACGAATTTAGCACGTTTGATGCAACAACATTCCGTCTTCGTGAGATCACTTTAGGATACGATATCCCAAGACGTTTGTTGGAAAGATTACCTATCGGTTCTGCTCACATTTCGTTCTCGGCACGTAATCTTTGGTTTTGGTCTCCACACATTCCAAGACACCTCAACATCGACCCAATCGGTGCTACGTTTGGTGCGGATATGAACATGCAAGGTTTCCAAGCGAACTTTGCACCTTCAACAAGACGTTTTGGTGTAAACTTGAGATTTACGTTCTAAATTTAACCACTTAACCACAAAAAAATAACAGATTATGAAAAAGATATTAAAAATAGCCTTGATTTTTGGCGTAGTGGCTTTTGTTGCCCCAAGTTGCAGCAACTGGCTTGACGTAAACGAAAATCCAAACGTGCCTACCACGCCGAACATGCAACAATTGTTGTCTGGTGCACAAGAACGTATGGCATTCAGTTTTAGCCACGGTTCGGCTCAACTTGGAAATCCTCTTAGTGTGATTGTTCAACATTCAACAACGAGGGAGCAAAACGATTTTAACTTTCAGCCGACCAATGTTTCTTTGACTAATGTTTGGCAAAGTGTTTATGCGGGTTTTGCAACTGGAACCATAATGCCTACCATAAATCTACTTCTCCGAGAAAGTGCTGCTAACAACGCACCACACTTTACAGGGATTGCACAAGTGATGAAAGCGTTTATCATGATGACGATGGTGGACGTTTGGGGCGAAATACCGTTTTCACAAGCCTTTGACGCAACAAATTTTCCACACCCTATGTTAGATAGAGGTCAAGACGTTTACAATGCTCTTTTCGACTTGTTGAGAGAGGCAAGAGAAAATTTGGCACAACCTGCAAATCTTTTATTCCCAGTAGGCACCGCAGATTTAATCTATGGAGGCAATGTGGATAGATGGACCAGATTGGCAAATAGTTTGCAGTTCCGTATGTTGGTCAACACAAGAAATGTAAGACCTATGATTACTGCAGGCGGAGGCTGGGATGCTTTGTTGGCAGAAGTTATTGATAGAGATGCAAGAATCCAAGGCGGACGCACATTTGCAGCAGCATCGGATTTCGAGTTTAGATACACAACTGCGACATCTCCAACCGATGAACGTAATCCTGGTTTCTTACGCTCTTACGTACAAGCACACACAGATTTTCCAAGCATTTGGATGTGGGAAGTTCTGAACGGACTCACATATAACCACACAAACAATCCATTGGCGGGAATTTCTGACCCACGTTTGCCATTCTATATCTATCTGCAATTACCTCCTGACGGAGAGCTTGCGTTTACGCCACCTTATCGCCATGGTGCATTTTTCGGTATATTTCTTGGCGATCAATCTGGCTTAACAGGTGCTGCTTTCACGCGTACGCCTGTTTGGGGTGTTTATCCAGTTGGCGGAATATTTGATGCTGGTCAAGGCGTTGCACACACTGGAGGATCATCTGGAGCACAAGGTGCTGTTCCTCAAAGATTCTATACGTTTGCGGACATGTTGTTCAACGAAGCAGAAATGATGTTGGTAGGTGCTATGCCGGGCGATGCAAGAGCAACGTTCCAAGAAGCTATAATAGCAGCTTTCGATCATTTGCATAAAGTTGTAGTCGGCTTACCGGGCGTTCCAGCAGCTGTTATAACTAATGCAGTAAGAGATGCTTATATTGATGCCGTTTTAGCAAGATTCGATAATGCAGATGCTGACGAACGAATGCATTTGGTTATGCTTCAAAAGTGGATTCACAATGTACACAATGGCATAGAGGCTTTTACATCGCTTCGCAGAACAGGATTCCCGATATTGTTTAATCCGAACAATCCAAACGGAGGATTCGATCCTGAATCTGACGGTCCTCGGAGTACAATAAATCTCTTCCCGTTCCCGAACACCTTGCCATTTCCACAGAACGACGTAGATCGTAACCCAAACATGGATCAAAAGGATCTTAATAATCCTCCTCCTCCGTTTTGGCAAACGATTAATCTATAACGAATGGTAATAGTATTAACACTTAAAATCACAAAAACATGAAAAATATACTAAAAATACTTAGCATCTTTCTTTTAGGATTGACTGTTGTACTGACGTCGTCCTGCGAAAGAGAGAATTATCCGTTTCCCGAGGCAGAAAGGGTAACCTTGCTTAACCTTGTGATGACGGAGGGGCCGGCTGTCTTACGAGAAGCTACACCTCCCACAACGCAACTTACGTTCTCACTTGGCTTGGTTGAACATGGAACAGTAGGAGCCACAGAAAGAGTTGAACTTGCCGTTGTGAGAAATAACGCTCAAGTTGCTACATTAGCGACTATCACTAACCAGTTTAATCCAGTAAATCCACAGACGGTTACCTTAACGGTTCAAGAAGTTCTAAACGCTACAGGCGGTGCCGCACTTGAGGAAGGAGAAACACTTGTCTTTTTCTACAGGGTATTTATGCCGAGCGGAGTTACGTTTAAAGGTTGGACGCCTGAAACGGGCTTAGCACCGTCAAGAACGGCGATATGGGGCATTATTGGGGCTAGCCCAATTGTTGAGCGAGCAGTGGTTTGTGAAGTTGACTTTAGTGACCTTCTTGGATATTGGACAATATTCTCCGCAGGACTTGGTGCAACTTGGGTTGCTGTTGCTACGGAAGACCCTAACAATTTGGGAACAGGACTTATCTTTACAGTTTCAGAAGAAGCCAATAATGGCGAGCCAGCTTGGGACCATACAGTAAGAATGGTATTCGACTGGGAGACTTTCAGATGGTCGTTTCCTGCAACTCCTGGCTTACCGGGACCAGCTCGTCAAGTATTTTGGGATGCATTTGGTATTCAGACTAACTTTGGCTTTGGAGCGGGAGCAGGAGTTTTCAATACTTGCGTAACAAATAACGCATTTGTAATCAATTGGACAGGAGCACTGGGTGTTAATGCTGGTACTTTTGGTAGCTTTGCAATTACGTTTAGTAAAATAGACGCATCGCAATTGCCTCCACCTCCACCTCCACCAGTTCTTGATTTCTCTGTAGAAGTTGAGGGTACAGGGCTCTTCATAGTGGGTATTAGTGGTACTTATTTTGCTGAGGCAGATGTAGTGCTTGGAGAAGATGTTGACTCTGCGTTTATCGTAGTAGTTTCAGGAGACATTCAAGCAGGAGATATCCAAGGATTGAAAGACGGAATTGCGAACGGAACTATAGCAAGCATAAAAATTACAGCAAGCAGTGCTAATGTAGAGGTTCCTTTCCCTGGTACAACAACACCGGCACCGGGTACATTCTCGTTCTTCGTTATCACTTTTGGAGATGATGAAGTTCAAGAATACGGCTACTACACGTTTGTGTTCCCCACACCTACGCCGCCGCCACCGGCTCCAGATCCGGATCCCACACCGTAAAAAAAATCTTTTACAAACAAAAAACCACCTCATTTTGGGGTGGTTTTTTTGTTGAATACTTGCATAATTCAAAAAAATGTTGTATCTTTGCACCAATAATACCTGCCATGCCTCTTTACAATGCACACTTTGGCAGGTTTTCGATTAAAATAGCGTCTTATGAAATACACCAAGCAAGCCATTTCCATAGCAGAACAGATTGAACGATTGAGCAAAAGAGGGTTGCACTTTTCAAGCCCAGAAAAAGCCAAAAGCTATCTTTCAAACATACACATACCTTTGCTGCATTTTGTATGTACTAAATATTATCAGCCCTGACAATAGTTTTAAAAAGAACCTTCTGGAACTGATGAAATCTTGCCCAATGATGCAAGAGCAAGAAATGGGATTTCCAAAAAAATGGAAGAAGGAGCCACTTTGGCAGTAAAAGCTACCTATTTGAGGTCTTTTTTTTTGTTGTGGTTTTTTTGAAATGTTAATTTTTTTTAACTAAAATTATTTGGTGGTGTGGGAATTTGTTTGTACCTTTGCAGAAAAATAAAATTAACACCTATGGAAAACAAATTGCAGTTGTTTGAAGAGCAACAAATCCGTTCCATCTGGGACGAAGAACAGGAAAAATGGTATATTTCTATCATTGATGTGGTGGGAGTGTTAACTGAAAGCCCCAACCCTAGAAACTATTGGAAGGTGCTAAAACACAGGCTAATAAAAGAAGGAAGTGAGTTGGTTACAAATTGTAACCAACTGAAAATGCCATCTGCTGATGGCAAGTTTTACAAAACCGATGTTGCTGATGTTGAACAGCTTTTTCGCTTAATTCAGTCTATTCCATCGCCAAAAGCAGAACCGTTCAAGCTATGGCTTGCCGAAGTTGCTCGTCAGCGGATAGAAGAATTTGATGATCCTGAAAAAGGAATTGAGCGACTTATGGCGTATTATTTCCAAAAAGGCTACTCTAAAAGTTGGATCAATCAACGGCTCAAAAGCATTGAGGTCCGCAAAGAGTTGACCGATGAGTGGGAGCAGCGAGGCGTCCAGGAAGGGAAAGAGTTTGGTGTGTTGACAGATATTATCACACAAGCTTGGTCGGGAATGACAACTAAGCAGTACAAACAACACAAAGGATTGAAAACCGAAAGTTTGCGTGATAACATGACTAATCTTGAGTTGGTTCTCAATATGCTTGCGGAGGCTACAACTACAGAAATTTCCAAAGAAAAACAGCCTCAAACTACAGCGGAAAATCGCAAAGTGGCGAAACAAGGTGGCACAATCGCTGGCAACACACGCAAGGAAATTGAGGCAAAAACAGGCAAGAAAATCGTTAGCAAGCAAAATGCAAAATCACTGTCAGCAAAAAAACAGGGGCGATTATCCGCTACTACGGATTTATAATCCGTGTCTATAAAAAAACCACCTCATTTGGGGTGGGTTTTTTATTAAATTTGTGTATTTCAATTTTTTTTCGTACCTTTGTAGCGGTGAAACAGTTATTTACGATAGCATTTTTCCTAATCTGCGGTTTGGTTGCCCATGCGCAGCAAGCTGGTGCCTCACAACCAGGTGGCCTATTTTTGTATAGTGAATTTCAGCAAGGAATGGTTTATTTTTTAGATGGGACGAGGTCCACAGCCTTGATGAACTATAATTTTACGGCGAGAGAAATGCAATTTATAGATCCTCAGCAAGGTGGTCAGATCATGAACGTGGTTCGTCACCCAGACCTTTCACACATACAAATAAACGACGATATTTTTGTGCCGATAGCTAATGCTGGATATGCTCTTGTGATTCTCGACGGGCCTGTTGCGCTGCTGAAAAAGCAAAATATCACATCGCGAAGAGTTGTGCGTGGTGCATTCGGTATTCCTACTGAGACTATTCGGGTTGGAGAAGTGCCGTTTGGAACATCTACTGGAGAATTTCAAGAGGTTTCAGCCATGCATAATGCACCAGATTTTGAAACAAATTACCGAACAGAAATAACGTTTTTCTTGATGAAAGACCGCAATGTTCAAGCGGCAAACCGACGGAATTTTCTTCGTTTCTATCGCGAAGTTCGCCCACAACTCGAAGCGTTTATGCGAGAAAACTCAATCGATTTCCGTGACGAACAGCATTTGCGTGGTTTGACTAGATTTGCGAATAGCTTGCTTTTAACGTATTCTGCAACAACGCCGCAATCGTCATAGGCCCTACCCCACCCGGAACGGGTGTGATAAATGAACTTTTTGGTGCAACTTCGTCAAATTTTACATCGCCCAAAATTTTGTAACCTTTTTCGCTGTTGTCGGCGATGCGATGAATACCGACATCAATCACAACGGCACCGTCTTTGACCATGTCTGCTGTGATAAATTCGGGTTTGCCAATAGCTGCAATCAAAATATCCGCAGATGCACAAATGTCTTTCAAATTTTTCGTGCGACTGTGACACAACGTTACAGTGCAGTTCGCTTTTTTGGAATTTCGCGAAAGCAGGATAGACATTGGCGTTCCAACGATATTGCTACGCCCGACAACCACACAGTTTTTGCCTTCCGTTTCGATGTTTGAACGCTCCAAAAGGGTTACAATTCCAGCTGGAGTTGCTGGCATAAAACACGGCAAATCCATGACCATTCGCCCAACGTTTTCGGGATGAAAACCATCGACATCTTTTTGCGGATCAATTGCCGAAATAATGGCATTTGTGTCGATGTGTTTTGGCAATGGAAGTTGCACGATATAGCCGTCAACACTTTCGTCGTTGTTCAGAAATTTAAGGATTTCCAAAAGTTCGTTTTCCGTAGTGTTTTCAGGCAGTTTGTGCACCGAAGACGTAAATCCAACCTCTTTGCAAGCGTGTTCTTTTGCTGCAACATAGGTTTCGCTGGCAGGGTCTTCTCCAACCAAAACGGCGGCAAGATGTGGTGTTTTCTGACCAGCATCGATCATGGTTTTTACTTCTGCTGCGATCTCACGTTTTACGGTTTCCGCAATGTTTTTTCCGTCGATTAGTTTCATAATTTTATTTTTTTAGAATGCTTTAACGCCAATGTCTGTGCGGTAAAACAAGTTTTCACAATCAATTTTTTTGACGGCATCTAACGCGTTTGTTCGGGCTTCATTCAAGTCCTTGCCTTTGCCAACAACCATCAAAACGCGTCCGCCAGATGTCAGTATTTTTCCGTCTTTTTCTGTTGTTCCCATGTGATAAATTGTTGCATCGGATGCGTCAAGACCGTTGATTTCAAAGCCTGTTTCGTAATCGCCCGGATAACCTTTGGATGCCATAACAATGCCCAAAATTGGAAAATCGTCCCATGCAATTTCAACCGATTTTCCATCGGAAATGTTGCAAAAAACATCGAGCAAATCCGTTTTCATGCGTGGTAAAATTATTTCCGTTTCCGGATCGCCAAAACGTGCGTTAAATTCGATAACTTTGATGCCGTTTTTGGTTTTTATAAGCCCACCATACAGTGTGCCAGAAAATGGCACACCCTCGCTCAACATCGCTTGGGCTGTGGGTTTTAGGATGTGTTCCAAAGCAAATTGTTTGTCGTTTTCAGTGATAAACGGTAGCGGGCCGTACGCGCCCATACCGCCAGTGTTCGGACCTTTATCGCCATCAAATGCACGCTTGTGATCTTGTGCCAAAACCATCGGATAAACATCCGTACCGTTCACAAAACACATGAACGAAAATTCTTCGCCTTCCAAAAAATCTTCAATCACAACGTTTCCTCCACCAAACTTATCATCGACCAACATATCTTTCAATGCAAGTTCAGCCTCTTCAAGGGTTTCAGCGATGACCACGCCTTTTCCGGCTGCAAGTCCGTCGTATTTCAACACCGCAGGAAGCGGATTTTTTTTGACATAATTTAGTGCATTTTCAAAGTCTGAAAATACTTCGTAAGCCGCCGTTGGAATATTGTATTTGAGCATCAAATCTTTTGCAAAACGTTTGCTCGATTCGATTTGTGCCGCCTTTTGGGTAGGTCCGAAAATTCGCAACCCATTTTCTTTGAAAACATCAACAATTCCAAGCGAAAGTGGCGTTTCAGGCCCAACAACCGTAAGGTCAATTTGGTTTTCAATAGCAAACGCAAGAAGCCCATTCACATCGGTATCTTTCAACGCAACACATTCTGCAAGCCTCGCTATTCCTGCATTTCCAGGCGCACAATACAATTTAGAAACCTTTTGCGACTTCACCAGTTTATCTACTATGGCATGTTCTCGACCACCCGATCCTATAACTAATACGTTCATAATTTTTAATGTTTGAAATGTCGCATTCCCGTAAGGGCCATAGCGATTCCTAATTCGTTTGCTTTGGTTATCGAAGCCTCATCTTGCACACTACCACCGGGTTGCACAATCGCCTCAACGCCGTAATCCACGGCAAGTGTAACGGTATCGTCAAACGGAAAAAAGCCATCGGATGCTAAAACCAAACCCGTCGTTACACCTTTTTCTTTGGCTTGTTTGAGCGCAATTTCCGCAGAACCGATGCGATTCATTTGTCCTGCACCAACGCCGATGGTGCAACCGTTTTTGACAACAACAATGGCGTTAGATTTCACGTGTTTCACAATTCGCCAACCAAAATTCATATCGCTCAACTGTGCAGCGGTTGGTTTTTGTGCGGTTGCCGTCATTTCGGCTGTAATTTCAAGCGTGTTGGTGTCCAAATCCTGCACCAAAATACCACCGTTTACGCTAACAATTTGTTGCGGTTTTTCAATTTTCTTCGACATATCAACCTCTAACAAACGAAGATTTTTCTTTGTCGTCAAAACACTCAGTGCGTCGTCTGAAAATGCAGGCGCAATCACGATTTCCAGAAAAACAGGTTTTAGAGATTCCGCAGTTTTTTTATCAACTTCACGGTTGAAAGCCACGATTCCCCCAAAGATACTGACCTTGTCAGCGTTGTATGTTTTTTCCCAAGCATCAAACGCATCGGTTCC
>Ga0209755_10006422_pt1 | contig 13024 bp, 7 predicted proteins | sample TergutCo191P1_FD_187301 | JGI IMG/M metagenome (GOLD analysis project Ga0209755, IMG submission 187301) | Cornitermes sp. P1 segment gut microbial communities from Petit-Saut dam, French Guiana - Co191P1 (SPAdes) (version 2) | ecosystem: Host-associated > Arthropoda: Insects > Digestive system >... | reverse complement strand
CTTTGATGAAACAACACGCCAGCTCATAGGCGAAACCAGAACGCCTGTTCCCGCTCAAAAGGGGAAGCCCATGCGCTATGATTATGAATACGTTAGAAACGGCGTTGCTCATCTTTTGGTAATGTTTGAGCCCTTGATGGCCAGACGATTTGTGAAAATAACTGAATCACACACCCAAATTGATTTTGCTTATTGTTTACAGTATTTAGCAGAACATCTTTATTCTGAAGCAAAGAAAATTATTCTTGTTTTGGATAATTTGAGGGTTCATACATTAGCTTCCTTATATTTGGTTTTCCCTCCGGAAAAGGCAAGAGCTTTAGCGCAACGGTTCGAAATACATTTTACACCTAAGCATGGTTCATGGTTGAATATGGCTGAAATTGAGATTGGCGTTCTTAGCCGGCAATGTCTGAATCTTCGAATATCATGTTTCAATAAAATGGACTCTCATGTACAAGCATGGGTAAAAAATAGAAATGAACAAAAACAAAAAGTTCGATGGCATTTTACAACTAAAGATGCGCGTATAAAACTTCAACATTTATATCCTAAAATTTAGTCTTTACAGACTACTAGTGATCTTGTCAAACGGACAGCAATACGAATGTTAGCGCGAGAAATAGTTGCCAATAACCACTTAGCAATGTTACAAGTTATATCAAACTCGAATGTTACCACTGAAAACGGTTTTGGATGGAACGCTTTAAATGATCAGATTGATAAAAATATCGCGGTAACATCTATACGCAGAAGCGAAAGCGGAGGCACTAATCCTTATTGGTCACCTGCACCTGCTTGGCATGGAACTTTTGTTCATGAATTCGGACATTCTTTTGGCAAGCTTGTGGATGAAATCAAGGGAGGAAGTAGGGATGAACAGCGCGCTAATTCTACAAGGGTCGCCGATGCGAATGTAAAATGGCAGCATTGGTTTGGACATAGGAATGTAGCGACAACACCGATGCGATTTTCTGACAATTGGGCTGTACCAGCTTCGTCAATATATAGCCCGTCAGGAACACTTCTCGGTGGTGACTGCCTAATGGTTGCATCTTGGGCAAACCGCAACTTTTGCGGCGTTTGCAGGGCGGAGCTTACAAGGAGAATTGCATTGATTTCAGGAGAAACATTTCACGGTAGAAGTCCATCAACAACGGCTTCATTGCCAAACACCCCAACTGTTACAATACCACAAGGCGCGGTCAGAATATTAGATTCTGCGTTCCATGGGAACACATCTCTTCAGACAATTACAATCCCTGCTTCAGTTACCATAATAGGCGATTACGCGTTTTTAGGCGCAACTGGGCTTAGAACAATGATAAATAACGCGAGAACACCTCAGAGGATTAACATAACAACATTTGCGGCAGGCAGTGCTGCGAGCGGCAGTCCAAATCAGCTTAATAGGGCGCTTATAACAGTTAACATCCCCGCAGGTACAACCGCGGCATATCGCGCTGCAGGTTGGACAGACTTTAACTTGGCGGACCCTGCCGCTTCAAAGTTCAACAGCGGTATGGGGACGGCAAATGACCCGTATATTATCACAACAACAACACATCTGATTAATGTCCGTGAATTTAGTAATGATAACAAGTATTTCAAACTGGGGAGTAATATTAATTTGCAAAACGTGCAATGGACTCCCATCGAATCATTAAGCGGTAATTTTGATGGAAACAGCGGAAACGGATACACGATATCGAATCTCAAAATGACCTATACATCCAATAATTCGCTGGGGTACGGGTTGTTTCAAAATAATTACGGTTCGATTCAAAATCTGAAAGTAACGGCAAATATCAATTTTCAAAATTATAACGGCAGCCATGTTGATACCGCGAAACCGGTGGGTGTAATCGCTGTCAGAAATTACGGGGAGATATCAAATTGCCAGGTTTCAGCAAGCGGAAGCGATCCCATGATTAATTGTAAAACATACTATACCGATAGGGTAGGCGGTATAACCGCGTATAATAACGGTAATATTTACTCCTGCAAAAATAACGGCGTTATTTATTCCGGCGGAGACACAGGAGGAATCGCGGGGTATAACATGGGGATTATTTTGGAATGTGAAAATAACGCTCTTATTTGTTATACATTTTCTGATAACCGTATTTCCACGACTCATTCTATCGGCGGTATAGCCGGAATAAATTATTACAGAGTATCGAATGTAATTAATAAAGCTATGATTTTATACGGCGGTTACAGCCAGGTAAACGATAAATTTCTGCAACCGAGAATGGCGCATATTGTCGGCACTAATGACAATTCAGTAAGCAGCGCCAGTTGGACGTCCGGCGCTAGTGTTAATAAAGGGAACCTGATCTCTTTCTCATGGACAGAGAACGGGACAACGTATACCCACAATCAGGCGCTGTATGTACGTAACGCTACGGTAGCTGTTCAATACTAACCACCTCAATCTACAATCAAACGCTGTTATCATCGTATAACGGCGTTTGAGCTGCTGACATCCCACAACCGCTTAAATTGATTTTTAGTTTATTTCAGGTTATATTCTTAGTATGATCATAACATAAACTAATGGATATCCCGGAGACCGTATAGTCTTCGATAAAATCTATATTTAGGAGAAGTGTATGAAGAAAGAGATGAAAGGAAAACTCATTTGGGTTTTGATGGCAATTTTTGCCGCGGGATTGTTATTTACGGCTTGCCCTGGCGAGGAGAAGAAAAAATCTAATCCCGGGGAAGTTCCGAAAATTGATCTGGAATCATCCTTGCTTAAAGATCAAACTATTGATCAGGGCGTTCAGGCAGATTTATTGACTGTTGTGGTAATACAAACGGATAACAGCAGTGATTATAATTACCAATGGTATTCCAGTTCCACCGCTTCCAACAAGGACGGCACTGCTATTCAAAATCAAACGAATCGATCATTCCGCCCTTCTACTACGGTTCCGGGAACCTTCTATTACTACGTGAAAATTAGTTATGCGGATGAGGGAACGGGAAAGGAAAACACAGCCACCAGCAGTGTTATTACAATAACGGTTATTGAAGTTCCGGTTATTATTTTGGCTGATTCCTCGCTTAATGACGCGACTTATATCAATAATGCTGAAGCAGCGGCTCTGACTGTTGCGGTGGCAGAGGGACCAAACCACGCTTCCTATACCTATCAGTGGTACTCTAATACCGTTAATTCCAACACGGGCGGCACTGTTATTTCCGGCGCGAATATCAATAAATTCACTCCTCCCACTAATACAATTACAGCTGATACAACCTTCTATTACTACGTGGTGGTCGCGTATGGAGAGAAACAAGCCATCAGCAGAGCTGTTAAAATTCAGGTTAATTTAGAGACTCCGGCTATTGGTGACACTTCCAATCTTGAAAACGCAATGTATGTCAAAAACGCCGCGGCAGCCGCTCTGACTGTTGTGCCGGTAACGACATCAAACAGCTCCAAATATACCTATCAGTGGTATTCCAATGAAAAAAATTCTACCGAGGGCGGAACCATGATCGCGAACACCACCGCGACATTAACCCCTGCAACCAATACTGGGGGAAAATTTTATTACTATGTGGTAATTTCCTTTGAGGGAAGAAAAACCAGTAAAGCTGTTTTTATTTGGGTTATAGAAGATCAAGCGGACAAGTTAATCTGGGAATGGAATGCCGGTGACGGAAATAAGAGAGACGAAAATAAAAAACTTAAAGGTCAGAAATTTGTTATTAACGGCACCTATACCACAGACCCGGATACCGGTGAAGAAATACCTCCTACCTCCAACGTATCACTCGATGAGAGCGGTAATTTTACATTTGTTACAGGCCGCTTCTTAGTAGGCGCTGATAGTTACCATACCTCGGGAAACTCTTTAGTTCACCCGCCTATTGGAGACCTTGATTTAAGACAGAAGTTCAGAGTTACTTTTACCTATGTCGAAGGCGGTTTTCAGGATCCTTCTCAGGACAGATGGTGCTTTGTTTACCTGTCTAACGATACAACAAGCGGCGCTAATAGCGGCGCTCTTACCGCCGAAGGAGCGACCACACTTATCTCCTCAAATGATAACGGCGCCGGGTTCGAAACCAGCACTAACATACTAATGCGGAGGCAGCCGTATGTATCAGGAGAAACAACAGCAACAATTACCATAGATGTTGATCCAAACAAAATTAAGTTTAGGAGTGAGGAAGCCGCAGCTGAAAATAATAACGACTTGGACGGCGTGTTAAAGACATCATTCCTGCAGTTCAGAATGGAAAATGCAGCCGCAAAGCTGGTGGTCAGTCACATCAAGATTGAGTATTTGTAATAATTAATAGCCCCGCCGGAGACTGGTTATGGAACCCTTCGGCGGGGTTTATTAATACTCTTCAAATACTCTCCAATCCTTCCTGCCGCTTCCTTGAGTCTTTCCGGTGATTGTATGAGCGCGAAACGAAGCCAGCCTTCGCCGCCTTCGCCGAAACTTGAGCCGGGGACGCAGACAACGCCTGTTTTTTCGAGCAAGTCCATACAAAATTGTTCACTTGTTATTTTGTTTTGTAATTCTTTTGGCAGAGGAAACCATGTAAACATCGATGCGGGAGTCATCGGCACATTCCAGCCGATTTCACATAACGCCGCGCAGAAAGCGTCACGGCGTTCCCGGTAAGCGTCGCGGTTTTGCGCGACTATGTCCTGCGAACCTGTTAACGCGGCGATTGCCGCGGCGTGATCGATTGCGGATAAACCGTAATCAATATTTGATCGCAGTTTTCGGAATGCGCCGATGATTTGTTTGTTGCCGAGCGCGAAGGAAATTCGCAGTCCCGTTAAATTATAACTTTTTGAAAGCGAATTAAATTCGATACCGGTATCTTTCGCGCCGGGGATTGAAAGAAAACTGCCGGCAGGCTGTCCTTCGTGGATAAATTCAGAATAAGCGTTGTCATGGATGACAACGATATCGTACTTTTTCGCAAACGCGATTAATCTTTCATAAAAATCTCTTCCTGCAACAGCGCCGAGCGGGTTTGACGGGTAGCTTGCGATAATAACACGCGCTTTTTTCGCGATCTCAACAGGAATAGAATCAAAATCAATTAAAAAATTATTTTTTGGAAGCAGAGGTGTCCGGTAAATTTCCGCGCCTGCCATGAGCGGTCCGTAAAAAAATATCGGATAACCTGGCGTACCGACGATCACTAAATCGCCGATGTCACATAACGCGTGAAAAATATGCGCAAAACCTTCCTGTGATCCGTAAATTGAAAGCGCTTCGTCATTGTCAATATTAACATTGTAACGTGTTTTATACCAACCTTGAACAGCGCTGATGAGCGCTGGCGGATCAATCAATGTGTATTTGTAATTTTCAGGATTTTTTGAAGCGTCGGCAATCGCCTGCATGACATGCGGCGCGGGAGGTTTGTCCGGTGTTCCGGCGGAAAGATTGATAATATCCAATCCGCTCGCGGCAAGCTGACACTTGCGTGTTTCGAGTATTTGAAGAATATTTGTTCCGGAAGCTGACGCCAGTTTTGATATGTACATATTTTATTGTACAATGATTTTTTATTTCGTTCTATACATACCGCGGTTAGCAGTTTTCGTGAGATATTATGTCATCTAATTCACTATCCGGTTCTTTTTTAATTTCGTCGCTATGATCAAAATCATCTTTATTTAAAACAACAGGAGATGCCAACGATTCATCAGCGCGATAAGCGTAAGTTCCGGGAAGGATGATCATTTCGTTTTTGTTTCTGATACATTCAATGATTGATAGTCCGCAGTCTTTAGCCAAATCGCTCAGACCGTCAGTAATTATTTGCGGATTGAACCGCAGCGCGTTTTTTTTGACGGGAAAATGCAGACCGCCGGGAGAAGTTACAATTAAAAAGTTTTTTTTGCCGATTTTTTCCGTTAAAAAATTTCTTGATCGTTTTTCAAAATTGAAATATTCTTCTTTGTTAAGCTCCTCTTTATCAATATCAATTTCAAAATCCGCCCACATTCTTTCAGCTTGAGCGCTTGCGTAAAGCGACAGTGTCGCGTCAAAGATGCGACGTATCTTGTGAAAAGCCGATTCGATCGCGGCTTCGCTTCTTTTCAAAGCTGCCGCGATCATCTCTTCATTGTATTCGTTGATCATTCTCTGCTGCTCAAAAATAACTTTTCTGACCGATGTTGGATTGAGATTCCAATACAATCTGAGGCATTTCTGCGGATACGGTAATCTTGATTTTGTTAACATTCCCTGCTTATTACATTCGGCGGAGAGCAGATTTTCCATAAAATAAGAAAAACCGTTCTTGCGTATAACGCTCTTTTTGAACATTTCGGAACGTCCGAGCATGAAAACTTTTCTTTCTTCTTCGTTGAGGGTTTTGTTACGCGCGCTTAGACTCCAAAAAAGAACTTTATCCTGTTCTACACGCGGTACCGCGAATTTGTAGAACCATTCAATTTCGTTTCTATCATATATAAACCTGTAATATTGATTTTCGATTGTATCTGTTTGCGGCGGCATTAAAGATTTTCTCCTTGTTAATTAATGTTTGTTAAAGAAAAAGCCAAAGAAGCCGCTTTTTCAAAATCGCTGTGAAGCAAAGCGGAGGAAATTTGATCAAGAGTTTCTTTTATTTCCTGTGTCCATATTTTTTGATCTAATTCAAATAGCTTTTTTTTCGCGGTTTTTTTATCCAATACCGCGCACGCTTCCTGAATAATTCGAAGTTCTTCACGCAGAAAATTTATTTGTGAAGCGTCTGTGAGCTTTTCAATTTCTTCGTTTTTTTCCGGGGTAAGTTTTTTCATTACGTTTTTCAATAAGGTTAAGAAGTCAGGAGTTTCCGCTAATAACAAATTAAGATTGTTTTTTCTTCCGGCGTCTTCAAGCCCTGACGCGATTGAGGAAATATTTGATTCACCGATATTTGCCAAAGCGCTTTTTATCGCGTGAATATTGATTATATAATTTTGAAGATCGTCATTATTGCTGAAATTCCTGTTAAGTATCGATTCTAAAACTGTTAAAACGTTTTTTGCGTCGCGCAAAAAAACATTTTTAATTTTTGAAGACAACTGATTGTCTGTTTCAGTGATTTTTATTGATTGTTTTAACATTTCGGATTTGTTTTTCCGCGCTTTTTCAATTACTTCAAACGGTTGTTTATCGCGTATTAGTTTATTAAGCGTCGTATTCAACTGACGAATATCTATAGGCTTTGAAATGTAATCATCAAAACCATTTTTTAAAAAAATTTCCGATTGTCCAACCACAGCGTTAGCCGTTAATGCTACAATCGGATGTTTGTAACCCATTTGGCGGATTTTTTTCGTGGTTTCAACGCCGTCCATTTTCGGCATCATATGATCCATAAATATAATATCGTAAAATTTGCCGTTTTTAATTATTTCTATAGCTTCATAACCGCTCATGGCAAGAGTAATATTTAAATCATAAGCGGCTAACAATCCTTCCGCGACGTATAAATTTGTTTCTATGTCATCTATAACAAGAACGCTGCCGTAAGGCATGGGATCGCGGAGTATCTGTGATTTTTTTAATAAATAAGAACTATCATAATGAAAATTTTGAAGATTTTTTACTCTTTCCATGCCGATTATTTCTGAATCAACTTTTTTTTGCGGCAAAAGAATTTTAAAAGTAGTGCCTTTTCCCGGCGTACTGTCAACATAAATTTCTCCGTTCATAAGGCGAATTAAGTGTTTTGTGATGCTCATACCCAATCCGGTGCCTTCGGTAGTTCTGTTGGCTTCCATATTGAAACGGGAATATTCATTAAACAAATTGCTTACTTCCGACGCGGTCATTCCTTGACCTGTATCTGTTACCAGAAAAGATAAAAAAATATATTCTGCTTGTTGACTTGGCTGCGAATCAATTTTTAATGTCACAGATCCGCTGTCCGTATATTTAAATGCGTTGGAAAGCACGTTATTCAAAATTTGCTTAATACGAATATCATCTCCGAATAAACTCAAAGGTAATTCTTCGTTCAATTGCAGGATAAAATTAACGGTTTTACTGTTAATTCGCATAATGTTGAGATGAACAATATCATTGATCAAGGAAGGAACATCGTAATTGACAGGCGTTATTTCCAATTTACCAGCTTCAATTTTTGATAAATCAAGAATATCATTGATTATGCGAAGCAGTAAATCGCCGGAATTGTGAATTCTTATCAGCGCTTCTTTTGTATTTTCCGAAATCGTTTGATCCTGAATTTGAATATCCGTTATGCCGATAATCGCGTTTAACGGCGTGCGTATTTCGTGACTCATTGTCGCGATAAAAGATGATTTTGCTTTGCTGACAGCTTCAGCTTCCATTTGACGGTTAGCCATTTCTTCTATAAGCGTAATATCCTGAACTACTTCGAGATAACCGGCAGTTTGACCGTTTATGTCTTTTAATATTTCAACATCGACTTTATACGCTGCTCCGTTATGTGTAAAGTAAGTTTGTTTTATTCCGCGTTTTGCGCATTCTATTCCGCAATTCGGAGTGTTGCAAATTTGAGCGCCCCAATTACTGCAAGGCTTTCCTTTTATTTCATCAAATTTCATGCCTATGAAATTTTCGACGTGCGAGTTGGCAAATGTCCAGCAGGCATTCGCGTCGGTAACCGATATAGGTATAGGAACCGCGTCAAGAATAGATTTATACCAATGCGCTATCGTTTTAAATTTTTTTCTTTCTTCGTTGATATTATCAAGCATATTTTTTTCGCGCTTTTTTGCTGTTACTTTCTCTTTGATAATTATAAATAGGATAATACTAAGAATTAAAAATGATATTATGAACAACACAAATGAAAGTATAAGCATAGCGTTCTCTTTATGTTATCTGTTTATCAACTAACGCGGACGCTTCATCAAATTCGCTGTGTAATAAATGTTCTGATAACATATTGATAAGCTCTTTAGTATTTAACGACCATGTTTTTTCCCTTAATTCCGATAGAGCGTTTTTTGCGGTTTTTTTATCATATTCAACGCAGGCTTCTTTTATTACAAGTAATTTTTCTTTTAATAAGACCAGAGATTCTTCTGAATCTTCATAAGTTTCATTTACCGTATTTTTTTGATTTATTTCTTTTACAACAGTATTTAATTTATTAATAAAATCTTTTGTTTCCGACATAATAACATTGATGTCTTTCTCTCTGCCTGCCTGCTCCAGCCTCAGCGCTGACGCTGAAAGTTCCTTTTCGCCGATATTCGCCAACGCGCTTTTCATCGCGTGTACATTGATGATATACATTTGAAGATCATTTTCATTGTTTAAATTTTCCTGCATACAGGAATTAATTGTTTTTATTGCTTTCTCAGCGTCACGCGCGAATATTTCCGCGAGCTGCGTATCAACCTGTTGAAATCCTTTATTAGCTCCCGGTTTTTTTTCTAATAAAGTTTTCTCCTTTTGCGCCGCTTCTAAAACTTCCTGAGGCTGTTTGTCACGTATCAATCTGTTAAGCGAAACATTTAACTGACGAACATCAATAGGTTTTGAGATAAAATCATCAAAACCGTTTTTCATGAACATTTCAGCTTGTCCTGCCAGAGCGTTAGCCGTCAATGCGACTATAGGACTTACATATCCTGAATTACGCAGCAATCTTGTTGTTTCTATACCGTCCATTTTCGGCATCATGTGATCCATAAAAACAATATCATATGTATTGCCGGATTTTATTTTTTCAATCGCTTCAAATCCGCTTGTTGCAAGATCGATTTTCAAGCCATAAGGCATCATTAAACCTTTTGCGACATATAAATTTGTTTCGACATCATCAACAATTAAAATTTTGCCGTAAGGCATATATTCATGAGTTAGCTGCGCTTTTTTATTTGGCAAAGAATTGCCTTGTTTGAAATTACGCAGACCATCCGCTACATTTTTGCCGAGTATGCCTCTGATTCCAACGCCGTCTGTTTTTTGCGGTAAGCGGACATTTACGGTTGTGCCTTCGCCAATAACGCTTTTTACGGTTATTTTTCCGTACATGAGATCAATAAGATTTCGCGTAATGGTCATGCCGAGACCGGCGCCTTCTGTTGTGCGGTTTGCTTCCAGATTAAAACGGGTATACTCGTTAAAAAGTTTGCTTACCTGTTCCGGTGTCATTCCCTGTCCCGTATCTTTTATCTGGAAGATCAGCGTAACAACAACAGCGCCGCCTCCGCGCCCGATACATTCAGCGTTTGCCGATAAAACAACTTCACCCTGAGCGGTATATTTAAAAGCGTTGGAAAGCAGATTATTTAAAATTTGTTTTATACGAAGCTCATCGCCGACTAATATCGACGGAATATTCGCGTCAATATCAATTATAAAATTGATAGGCTTACTTTCATAACGAATATGATTTAACTGAATAATATCGTTTATCAAACTTGATACTTCGTATTTTACCGGAACAAGTTCCAGTTTGCCCGCTTCAATTTTTGAAAGATCAAGAATGTCATTGATAATATTCAAAAGTAAATTACCTGAATTATTAATTTTCATGAACGCTTCGCTTGTTGTGGGAGGATGCGAAGAATTTTGCATTTGTATTTCCGTCATACCGAGAATTGCATTTAACGGAGTGCGAATTTCGTGACTCATTGTCGCGAGGAAATTACTCTTTTGCTGTGTTCTCTTATCAGACTTTAATTTTGCCTGCGTGATATAATACAGCATGATGCATAACGTAGACGCTAATATCGAACCAATCACAATAAGGAAAGACGCCATATTGTTTACGTTTTTGTAATATTCGTGGACCGGTATTACAACACCGAGGAACCAATCATATTTTATTTTTGTAAAATAAACGACAGTATCTTCGTACATATAGTTTTTTAATCTGCGTTTATAGATATTGCTGCCCATGTTAAGTTCATCTGCTAGATCCGCTATACCGCTGTTCAGATTTTTTATATTTTCCCCGATGAAGTATGACAGCGGGTGAGCTATAACATCTAAATTATTATTTATCAATAATCCGTAACTTCCTTCTGTCAGGTTAGTTAAGGTCGCATAATCGGAGATGATACTAAGATCGATATCAAGACATAAAATAACCAGCGGATTATTGTTATCGTCCGTTATATAGCGGGAAAATGTTATAACATTTTTTCCTGTTATAGTATCTTTATATGGTTCTGAAACTGTTGTCTTGCCCTGAGCTTTGATTGCTCCCTGAAACCATGATTTTTCCTGCGGATTAAAATTTTCAGGCGGCGTCCGGTTTTTTCCGGTTATATATTTTCCGCCCCAATTGTAAAAATATCCATGAGTATTATTTAGCCATGACAGCTGATTTTTGTTGTTAAGAAGAAAAGTGATTATGCCATTCATGTATGATGTTATTGTCCGCTCGCTGTCGCCTTTTAAAATCATACCGCGTATAGTTTCAGCATAACCGTCAAGAAAAATCTCAGGATTTTGCAAATGAGCTATTATTTTGGATTCCGTAAGGGCAATGGCGTTTTCCGCGTCTTTTTCTAAATGTTTGTGCTCATTGTTGGTAGCAAAAAGGAAACCCGATATTCCCATTATTACAAAGGCAATAACAATGACGAACATCTGTGCGTGTATTGAATTAAAAATACTTTTCTTTTCAACTGTCGGCTGCACAAACATCCTCCATCATAAAATTCAGGCTCACAACGGCAATATACGGCTTCCGCCGGATATAACTTAAAATAAACCATAAACGCACAAAAAATTCTATATGTGTGAATTAATACGTTCAATCAATGTGGATTGTGTAAAAGGCTTGGTAATTATGCCGACGACCCCTAATTTTTCGCTTTTTTCCTGCACGGACGCGTTAATGGTGCCTGTCAGAAATATGACAGGGATTTGTGATCGGGATTTATCGGCTTTAAGTCTTTCAAGCGCGTCAAACCCGTTCATTTCCGGCATTTCGATATCCAATAAAATGATATCAGGCGTTATTTTGTCCAAAAGCGCGAACATTTTTTCCGCCGAAGGGAGCGTCATCACGTTAAAACAGTCTTCCAGCGCCTCTTCAGCCGTGGCAAGATTTGTGTCGCTATCGTCCACTACAAAAACCGTTTTCAAACGCCTTTCTCCGCCCTTTTAGTTGAATGTATTGTTTTTTAGAGGGCTTGTCAAGGGCACGCAATGCCTCAAGTAAAATCAAACCCTGGCATGGTGGATGCCTCACGATATAAATCTAACCCTAAAAGTACACGTAACGCAGCGAAGTATTTGAAAATGTCTGCATATGATTGATTAAGCAATTCGAAAACCGGCTCTTCCTCCAGTACTTAAACCGATGGTTACTTCTTTTTTGTTAAGGCAAAACATAACAAAGGAATTGTTATGCTAATGCCAAACGCAATTAATGCCGTTAAAATAAACATGACTTTGTTCTTTCACATAAAATATCCGAAAAATAATTTTATATATTTGAGATGTATCTCTATCTTATATTAGTTAATATTTTTATAATTTTATCATATTTTTGTATTACATAGCATTTCCATTGTCTATATGTAACTCAAAAAACTTTCAAATGAAATATGTAATTCTTTCGAGATGACAAATGTCATCTCGAAGAAAAATTGATTTCAAATGAAAGGCGCACAAGGGGGTTGTGCGCCTGTGGTGAGGTATTTAAAGTCAATTAGTATAAATCATCCCAAGATAAGGAAGATAAACTGTTTTTTACATTTACAGCATTACCGATTTCAACAGTTATTCCGCCTATTTCTCCATAATCTATATATGCTGTAGAGTTATTTAACCATATTACTCTATTGAAAGACCATTTACGATTAATGTTATATTTTTGATGATATATTTCGTTATAATAACCATCATCTACTTCAAACAATTTTAAAACATATTCGATGAGGGTACCAATATCTTCAATGAAGATTATGGATAACATATATGTTTTTTCATTGTTGAAATATGGTGTTTCAATTCTGTCACATCTGTACTCTTCTGCATCTAAGTTATAAATGAACATGGACGCGCTTTCCCAATATTGT
>Ga0209755_10006421_pt1 | contig 13028 bp, 7 predicted proteins | sample TergutCo191P1_FD_187301 | JGI IMG/M metagenome (GOLD analysis project Ga0209755, IMG submission 187301) | Cornitermes sp. P1 segment gut microbial communities from Petit-Saut dam, French Guiana - Co191P1 (SPAdes) (version 2) | ecosystem: Host-associated > Arthropoda: Insects > Digestive system >... | reverse complement strand
GACTCCCTACATCAGAAGAGAACACACTGTTAGTTTATAATATCAGAAACAGTAGTAGTAGTAGTAGTAGTAGTAGCAGTTGTTGCTGTTGTTGTTGTTGTTGTTGTTGTTGTTGTTGTTGTTGTTGTTGTTCTTGTAATTGCAGCAGCACCAGCAGCAGTAGTAGTAATAGTAGTAGCATTATGACATCAAAAAAGATAATAATGATCATACTGAAGAGTGCCTAAATAACCATTTTAGACTGTACATGTGACAAAACTCCAAAAGAACACTACCCACTTCCTATTACAGCAAAATTTCATTAACCCCACTTGTATAGGACTGGACAGGTGTTGAATTATCAAATCTGGATTGTGAGATGGTAACTATACTGACCTAATTTCTAATAGGTAATTTTGTTTGTTACACTGCTTATACTTGGGCTGTACAACTGATCAGAGGAGTACTCCATTTGGATATCTCCATTATCTACTGGTTCAAAATCATTAGGCTCTTCTTCTGTGTTTTCTGGAATCTTCATAGCTGAAAAAGTTGAAGCAATAGGAGAAAAGGGGTTTGGAGATACCACAATGATTGATGTACAGACACCCTTGGAGGCCTTCTTTGAACACATCAATGAAATTTGCCTATTTCAATGGCAAAGATTTTTACTGTTCAAAAGCAAAACTTTTGGTCTTGGGACTGAATTATAAGATGTTGCATTAACAGAATTTTACCAAATATGGTTTCCATAAAAATCAATAAAATAATCAACAACTATTTCTTACACAAATTTAGTCTAGTTTTACTTCAGGCAAAATCAGTTTTACACATTAAAAATCAGACATTTTCCCTCCTAATTATATTTTACAGTCCAATGGTACACAAATTCAGAGATGAGATTTGTGTAAGTAAAAACCGTAAATAATTAATGTCTATACATACACACTATTCAGAATCTGTCCAAAGCTTTTCTGAAATGGAAAACATATGTCCGCCACCTATCAGACAATTTAATAATGCATGAATATTTAATTTAGGTAATTAAAAACAGGCATCTGTGGTTTTGAAACACATACCTGTGTTTAGAGAATTGACTCTCATGGCATTTGAAGTAATGCTTATAAGTCATACATAGAATGAGTATATAATCTGTTATAGCAACATGAACAGACCCCAAACATGAAATTCTCAAAAACACTGAATATTAATATCACCTCTCCCACAATTTTACACTGTGTAATTTCATAGATAGTTAACAGATAACTTACCATCACATTCCAAAAGACTGTAACCTTAATAAATGTGCTTGACTCAAGCACTGATACAAGTACTCATTTCCTTAATACAGTATTGGTAAGAAAATGCCACATTGTGTCATAAAAAAGATACTCTGTAAGCCATGATTTTAGGACATTTTAAATTGGCTTTGTAAAAGTTGAAAATTATAACACACAGAAGGTTGATATTTTAATAAGTACAAGCTTGATAGTGTGTAGTGCACTGCTAAGAAGTACAGGGTGTTTAATTAAAGTAGTGACCGTAAAGTTAGTCGAAATGGACCGTTGGGTACTTCGAGAAGTTGTGTGTTTGTGCTGTGGAACTGTTTATTCGGACAGGGTCAATTATAGAGACTCAGCACAGATTTTGCTGTGAAATGAATTGACAGGAAGCCCCAGCTCCAAATGCCTTCTGTCGATGGGTAAGGCAGTTGTGTGAAGAAGGCTCTGTCGTGTGGAGTAAGCTACCTGGTTGACCATCCTCAGTTTGCACACCCAAGAACATTGCCGTTCTTCTATGAGGATGAAGATGGGCAAGACATCACAGTCACATTGCAACATTACACAGAGATTATCAATGAATTTCTAGCCACAAAGCTTCCATCAAACCATAACTTGTAGTTTCAACAAGATGGTGCTATGCCCCACATAGCAATGATTAGCATGGCTGTGCTTTGCTGTTTGTTTCCACAGCAGGTCCTTTCTCATTCGGTTATGTGCTATGGCCCCTCATTCGCTGGACCTAACAGCACCTGACACATCTGTGGGGGTGTTTGAAAAGTAAAGTGTACAGTAGATGACCTGTAGACTTAAATGCATTCAAACAAGCAATACAAGATGAAATCATCAACATTTCAAAATGAACTTTTTCAGAACTGTGTAACTTTTTATCTCGTGTGCACCTGTGCATTCAGCAGGGTGGTGGCCACCTAAAAGACATTGTACACAAAAGGTGAAACAATGTAAAAATAATTCAGTCACAATAGTAAATTATAACATGCTAAAATTGTCATTAATTACTTGCAGTAAAATGTTACTCATATTTACAATCAGTTCACTATTTCTGCTGGACCCTCTACATAAGCTTGTGAGTGTGTGCACTGCCAACAGGTCTACAAGCCTGAAAATGGGTGCAATGCCAACAGGTATGCAAGCCTGGGAGTGTGTGCACAGCCAACATGTATACCATACTTTACCTGGAACATCTTCACCATTGAAGCGCAAATCTACAGTATGTGCAATGGCTTCCCTTGGGGTGAATGAAATTGCATATGTGTGTGGCCCTTGAGCCTGGGCTGATGTAGGCACTCGCCCACCGTTGACTGTCACTTCTAGATTACCTGGGCCTGCCTGACTGGTTTCAACTGTTGGAAATAACTCTAATATAGACAAAATTACTAATAAAAAAAATAGCAATATTTCTATTCAAAACTGAGTTTTATGAATAGTAAAATTCAAGTAAATATCACACCGTTGACTGTCACTTCTAGATTACCTAAGCCTGCCCGACCAGTTTCAACTTTTGGAAATAAATCTCATATAGACAAAATTACTAATAACAAAAACAGCAATATTTCTATTCAAAGCTGAGTTTTATAAATAATAAAATTCAAGTAAATAGCACGTACAGAAGTGCATGTGTTTAAAGTACTTGTTCCTGAGTCATAATTTAAAAATGAATTTTTTGAGTGCATGAACTTAAAATATCAACCAGCCTCAGTAATATTTATATTTATACTGTACGTTAAACTTCCCAGATACCAGATACAAAACTGCTTTATATTAAGCAATTCCAGTACACCTAGATGCTTTAAGATGCCTTAATTTCATAAGGGATTTGTAACCTAGGTAAAACTTCAAATGACAACAATTACACACATTTATGTCATTTGTTTTTTAAGAAAATAGTAAAAGATTAAATGCTCATCTATGGTTACAAAGAAACTGTAATGCTTTAAAGATGTTATAAACTGCATACCAAATGATTCATTTATGCTTACCAAGGAATGTAACTGGTTTGGCCACAATGCCTTCAGTAACATTCTTGACTTTGATTGCTTTCACATCATACACCTTACAGGAGAAGGGTGACCCAGCTATGGCAACCTTGCGGTAAGCCACTGCGATGCGGTGTTCGCCAGCAACCCGAGGTGAAAACTCTACTTGGAATGTCTGCGAGCCCGTATCTTTAACTTGGGCAGGAACTGACTGTCCATTTGGGCCTGTGAGTGTCAATCGTAACACAGGGTAACAGTGGCAGTAGTTGCTGCTGGAGTGGTCATTTTACAGTGGTAGCTGCAGTGTCTTTCTATTTTTGGTTACTTTACGAATATCTCCTGTGAGTCTCATCATAACATCAACTTGTTTGTTAGTGGCATATGTGAGGTAACATTTTCTATAGGTTACTTTCATGAATTCTTTTCCCATGCCCTTAATTTAAAACAAGGGTTGAAAAGTAAATTACAAAATTGGAACCCTCTATTTTTAAATGCGCTCCTTGCAATTTACATACTTCATTTGTCTCAGTGTTTATTGCTCATACAATTCTCTTAGAAGAACAATTAAAATCTCTTTCTTCTTCATATTATTAAACATATAGTCTTGTTGAGAAAAACTACATCAAGGGTACCTCCCTGAATTAGGTTAAACTCTTATACTGTAAAAATATCCTTCATTTACCATACATTTGAAGTATCTTATTTATAGTTATATAATCTAATATTTAAATATTCAGTTAAAAATCTATGTGAGCATATACTAATTCATCTTAATTGGCAGTAAAGTTTACTTCAATTATTAGCGTCAGTTACTGCTTATTTCCTTCTAATAATTTATCACACCATGTCATAAACTTCCTTTTCACACATGTGATTGAAAATCAAATATCACTCTGTCATTAAGACAAGTCTGTTATGTTAGGCTGCAGACATCATCTATTGCTACAAAGTTATTCACACAACATACAGTTAATTTTGTTAAATATTCACTGCCTAAAACGAGATTTTAAAATCTTCAACGAATATTTTATGTGACACACTCAAATTGCACAATGAGCTACTTCTGGGAAACAAAGTTCTCCATAAGTTTCATGTAAAGAACCACTCTTTGGTGGACACTTCCAACAAAAAATTTTGTAAAACGTGTTTTGAATGACAAAATGAAGGACAGGTGGGAGTCAAACATGACATTTCCATCAGCTGTTCATTTTATGTACTTTGAGCAAGGAACGCATCAAAAATAATAATTTAGCTGCAGTTTCTTTATATAGGCTCCTAAGTTCAACAGTCTCTCATTCACAGCTTCTTCTTACATATGCATAAAACCAATGGAAATCTTGCAGTGTTAAAAAAGTGATTCATGTTGTCATCTCATCACAACATTTTCAATTTCCAGTTCAAATGAGAGAAAAATGCCAAATCATTTTATGCAGCATGCTGCAATAAGGCATAGAAAAAAAATACATAAAAGATATCTGTAATTTTTTAGCATAAGTTAGCACTAGCATGTACACTGCTCTTTGTCAACACCATTAAGTACTTGCTATGAGAAGTCTGTTTCCAAAAATAAACAGAGGTTAGACACTTGTTTTTCACAATGCAGTACAATCAAACATCTCATGCTAGGCTTAATGTACTAAAACTGGCTTCATAGATAACCTAAATTGACTGCCTGCTGACAGAGATATATGAATTAATATTTATCCTGCTGACAGAGATATATGAATTAATATTTATCTATCTTCAGCCAACTTAATCTTAATAGTTACCTTTGAATACAAACTTCTCAAAATGTATTAGTCAGTAATCAAACAAACATGCTAAGCTCCTTAAAAATATGAAAATCCATTCCTTAGAGCTATGCTTGTACATAATATAGTTCAGAAACTTAACAATGAAAGTTTGATTGATTTTAATTTCCTTTAGACAGCAAAAACAATAAATAAATACAATGATTTAAGAAACATTTTCTGTAAAGTATATGTGACCGAAAATATTTCAAGAAAATGTTAGGTATATGTGATTTAAAGATTTTCAGTCCACTACATACAAGCACAATAATCTACAAAATCCCTTCTCATCCTATTACTATGCTGATGGTAATTTAGAGGGTTCTTCATTAAGCTGAATCAAAATTGTGTTATCTTCACAAATTCTAGGATCCAGTTCTAATAAAAATGTGCCTTCAGCATCAACAGGACACATTCATATCATCAAGATGTCACGTCATCTAGAAAATGGGCACTTAAAAGGTTTTATTCATTAATATTACCCAACAAATTTTCTATACCATAAATTCTATGCCTTCCTAGGGCTTGCCCTTGCCTGAACAGTTTGTTGTCATTCAAATTCTTTAAACCATAATATCAGATATATGTTATTTTCTTATAGAGTATAATAAATAACTGTAAGTTTTGTGGTTGTAATCTACTACGTCAATGAAGTACTGACATTACAACAGATAGGTCCTCCCACCAGAAACATGAATTTACTTTTTTAAGTAGACATGTAACTTGATCAAATGGCCAACAAGGATTGTGGAAGACACATTACTACAAAGTACAAGAACATTTTCAAAGCAATGTAATAAAATTTGGTTTACATTCACAAACTTCAATGGTAATGTCACTAATACAATATAACACTATGTTCACCCGTTATATTACTACCTTGCACTAAATTAAATCAATAAAAGAGCGCCTTGACAAATAATATGACTCTTTGTAATGCTGTCTTCCTCTGATCCAAAACTACAAGTTGCATTAAAAATGGGGGACATTTTGGAGCCATAATATTTGGTTCTATTATGAAGTAGCTGAGATAAATGTGTCCAATGTAAAAACGGATAATTATTCACAATGCTAATTTTGTACATCAAACCTTTTTTTTGTATCCAACAATGCTTGTTTGTATTTACGGTTTATTTAATCCTGTTGTCACTAACTCCAACTACAGTGTCAACAGGAAGGCTTATAACAGTAATTAATAATGAAGTGAAGAGTAGCAGAAAGGATATACATATGATGCTATGAGTATGTCCATCTTACAGAAATAATTTTTATCAATGATCAGTACTGCACTTCTAGCTACTTCCAGTTTTTACAAATCTCCAATTTAAAAACACCTCCATAAATATATAACTACAAAATAACTAAGGAATGTGCTGTTTTATGAAACAGTATTAAGAAATATGATAAATAGAAGTAAATATTAATAAGCACAAAAAATGAAGGCTGTAAACAGAAACCACAATGTATGATCACAACCACTTCATCCCAGTCAATTCAGCATGAGTAGTAGAACATACAAAGCTTACAATGTCCATATGGATAAAGAAAGCAGAAGGCAAACCCTTGATAGTTAAGAAACAAAGTCAACATATGAACAATGATGATGAGTAGAGGTCAGTAAAAAGAATTTATAATATTGTTAAGGGTATGACCTCACAAAGATGAAAGTTGCTACTAAAGCTTATGCACTGTTCTCAGACCAATTACATAACACAATCATGTTAATACACGATACAGAAAGATTATTAATGCATCACTGAATAATGGAATGAAATTACTCTAACTACAGCAGTTAAATTATATCTACAGTTGACAAAATTAAAAAAAAAAAGAGAGAATAGTGCACTTTTGATACCCATATGAAGAAAATAAACCATAGAAAATAGAAAACTTACACCAAAGGGAACACTTAAGGATGGCAGAAGCATAAAATTTGAAGCCTGTTGGAAGTGGTTTGCAATAGCTCCATCACCCAAACCAAATGTCTTGTAAATAGTTTTGTCATATTTACTGTCATCATTGTTAATGAATGTTCTACACAACTCTGTCTGTCTATTCAGAGTCCTGTCAAAAAGTACTTCATACTTCCCAGCCCATGAGTTAGAATAACTTTATTGGGTGGGGCTCTGAAGAATTCAACATACCCTGTTATTGCAAGCAAGCATCAAGCATTCCAGGTAATTACATAATATATTACACCAACATAATTCTATTTACCAAAACCAGTCCAAAATTACAGAAAGTCTGGAATGCTCTGCATGTTAGATGTTAATAAGCAACCAAAACCAAGCTTCTAAAAATAATTCCTTGTCTCTCCATTAAGACTAGTACAGTTTAGTAAAACTGTTAAATGGTTATGCCTACAACAAAATTATTCCGTACATCAGCTTGCTTTCACACTGTCCTGTTTCATGTATACAAGTACAGAAAACTTTCTGTCAGTCTGTCTAGAAGTTTCTGTAAATGTAAAGTGTAAACATAACATCAATAAAGTCAGTACTTTCAGTAATGTCTAAGTCTGTAAGGAGTCGAACCTGCAACAAGAGAACATAAACCTTCTTAGGCTAAAGACATTTAAAATATTGCATACCTTGAATTATTCTTTATTAACTGCACATTAAAGCTGAAATGTAACCTTTGCCTACCACAACTTAAAATGGGACAATTAAACTGGTTTATTACAATCGGGAGCTCTTGTAATATCAATCATGTGCACGGGCGTGGAATGTACAGTTGTATGTTTAGTGGGTCCAAACAACTACACATTTTAATATTAACATTTAAGCTTTCAAGGTATGACATATTTCAAATGAAGTATATGCACTGTGCAATAAAATTAAAATAATTTAATAAAAGAATTTGCACTGAAGAAGACATTTATCTCAATGTAAAATCACATGATAAAATTAAAACATTAACACTGATGTCACTACTCATCAGTCATGCATGTGCTCTTTATAAGAGATAGATGCAAGACAGAATGCAGAAGAGAAACAGCAGTACTCATTTCTTTTTTCACTTTTCAGTCTGAGACAAAAGGAAAAATAATGGCAAATGATGGCTGAACTCTGTATTGTAAAAACATATACACAATGATATGATGTCTGCAGAATTCATTAATTACAACTTTATCATTGTATAACTACCATAAATTGGTTGTTGAGCTAAAAATAAACAGATTTAACAAAACTAACAAAAACCACAAAATGTTACAAAAACTAATGTGTATATAAATAACTGGTAATATTGTTTACACAGACATGGTATAAAAGTTCAGGAACAAGTTACTGCTTGTATAATTTGCACTATTCAAAGCCCCACAAACAATTCAAAATATGTGACACATTTTTCAGTCTTCCAGTATGTTAAAAAAATCACTGTTTGTAGAGGAGTACTGCAAAAGCCTTCACAGTTTAATACATTGGAAAACATCACAACTGAGTCAATGTTTATAACCATGATCCACGAAAGGTAAAAAGGTATCCATACATACACCATGAAGGCATATGGGGGAGTGGAGGTATACTTTCTCTTATTTATTCCTTGCTGATAAAAATTCAACACTTATAACAATTTAAATATTTCGTGGTACAATTTTAGAGGAATTGCACTATGCAAAGAACATACTAATGCAATGGTATACGTACTGCAGAATGGACATTGGGAACACCACAAACATGAACACATATTACAGAACATATAAAGGAGTCACTGTATTACATTCACGTTACTAAAGACATAACTAAGACTGAAAGAGCCCTGTATAGAATCACTCTCCTTTACTTATGGTCTGCTGGGTAATCGTATTGTAGTTTGGTAGATAGGAAACAATGTTTTCAGGGACCATGCAGATGTAAGCAGCATGTGTCCAAAATGTTGGTACCGTACCTACCTACCTACCTACCAGACTTTGCAGTCATGTCTCTCATGACCACAATATAAAGACCTTCACCAACATGAAAACCTTAAACTTTACCCTTATTATTTTCTGTTAGTCACTTAGTAAGGAACATAATGCCATTCTTTGATACGGGGTATCTGACAAATGATATGTAATAACCGATCAATAAGCAGTAAAGTATCAAATTTCTATCTTGCAAAGTAATATTTGTACACTTATTCTTATAGCAAGAGAGTAGTACATAATTTATATTTACATAAGAACCTCACATAATTTAGTTGGCAGAGACTGTAAGAAAAAAGGTACAAGTAAAAAAAATAATACACTTAAACTAGCATTGTATGAAGATATAAGTGGAAAACTGATACAAAAACAAGAGAAGAAATGTATGTTTGAACATAACACTGAAGTGCATTCGCAATGGCGCTGTGGAAAATCAATAAGCATTACATATTCTGTGCATTTGTCTGTAGCCTTGTTCACCCAGCACGCAAAGGGCATGCGCTGTATTATATTGTCATCTGTAGCCTGTCTTGCTCTACCATATTTTCACATCATCATACAAATGGTTCAATTTGTGCAAAAAAGAGTTATTGAATAGAAAAGTATGTTTTGATTTTCTCTACAACTTTTATCTAAAATATTTCTCATTATAAGGAGAACTGAGTGAGATAGTGTCATAAATGTACATAGGTCTTCATGTAGAATGCCCATTACTTTTGTCAAATTTTAATGAAACTTGACGTTTCTTGAGAGATTTTCAAAAAATCTCAAATATCAAGTTTCATAAACCTCCATGTAGTGGGAGTTGAGTTGTTCCACACAGATGATGGATGGACAGACAGACAGACAAACAAGATGAAACTAACAGTCACGTTTCACAATTTTACAAACACGCCTCAAAACACCTAAGATGATGAGTTTCTACAACAGTAAATGTTTCTCATTATAGAACAGGCCAGATATAACAAACAAAAATGTCCATTAATCTAAGGCTCTAAGATAAAGTAAAAATATTACATATAATAATGCTTCATGTCTCTTCTTCTATTCCATAAGTCATATTAAACACATTTCATACATGGACTATTGGGGATGGTTGGTTTACCTAAAGTGTGCATTTTCATGAGCATTAAAGATTCAGAACAAGGATGTGCTTAAAGTTCCTTAAAAGTCCTGTAGTTTCTCCAAAGCCAAAATCCAGGGTCAGAATTTACAACAATTGTAACAGCAATAATGCAGACCATGGAGAAATATGTGTACAGAATTAAAACTGCCATATGAAGACTAATTTCTAATACTGAAACTCACCTCTATTCCAAATATTCTCAAAATTCAAAGATTTTTCCAAAATTTTAACTGTGACTTTGCATCTCCATAAAATTGACATCCATTTTACCACAGACATACATCTACTTTTTGCAAAGCCAAATGATCATAATCGCATGCCACTCTACAAAGACACAGTTGTATGTTCCTTGTATTTCCCTAAATATGTACCATATTATGAACCTTTCAAATAAAATGACAACTATTAATTACCACAAATTTAAAAGGACAACTACAGCAGGACAGCAAAGCATGTTGTAAAGTCTAGTAATTCACTACCTCACTATCTATTTCAATGACACTTCAAAGTACAGCTGTGACTAAAACATAAAATAATTTTAAAACTGACACTGTCCAAACTTCACTGTAGGGGGTTATTATACAGCTACATCAAAACAACATTTGGTTAAATCCAGTGTTCAAAAGGTTTTGAAAGTAAAACAAAGATAACACACATACCCAAATGTATGGCTTGAAAAGCCACTTAAAGTCAATCAGAGACAGTAAATGCATATGTGTCTCTAGTGGGAAAGATGTAATCCCAGTTCAGCAAAAATAAGACATAACTTACCCTCCACGTTGACTTCTATGTCTTCAACACTTCCTGCCACATTACTGACAGTGAAAAAGGATGTTTTGCCAACTGCTGCTGATGACAATGATGGCCCACTCACTAGGATTTGATGTGGTGAATCCCCTTGGACATGAGCCACAAACGGAGAACCTGCATTCACAGATTGTATATGCTGCTGAAATATTTTATACTAAACTCACCTACAGTCAGGTTTTAAAATTTTCTTTAGTTGAAAAACTGGAACATGTTACCTGTCACTTCTCCATTACATTTCTGCACTCATACAGCCTCCAGTCAAGTGTCTATGTCAACTCACAGCAGTTTAAAAAATTTGGGGTTTTTGCAACAGTGACTGTTAAACATTAGCCGCCGAACGACATATATATATGTCACGCAGAGAGTCCTTTAAATAGCTGAACGACCATTAAAGTGGTTGGGGGTGGGGGGATTTAATTCCAGTGAAAAAGATTTAATTCCGGCGACTAAAGGTTAAGGATAATATTTTCTGGGCTGCAAGATTATGTTACATGATACAAATTTACTGATGTTCTGGAGTAACCTGCTGCCTACATTCTCAGGGTAGCAGAATCTACTCCTGTCTTCTAATATATAAAATAGGACTTAATGAGAACACAGTAATAAGCTTTGGATTCCCAGAACAGGATATTTACTGAACATCTAAGTAACTACCAGCTGTTCAAAGAGCACTGTTCATTGACTGACAAAGCAGATAAAAGACACTATTTCCTACATTTTTACTAATTTTCATGAGAATAATCTTCAATCTAAAAATGTTTTAGTCTGTCCTGCTTCTTTATGAATTCTTCCTTACCTGGCACACTCTCTTTGTTGAAGTTTATGCTAATAACATGATCAGTAGGTTCAATAGGAATAAAACTAACAGCAAATCGGGCATTTCCTTGTGGATGTACTTGTGTAGGTATATTATGCCCTCGAGCACTAATAGTAATTTCTAGATTGCCTTCACCAGCCTGGCTTGCATCAACTGAAACAAAAATGACACAGTTATGTACACCACTGTATGGCATAATTAAACAACCAGTAAATTAATTTATGTAGTACAGTGTGTGTGCTGTAACTTCCTCCTCTTTATATCTGTAAGGATCCCCCCCCCAGTTCTTAAACAGACTCACACAGTTCTATAGATATGTATTAAACAAACATGTAAACTATTTCTCACCCATAAACTGCAGAGTTTTTCCAACTGATCCCTTTGGTAGTGGTCCTACAAACACTTGTTTAGCATCATATGCTTTAGCTATAAATGGCGTGCCACTAACAGGATGCCCATTATACTCGACAGTAATGGAGTGTGCTCCAACATCTCGTGGTGTGAACTCAGCTGTAAATCCACTGTGGATGTTGCCTGTCACCTTGACTGGAACTTCTGTGTTAGGACCTGATATGGGGAAAATAACAATATAGGTCAATATATAGCCTGTTACTTCACAGAACTGTCAATGGCATGCTGTCAACTTGAGGGGCAGTGTATAGCTTAATGTTATATACCACAATACATAAAGAGATGTGCCTCAAAATTAATAACTAATAAAAACTTAAATTAACAACAAAAAATTTCCCTTCAGACCTTTCAAAGGGAAATTTATTATGGCATAATAATGCCTTATCAGTAATATAACTGCTCTACAATTGAAAAGTATCAACTACAGCAAAAATTCTATTCATCATTCTTATATGCGTCATTTTCCTGCAATTACACTGGTCAACACACAAAATGTATCCGTAACCAAAATAGTTGATTCCTCTTCAATTCAATGTGCTGAAACCAAATATGGCCTTAGAATTCAATTCTTGGCTCTAGTTTTCATGATACATGAAGTGTGGCTTAATGCGTAAAATAGTTACTTGGGAAGGGATACATGTATCAGCACTGCACTCCCAGATGGTGAGTAATGATTTCTGTGCATTGTAAAAGGCACGAATACCTAGTTCATTTTTTTTAATGGAAAGGGGCTTTGTTGCTTGCAATGATATTGATGGCCTGATGTAAACGCTCAATATTAATCACAATCATCTGGACTGGCGACTCTTTACAGACTCGTCTTAGTTGAGTCTCAAAGCAGTTCTCCTTCACAATGGCAACACCCTACCTTCTATTCCTGTTGGTCATTCAATGCATAATAAGGAGTCATATGA